>OBJT01000027.1_pt1 | contig 36402 bp, 31 predicted proteins | sample 1519861 | NCBI WGS metagenome assembly OBJT01 (sample SAMN02401118, study PRJEB22541) | soil metagenome, isolate JX
GCAAGCGGCTAAACGCCCTACCCCGCCATTGCCGAGCGCAGGGTCGGTTTCCTCTTCCAGCAGCTCGCTGAGTTCCACCTGATGCTCCGCCAGTGCGGCCTGCACGTCGTTGTACCAACCGAGATTGAGTAAATTGTTGCCGGTGAGCCGGCCAATCAGAAACTCCATCGACAGATAGTTTACGTGGCGCTGTCCCATGCGTGGCGCGACAGGAGGTTGCGTGGCGAGCATTTCAGCCATTACGCTGCTTAACGCCTGCCACCATTGGTGCGGTGTCATTTGTTGAGCGGAGGTCAGTCCAAGGTGCTGCCATTGGCGGGTAAGTGCGGCGTCGAAACGTGTTTTATTGAATTTTTGCTGCGACATATCAATCCCTTCGAGTCCGTTAACGGTAAAGACGGGCGAGCGCATAACCAGAAAGGATAAGTAAAGCCGGGGGCGGAGAAAAAAGCGACAGAGAAATGCGGATGCAGTGAAAAAAATCGAGACCAGTACATGCAAGATTTGTAGCGGCGCGGTTTATCGCACAATGCACTGCACCGCTACGGTTGGCAATCAGCAGAGTTCGAGGTGAACCTCATGCTGTTCAATCACCTTCAACACGCTGGCCGGTGGCGTTTTGTCGGTATACATGTAGTCAATCAGACTCATGTTGCCGAGGTTCACCATGGCATTACGACCAAACTTCGAATGGTCTACCACCAACATCACACAACGCGAGTTTTCAATAATGGCGCGTTTAGTACGGACTTCGTGGTAATCGAACTCCAGCAGCGAACCATCCATGTCGATGCCGCTGATACCGAGAATGCCATAATCGAGGCGGAACTGAGAGATGAAGTCGAGCGTGGCTTCTCCCATGATACCGCCATCACGCGTGCGCACTTCCCCACCCGCGATGATCACGCGGAAATCGGGCTTCGCCATCAGCAGAATCGCGACGTTAAGGTTGTTGGTGACCACGCGCAGATTGTTGTGATTAAGCAGCGCATGTGCCACCGCTTCGGGCGTCGTGCCAATATCGATAAACAGCGTGGCACCATCTGGAATTTGGCTCGCCACACGTTCAGCAATGCGTGCTTTTTCAGCCGACCACATCATTTTACGGTCTTGCCATGCGGTGTTTTCGGAGCTGGAAGGCAGCGCCGCGCCGCCATGATGACGCTGAATCTTGTTTTGATCGGCCAGATCGTTGAGATCGCGCCGGATAGTTTGCGGGCTCACTTCAAAGTGATCCACTAACTCCTCTGTGCTGACATATCCCTGACGCCGGACCAGATCGATAATTGCGTCATGACGTTGCGTCTGCTTCACATCACTCTCCTCGGCTCAAAGCCGTTTTCTTTTTTTCTGTCTAGCGACGCGCGATGTTGCGCGTATCAACAAACGCCATGGCGAGACCCACCAACAACCCCGTCACGTGGGCTGCGTTGGCAATCGACAGGCCGAATGCGCCGTACCAGCCAATAATGAGCCATACAATAGCGAAGCCCATCAATCCGCGCTCCAGATAAATACCACTTTCGGGATCGCGCTCGCCTCGTAGCCAGCAATAACCCATTAATGCGTAGACGACACCCGACAATCCCCCGAACAGCACCCCGCTGAACTTCGCCTGCATCCAGCCACTCAGGAGCGCGGAAATGAGCATAATCACAAACAGCTTACCGCTGCCGATACGCTTCTCCACCGCGCCGCCAAGATACCACCACCACATCAGATTGAAGAGAATATGCAGCAGTGAGAAATGCAGTAACGCATGGCTAAACCAGCGCCAGACCTGGAAATATTGCGAAGAATCAGCGGGCCACGCCAGCCAATCGAGTGCCACATCATCGCCAACAATCTGCATCATGATAAACACCGCCACACAGGCGATCATAATGGTCATGGTGAGCGGACCTGCGCGTTCACGAATATTCGCCCAGATATTGCTGCGCTCGTAGCGCAAGCCACTCTCGGTACTGCCGGTGTGCCAACTGGCCGCCTGATAACGCGGATGGTTGGGATCGCGAATGAACTGTGCGAGTTCGTTTTCAACCATTGAAAGCTGCGTTTCGTCATCCAGCATAATGACATAGTGGCTTTCGCGCTCAATACGCAGCGTGACGCCACGTGTGGCCATATAGTCCACAAATGCCTGTGCCATGCGGGGATGGTTAAACTGGGTAATGCGCATCGTGCGTGCTCTCCTTCCTTTTAGGGATCGGCTTAGACGCTGCCAGTCGCAACCTGCGCTGGAAACGCACTACGCCAGGCGTCGAAACCACCATCAATGCTATAGGCAGCGCTGAAACCCTGCCCCAACAGGAACTGGGCCGCACCTTTGCTGCTGTTTCCGTGGTAGCACATCACCAGCACGGGTAAATCATGATTAGCCTGCGCGATAAAGTCGGCCAGGTTGTCGTTAGACAAGTGTAACGAGCCTGCCGCGTGCCCCATCGCGAAGCTTTGCGGGTCGCGGATGTCCACCAGCTGTGCGCCTTGTGACAGGTGCTCGTTAGCTTGCTGAACCGTAATACATTCGAAGGTTTCCATGGTGTCTCTCATCACGTCGTCACAATTAGCGCCTAGTTTAACCTGAGAATCCGTTGCCATAACCTGACAAAAGTTATGGCTATGGATTTTTTTTCCTGCAGGAATGTTAGCTGTATCACGCAAAAATGTTTTTATTGAGTTAAGCGCTGGCATCAATGTTGGTTTCCGATTATTATTACGCTCGAAAACGAACATTTTAGAACTATTCCGAACATCGGAGGAGATGACGTGGAAACCAAAGACCTGATCGTGATCGGCGGCGGCATTAACGGAGCCGGCATTGCAGTGGACGCTGCAGGACGCGGACTGTCAGTGCTAATGCTGGAGGCGCGGGATTTGGCCTGTGCAACCTCCTCCAATAGCTCGAAACTGATCCACGGTGGCCTGCGCTACCTGGAACACTACGAATTCCGCCTGGTTGGCGAAGCGCTGGCTGAACGTGAAGTGCTGCTGAAAATGGCGCCTCATATTGCCTTCCCGATGCGCTTCCGCTTGCCGCACCGCCCGCATTTGCGTCCAGCGTGGATGATTCGTCTTGGCCTGTTTATGTACGATCGCCTGGGTAAACGCACCACATTGCCAGGCAGTAAAGGCCTGCGTTTTGGCGCGGAATCGGCCCTCAAGCCTGAAATCACGCGCGGATTCGAATATTCCGACTGCTGGGTGGACGATGCGCGCATGGTTGTGCTGAATGCACAAGAAGTGGTGAAACAGGGCGGCGAAGTCCGCACCCGCACCCGCGTCAATCGCGCATGGCGTGAAGGCGGCCTGTGGATGGTGGAAGCCGAAGATATCGATACTGGCAAAATCTTCACCTGGCGCGCCAAAGGCCTGGTTAACGCCGCTGGCCCTTGGGTGAAGCAGTTGTTTGACGATGGTCTGAAACTGAAATCACCTTATGGCATTCGCTTGATCAAAGGCAGCCACATTGTGGTGCCGCGCGTACACCGTGAAAAACAGGCTTATATCCTGCAGAACGAAGATAACCGTATCGTGTTTGTGATTCCATGGATGGACGAGTTCTCCATCATCGGCACCACCGACGTGGAGTACAAAGGCGATCCGAAAGACGTGAAGATTGATGACAACGAAATCGGCTATCTGCTGAAGGTGTTCAACGGACACTTCAAACAGCAGCTGAGCAAAGAGGACATCGTCTGGACTTATTCTGGTGTGCGTCCGCTGTGTGATGACGAATCGGATTCACCGCAGGCCATCACCCGTGATTACACGCTGGATGTGCATGACGACAATGGCCAGGCGCCGCTGCTGTCAGTGTTTGGCGGTAAGTTGACCACCTATCGTAAACTGGCAGAACACGCGCTGGAGAAACTGGCGAAGTACTATCCAAACGCTGGTCCAGCCTGGACTAAATCAGCAGTACTACCGGGCGGTGATTTCTCTGGCACGCGTGAAGATTACGCCGCAGGTTTGCGTCGTCGCTATCCGTTTATCAGCGAAGGCATGGCGCGTCACTTTGCCCGCACCTATGGCAGCCGTACTGAAGAGTTGCTGGCAGGCGCGCAGAGCATCGAAGATTTGGGCGAGAACTTCGGTCACGAGTTCTATGAAGCCGAACTGCGCTACCTGGTGAGAAACGAATGGGTACGTGAGCTGGATGATGCGATTTGGCGTCGTACCAAACAAGGTATGTGGCTGACAGAAGCTGAGCAGGCGCGCATTAGCGAGTGGCTGGCAGAACACGGTCAGAAACCGGCGCTGTCGCTGGCATCGTAATCCTGGCCAAATAAAAGGCCGTTATCCTGAAAGGGATAACGGCCTTTTTTATTGTATCTGACGGTCAAAAGAGCGCGATGAATCGCGCATCATTGAACTTATAAGCCGGTATTCTCGCGAATATATTTACGTGCTTTCACCGCATATTCGAACGGATTGGCCAGCGCCGGATCCTGCTCGGCTTCCACCACCATCCAGCCTTTATAGCCGTAATCATCGAGGATTTTGAACACCGGTTTGAAATCGATCACGCCGTCGCCCGGTACGGTAAAGGTGCCTTTCTTCACGCCATCAAGGAACGACAAGGATTTCTCGCGCACTTCTGCCACCACGCTGTCACGCACATCTTTTAAATGCACATGGAAGATACGTGGCAGATATTTGGTCAGCACATCCAGCATCACCTGCTGTGAACCTTCGGAGTAGTAGATGTGGCCGGTGTCATACAACAGGCCGACGTTCTCATTAGTCGATTCCATAAAGCGATCGATTTCTGCTGGCGTCTGAATGCCGGTGCCCATGTGATGGTGCAGCGTCAAACGCATACCTTTCTTCGCGGCGATCTCCGCCAGCTCGTTGTAGCCTTCCACCGTCAGACGCCACTCTTCATCGGTAAAGATCGGCTTCTGCTCCAGCACCGCCAGCGTGGTGCCCTGAATACTTTTGCTTTGTTCAGAGCAGCCAATCACGCGCGCGCCCATGGCGTGCAGGAAGTTCATGTGATTGGTAAACTCGTCGATGGTTTTCGCCTTGTCACCGTTAGCGAAGAAGGTGCTAAACCAGGCGTTGCAGATCTGAATACCGCGAATATCCAACATCGGCTTCAACACTGCGGGATCTTTCGGGTATTTGCTGCCGACTTCACTGCCGGTGAAACCGGCCAACGCCATTTCGCTCACCGTCTGCTGGAAGGTGTTTTCACTGCCCAGCTCTGGCATGTCATCGTTGGTCCAGCCGATTGGCGCAATCGCCAGTTTTACATTGTCTTTGTTCATTTCAATTCCCTGATTCTGAGAGAGAAGTGTTAGCGCACAGGCTCAGTTATTTGGCGTAAAAATCCGGACGCGCTGGCATGACTACCTGTTCAATAGCACCGCTGTTCTGGGCTTTATGGCAGGCATCCGCCGCAACGGAAGCGGCAAAACCATCCCAGGCGGAAGGTCCAGTGAGCTTGCCCGCCGTGGCGTCATTGATGAAAGCTTGCAGCTCAACGTCGTAAGCCTCGATAAAACGGTCTTTCCAGTCGGTAAGCAGCGCATTGCCGAGACGCGCGTTTTTGCGCATTTGAATGGATGAAGGCTCAGGCAGTTTGGCAATGCCCTCTTCACCCACCACTTCACACTGAATGTCATAGCCGTAAGCACAGTTCACGAAGATCTCGACATCGATGCGGATGCCCTTCTGCGTTTCGAACAGCACGATTTGCGGATCTTTCAATTTGGCGTGGGTTTTCGAGGTGGAACGCGGGAACACCACCTGCACCGATTTATAATCGTCTTCAGTCAGCCAGCGCAGCACATCCAGCTCGTGAATCAGGGTGTTGGTGATCGCCATATCGGTGGTGTAATTCTCACCGACGCTCTGGTTACGGTGCGCACAGTGCAGCATCAGCGGCTCGCCGATTTCACCGTCAGTGATCACTTTCTTCAGCGCGCGATAGCCCGAGTCGTAAGGGCGCATAAAGCCCACCTGCACCAAACGTTTACCGTGTTTGATTTCCGCATCGACGATGCGACGGCAGCCGTCGGCGCTCATCGCCAGTGGCTTCTCGCAAAATACCGGCTTACCGGCAGCAATCGCGGCCAGCGTGAACTCTTCGTGGGTCGGATCCCATGACGTCACCAGAATGGCATCCACGTTCGGCGAGTTAATCACCTGATGGCCATCCTGATACACCTCAGCTTCGATATTCAGACGTTGCAGCGCTGCACGAGCCCCTTCCACGTTGATGTCTGAAACCGCCACCACCTTCGCACCCTGCAACACATTGTTGCAGCGACGAATGTGGTCCTGACCAATTGCACCGGCACCAATTACACCGAGTTTGAGCGTCATAGTTACACCTGTAGAGTCGGATAAGTATCCCCTTCATACTTCAAGATGCCGATGCGTTGGCTGCTCTCATTCACCCGAATCACTGACTTAAGTCAGCTCATCGGGATTCTTTCGTTGGCCGCCTTACTGCATCTCGAATTATTTTGGGTATACAGGGTTAATAAAAGCCGACGAACGCCGGCCTAAAAAGGGTGTTAGTACTTACGTGCTTGTTCGATATGCACGTTAAGGTTGTCTGCTACTTCCTGCGTGCGCTCCGAGGTGGAGGTTTGTGCCACGCCCACGTGCCACCAGCTGAAGTATTTGTGGATCATGGTTTTTGGCAGCACTTTGATGTCGAACAGCACCGAAACAGTCTGCTTCTGTGCGTCAATCAGCGCGGCTTCTAACTGCGCCAGCGTGGTGATGCGATAAGTTTTACAGCCGTAGCCGCCTGCAATCGCCGCGAAATCTACCGGTACAAAGCCACCGTCCAGCTTGCCGCCTTCCGGGTTACGGAAGCGGAACTCGGTGGTGAAGCTGTCCATGCCGTGTTCCATCTGCAGGTTGTTGATGCAGCCGTTGGTCATGTTATCCAGCAGCACCACGTTGATTTTGGCCCCTTCCTGAATCGAGGTGACCAGCTCGGAGTGCAGCATCATGAAGGAGCCATCACCGACCATCACGTAGACTTCACGCTGCGGCTGCGCCAGCTTCACGCCCAGTGCAGCGTTGACCTCGTAACCCATGCACGAATAGCCGTACTCAACGTGGTACGAGTTGTAATCTTTGGTGCGCCACATGCGTTGCAGGTCGCCCGGCAGACTGCCCGCTGCCGCGACAATCACTGCATCCTTTGGGAGCTGCTCGTTTAGGGTGCCCAGCACGCTGCTTTGCGTCAGTACCGATTGCGTCAGGCTCTCGAACTCCGCAAACAGCGCTTCACGATCAATGTGGTCGGCGATTTCGGGAATGAAATCGTCGGTGTTGTAAGTGGCGGCATACACACGCTGCGTCTCTTTCAGCAGCTTGCTTTGTGCCTGCTCAACCTGGCCACCCCAGTGGTTTTCAAAGCCTTTCAGGCCGCTTTCCAGCGCCGTCAGACCTTCACGTGCATCCGCTAACAGTTGCACCGCATCCAGCTTGTAGCTGTCGAAGTTGCTGACGTTGATGTTGAGGTAGTTAACTTCCGGATTCTGGAAAATCCATTTCGAGGCGGTGGTGAAGTCGGTGTAACGCGTGCCAATACCGATCACCAGGTCGGCTTCTTTCGCCAACAGGTTTGCCGCCAGACAACCGGTTTCACCCACACCACCGACATTCAATGGATGGTCAGAAACGATGGTGCCTTTGCCCGCCTGGGTTTCCGCGAACGGAATATTAAAACGCTCAGCAAATTTCAGCAGCGCGGCGCCCGCGTCTGAATACTTCAGGCCACCGCCCACAATGATCAGCGGTTTATGTTTACGCGCAATCAGCGCCAGCGCATCTTCCAACTGTGCCGCTGTCGGCAGACGGCGGTCCAGACGATGCACACGCTTCAGGAAGAAGTATTCCGGGAAGTCCCAAGCCTCACCTTGTACATCCTGCGGCAGTGCAATCGTCACTGCACCGGTTTCGGCTGGGTCGGTCAGTACGCGCAAGGCGTTAATGCAGGCCGTCATCAGCTGCTCAGGGCGGCTCACGCGGTCCCAATATTTGCTCACTGCACGGAAGGCGTCGTTAGTACTGATGCTGAGATCGTGGCTCTGCTCGATCTGCTGCAATACGGGATCGGGCTGACGCGTAGCGAAAACATCGCCAGGCAGCAGCAGTAAAGGAATACGGTTAGCGGTCGCGGTGGCAGCAGCGGTAATCATGTTCGCCGCGCCAGGTCCCACTGAAGACGTACAGGCAATGATCTGGCGGCGCAGTGATTGTTTGGCAAAACCAATCGCCGCATGCGCCATGCCCTGTTCGTTACGCCCTTGATGCACGACCAGATCGCCGCTGTCTTGTTCCAGCGCCTGTCCCAGTCCCAGCACGTTGCCGTGACCGAAAATGGCGAAAATGCCTTTCACAAATTTGGTTTCAACGCCGTCAACGTTCAGGTACTGGTTATCAAGAAATTTCACCAGCGCCTGTGCCGTGGTAAGTCTGATTGTGCCCATATGCTTCTTCCTTTACTTGCTGGTACTCAGAGGATGAGTACAACGCGGTTCGGGTTTCGCTGCCATAAATGGCACCCGCGGATAAGTGAAACGTGTGGCGATTATAAACAAATATTTTTTTCATTAAACACGATTACAGAAGAAACATTTCATTTTGCGATGGAGATCAAATTCGGAGATGAAACGCGGGCCAGTGCCATGGCAATAAGGAAGGAAGTGGAACAGCAAGTTGTCATTTAAGGATGATAACGAAATTTCATTTCACTTCAGTAGCTTCCTTTATTTCTGCTGGTTTTCCTGCGACCTGGCTCACAAGCCAGAGCATCCGCGAAACCCACGCTTCAAATGATGCCGTAATTCCCCACTGGCCAGAGTTTTACCTGGCTCACAAAATCGCGATGGATGTTTCATTTCATATTGTATTTGGAATTTTTATTCCTCATACTGCCACCAAAGCCAATCAGGCACCTTGAGAACCCGGAAGCATAGCGCTCGATGTAGGGCGGCATCGCCCGCAGTGTCTGCTTATCACAGAAGGAAACAATAGGTATGAGTACACAACAGAAGCGGCTTGATGTGATTTGTATTGGACGCATCGCCGTCGACCTCTACGGTCAGCAAATCGGATCACGCCTGGAAGATATGACCAGCTTTAACAAGTATCTGGGCGGTTCCTCTGGCAACGTGGCATACGGTACGGCCATTCAGGGCCTGAAATCGGCCATGCTGGCGCGCGTAGGGGATGAACACAACGGCCGTTTTCTGCGTGAAGAACTGCAACGCGTGGGTTGTAACACCGACGGGTTGATCACCGATAAAAACCGTCTGACCGGATTAGTGATCCTCGGTATTAAAGATGAGGACACCTTCCCGCTGATTTTCTACCGCGACAATTGTGCCGATATGGGCCTGGTGCCGGAAGACATTAAAGAAGAGTTCATTACCTCATCTCGCGCTGTCGCGGTGACCGGTACGCATCTATCACATCCGCAAACACGCGCAGCAGTACTGAAAGCGCTGGATATCGCCAAGCGCAATGGTCTGCGCACCGCACTGGATATCGATTATCGTCCCGTGCTGTGGGGTCTAACCTCACTCGGCGACGGTGAAACCCGTTTTGTTGAGTCTGGTGAAGTAACTAAACAGCTGCAGGAAGTGCTGCACTATTTCGATTTAGTGGTAGGAACGGAAGAAGAGTTCCATATTGCCGGTGGCAGCACCGATACACTGACCGCGCTGAAAAATGTACGTCAGGCGAGCAAAGCCACCTTGGTGTGCAAACGCGGCCCACTGGGTTGTGTGGTGTTTGAAGGAGATATCCCGGACAGCTGGGAGCAAACCAAGCTGCAAACCGGCGTGCGCGTCGAAGTCTTGAACGTGCTGGGCGCAGGTGATGCCTTTATGTCTGGCCTGCTGCGTGGCTGGTTGAATGATGAGAGCTGGGAGCAGGCTTGCCGTTACGCCAATGCCTGTGGCGCTTTGGTGGTATCCCGCCACGGCTGCGCACCGGCGATGCCAACCAAAGAAGAGTTGGACGATTTCCTTGGTCGCGACAAAGACGTAAAACGCCCGGATCTGGATGCACGACTGAACCACCTGCATCGCGTCACCACACGTAAGCAACAGTGGCCAGAGCTGAACGTATTCGCCTTTGACCACCGTAAGCAGTTGGCCGATATGGCGCGCGAAGCCGGTGTGAGCGAAGACCTGATCCCGCAGCTGAAACTGTTGCTATTGCAAGCAGCACAAGAAGCGGCAAACGAGGCCGGTTTGAATGAGAAGAGCGGCATTCTGGCGGATACCACTTACGGTCAGAAAGCACTGAACGCGATTACCGGCAAAAACTGGTGGATTGGCCGTCCGATCGAACTGCCAAGTTCGCGTCCTCTGCGTCTCGAGCACGGTAACATCGGTTCGCAACTGGTCGACTGGCCGGCAGAACACGTAGTGAAGTGCCTGGTCTTCTACCATCCGCACGACAGCGCCGAACTGCGTAAAGAGCAGGATGAGTTGGTACTCGACGTCTGGAACGGCTGTAACAAGAGCGGACATGAACTGCTGCTGGAAGTGATTCTGCCGGAGAGCAATCCGGATCGTAACGAGGCGTACTACTACGATATGCTGAGCCACTTCTATAGCCTCGGTATTCAGCCGGACTGGTGGAAGCTACCACCGCTGTCACCAGAGAGCTGGCAGTCCATCAGCGGGTTGATCGAACAGAATGATCCCCACTGCCGCGGCATTCTGTTGCTCGGCCTCGATGCACCGGAAGAGAAACTGAAAGCCGGTTTTGCCGACGCAGCGCAGGCACCTTGGGTGAAAGGTTTTGCTGTTGGCCGTACCATCTTTGGTCAGCCTTCACGTCAGTGGCTCAACGGTGAGCTGGATGACAAAGCACTAATTGAGACGGTGAAAGGCAACTATCTGCGACTGATCGGCTACTGGCGCGCAGCGCGCGGCTAACAGATTATGTTCTTCATCGGGGCGCGAATGGATGCGCCCGCTCAGAGGCGGCCCACAAGGCCGCCTCTGCTCCGTTTGCCTCCCTGCTGTTAACCACCTTATTTTGTGAGGCATTTCATAAACCGATGAAATAAGCGTCACGATAGCGTCAAACAAATGAAATTTTCCATCCATCTGGTACTATAGCGCTCATTATCCAGCCATATTTTTTGTTAACGGGCCGAAGTAATGACCAATAATCCAACCCAATTAACCTTGTTACAGGACGATATCCGTCGTCGCTATGAGACGCTGAGTAAACGCCTGAAGCAGGTGGCTCGTTATATTCTTGATAACAGCAACAGCATCGCCTTTGATACGGTCGCCTCCATCGCGCAGCAAGCCGATGTACCGCCTTCAACACTGATCCGCTTTGCCAATGCGTTTGGCTTCAGTGGTTTCAACGAAATGAAACAGGTTTTCCGTCAACACCTGATGGAAGAAACGGTTAACTACACCGAGCGCGCTCGTCTGTTCCGTCAAACCGCCACAGATGACAGCGCCAGCTCACCGGAAAGCCCGGTAGAAATCCTTAACGTCTTCACGATGGTCAACAGCCAGGCGCTACAGCAGCTGGCGATGCAGACGAATCCAGACCAGCTGAATAAAGCGGTGAAGATGCTTGATGAAGCCGAGAACATTTACATCATAGGTCTGCGTCGTTCATTTAGCGTCGCCTCTTATCTGGTGTACGCACTGCGCCATCTGGAACGCCGTGCCTTCCTGATCGACGGCCTGGGCGGCATGTTTACTGAGCAGTTAAGCATGGTGAACCCAAAAGATGTGGTGATTGCCATCAGTTACTCGCCGTACGCCCGTGAAGCGGTGGAACTGGTTGAGCTGGGTGCCAAGCGCGGTGCACATCTGATCGCCATCACCGATAGCCAAGTCAGCCCGCTGGCCGCCTTCAGCGATGTGTGTTTTGTGGTGCGTGAAGCGCAGGTTGATGGTTTCCGTTCACAAGTCGCCTCTCTGTGCCTGGCGCAGACGCTGGCGGTCTCTTTGGCGTTGAATAACACCTCTGAACAAGCGGTTTAAGTTGCCGCTTGCCAGCCCTAAGCAGTCTCGCTAGTGTGTGGAGATGGCACCCGCTGATGCGGTGCTCTCTCCTGTTTTGAGGCTGGATTGATGCAGATTGAACCCTTACCGCCGCTCAATACGCTGATCGCTTTCGAATGTGTTGCACGCTATGGCAACATCTCGCGCGCGGCTGAAGAACTCAATCTGACGCAGAGCGCAACCAGCAGACAAATTCTCCAACTTGAGGAGATGCTCGGTTGCAAGCTTTTTACCCGCACGCAGCGCCGCGTATTGCTCACCCCGAGAGGGGAAATATATGCCAGCCTGGTGAGGCAGCAACTTGCGGCCTTGTCGCATGCGACGGCAGAAGTGATGGGCTGGAATGGATTGCCCCAAGTGACGATAGCTTGTACCAGCGCAATGGGGTCGCTTTGGCTCTCCTCTCGTCTTTCGCATCTCCATCGAGAGCTTCCCGACCTGCAGGTTCGCATGAAAATTTCCGACAGTTTTGCGGATCTGCGTTCTTCAGAATTTGATTTGGCGATCTTTTACCTCCGCGAAGCCCCACCCGGTTTTCACGCCATCCCACTGTTTGATGAAATTTGCTACCCCATGTGCACACCGGACTATCTGGCCCGGCTGGATTTCACTGCACCTGCGGAGGCATTACAACAACATACCTTGCTGATTCAGGATGATCCGCAGCGTGAATGGACAGGCTGGAGTGACTGGTTTGCTTCGCAGGAGGTGTTGAATTTTCTCCCTCGGCAAACCTGGCGGGCGAATAATTATCCTTTTTTAGTCCAGGCCGCATTGCGTGGTGACGGGATATTACTCGGCTGGGAAGGGTTGGTACAGGATCATCTCAACAACGGGGAATTAGTGCCCGCGCACCCGGGAAAGCTGGCGGCCAATGGGAAATGTTTTCTGCTTACCCCGCAAGACCGCTATATCAAGCCGATTATCCGCCATGTCATGAGCTGGCTACAGCAGCAACAAACTATAGCCACGCACATTTAAAGCAGAGTTATGGAAGCAGAATATCGCTCAATTGAAATACATAGCAGGTTATTATTCTCACCGTCACGTCATAACATTTTCTTATATTTAACATCGAATAAGAAAATATTTTAAAACTGATCAAACCCGCACATTATTGCTGGGTATCAAACGGAGGTAATTTATTCTTCAGTGCGCCACGTCTGCGATATGAAGCGTGCATCCCCACCAGCGTAAAAATTAGCCACATCGCCTGTGAAATAGCCGCCGCCAAATTAAAATCATGGCTCAGAGAATACAAACCAAAAATGCCTCCTGCAATATTAAGACAAGCATAACCATATGAATCAATTGTTAATTTCCTCATCTGCATGAGTGCATAAGCGAGCAAGTAGCAGACAACGCCTATCAGACCTACGACCGTGTGCAGTTCCACATCTTTTTTCCCAACATGACTTAATGATCGGCACGTTATCGCTTTTGTGGGTGTTCTGCTGCGCGTTTTTCGCATAGTCTAATACGCAAAATTCATACATCAGAATTTATTGGTTTTGATATAAAACATAAATCACTGTGCGACTTTTAGATTGTGAATAGTGAGACAGGGTGAATTTCAACGGAGCATAAAATAAATGAAAGACGAGCATTCAAATTCTAATAAATATCTGCAAGCCATGAACGTAAGCCGCCGTTCATTTATCAATACCGCAGCACTGATCGGTGCAGGCACAGCGTTATCGCTCTCCTCATTCTCTGGTTTTGCGGCAGAAGCGACGCCTAAAAAAGGGGGCGTATTAAAGCTCGGTATGTCTGGTGGTAACACCAGCGATTCATTAGATCCCACCCTGTTCAGCGACTGGGTGCCGCTAAACCAGGCGTACATGCTGATGAACGGTTTGGTAGAGATTGATGAAAACAATCAAGCCACACCTGAATTACTGGAGAGCTGGCAGGCCAAACCCGGTGCGCAAGAATGGACCTTCAATGTACGCCAGGGCGTAACGTTCCATAGCGGTAAAACACTCACCGTCGAAGACATTCTCTACTCCATTAATCTGCACCGTGGTGACCAGTCTCGCAGCGCGATTAAGACCCAGTTAGCCAGCATCAAAGAATTGAAAAAGAGTGGCGATAATCAGATCAGTATTGTGCTGGATAGCGGTAATGCCGACCTGCCGTTCCTGCTGGCAGACTATCATCTGGTGGTTGTGCCCGATGGCTTTACCGACTGGAAGCACCCGATTGGTACCGGTGGCTTTGTTTTCGATCAGTACCAGCCAGGCGTGCGCTCCTATTTCAAGCGCAACCCTAACTACTGGAAACCAAATCGTGCGTTTGTCGATGCTGTCGAAGTGCTGGTGATCAATGATGCCACGGCACGTACTAACGCCTTAATTTCCGGCCAGGTGCATGCCATTAACCGCCTGGATTTCAAAACTGTCGATTTCCTGAAGCGTAGCCCTGCCCTTAACATCGTTCGTTCGTCTGGCGGGCAGCATTTTACTTTCCTGATGGATTGTCGCGTTACCCCGTTCAATAACAACGACGTGCGTATGGCGATTAAATACGGGATAGATCGCGAAAAACTGCTGACAACCGTGTTGCGTGGATACGGCACCTTAGGTAACGACCATCCGATTCCCAAAACTGATCGCTTCTTCAACAAAGCGCTGCCGCAGCGTGCCTACGATCCCGATAAAGCCAAATTTTATCTCAACAAAGCCGGGCTCAGCACTCTGCCCGTTGAGCTTTCCTCATCTGATGCGGCCTTTGCGGGCGCACTGGACGCCGCTGCTTTGTTCCAGGGACAAGCGGCTCCAGCAGGCATTCAGGTCAGTATCAAACGCCAACCTGCGGACAGCTACTGGGATGATGTGTGGATGAAAGCCCCCTTCAGTATGGGTTACTGGGGTGGCCGCCCAACGGCAGATCAGATGTTTTCCACGGCGTGGCAGTCCACCGCCAAATGGAACGACACACACTGGAAGAACGAAAAATTCGATACGCTGTTACTGCAGGCACGTTCGCTGCTGGATGAGCAAAAACGCGCTGAGATCTATGGCGAACTGCAGAGCATTGCCAGTGATGATGGCGGCGCAATGATTCCTTTATTTGGCGACTACTTAGATGCAACCAGTAAAAAAGTAGGCGGCGTAAAACCGCATCCGCTGTTCAACTTTATGGGTGGTCGCTTAGCTGAACGTGTGTGGCTGGAGTCGTAATGAAAAAGCAGATTGTTCATCGCCTGCTGTTAGGGCTCTTAACACTCTGGCTGGTTTCAGTGCTGATTTTTATCGGCACTGAATTGCTGCCCGGCGATGTTGCCAGTGCCATTCTTGGACAGAATGGCACGCCTGAAACCATCGCGGCATTACGCAGCCAGCTTGGGCTCGACCAGCCCGCGATCTATCGCTACCTGCATTGGCTGGCTGGCGTATTACAGGGTGATTTAGGCACCTCACTGGCGAATAACCAGCCCATTAGTACTGAGCTGTTGCCACGTCTAGCCAATACGCTGTTTCTGGCGGGGTATGCCGCCATCATTGCTATCCCCCTTGCGGTAATGCTGGGCATTGCTTCTGCCGTGTGGCGCGGTTCGTGGTTTGATCGTTTAGCGAACTCTCTCACCTTGATGAGCATCTCCGTACCTGAGTTCTTTGTTGGCTATGTGTTGGTGATCTTCTTCGCCATCCGCCTGGCATGGTTCCCCAGCCTGGCGCTGGTTGATCCGGATGCGGGCATTCTGGGACGCCTCTACGCGTGTACCTTGCCCATGCTGACGTTAGTTCTGGTAGTGCTGGCCCACATGTTGCGCATGACTCGCGCCTCCGTGGGTGCGGTGATGTCCAGCAGCTACATTGAGACTGCCCTGTTAAAAGGACTGTCACGCTGGCAAATCGTACTGGGCCATGCTTTGCCCAATGCGCTCGCACCCATCATCAATGTCATCGCCTTCAACCTCGCCTATCTGGTTGTCGGGGTCATTCTGGTCGAAGTGGTCTTCGTCTATCCCGGTATTGGACAGCTGATGGTCGATGCCGTCACCAAGCGCGATATTCCTGTGGTTCAGGCCTGCGGCTTGCTATTTGGTGGCACCTATATTCTGCTCAACACCCTCGCAGACTTGCTAGCCATCTGGTGCAATCCGCGACTGCGACATGCGAGGTAAATGATGAAAAAAGTCAACATACGTGCGGTTCCGTTATCCGCAATGCTGGGCCTTGCCATCATTGCGGTCAATCTGATCGCCGCCGTTTTTGCCCCTTGGTTAGCCCCACACAGTGAGACTGCCCAAGTCGGCGATATCTGGATGCTCCCCTCGTTCTCAATGCCAATGGGCACTGACAGCCTGGGGCGTGACATGCTGTCGCGCATTCTGTTTGGCGCGCGTACCACCATCGCGATCGCCCTGGCAATCACCGCGATGTCGTTTGTTATCGGCATCATCACCGGCTTCACTGCGGCGATTTACGGCCGTTGGGTCGATGTGGTGTTGACGCGCATCGTCGATACGTTGATGTCCATTCCTGTACTGATTCTGGCATTGATCGTGTTGTCGGTTCTGGGTACCTCCGTTCCCGTTTTAGTTGGCACTATCGCGCTACTGGATGCCACGCGGGTTTACCGCCTGGCGCGTTTGGTCGCCCAAGGTATTGTCTGCCAGGAGTATGTGGAAGCTGCTCGTTTACGGGGGGAAGGGTTAGCCTGGATCGTACGTAAAGAGATTTTGCCCAACGCCATACCGCCGTTGCTGGCGGAGTTCGGCATGCGTTTCTGTTTTACCTTCTTGTTTATTGCCGGATTAAGTTTCCTGGGGCTGGGTATTCAGCCGCCGTGGGCCGATTGGGGCAGCATGGTACGTGACAACGCTCAAGCGATTAACTTTGGCCAATTCGCTCCTCTCTATCCTGCTGCGGCAATTGCGTTGCTCACCATTGGCGTCAATTTGGTGGTGGACTGGTTGCTGGTGCGAAATAACCTTTCCCTGGGAGATGAAGGATGACACAGCCTATTTTAGAGATGCGCAATTTGCGTATTGAGACTGAGCAAGGACTGCCCCTGGTGAAGGATATTTCCCTCAGCCTGCAGCCCGGTGAAGTACTGGGTCTAATTGGCGAGTCAGGTGCGGGAAAATCCACCATTGGTCTGGCAGCCTTGGGCTATGCGCGCCCCGGATGTCGCATTGCTGGCGGAGAAGTGCGTATTGCAGGTCAGGATATCGTTCCCCTCTCCAGTAAAGAGAAGCGTGAAATCCGTGGTAAGCGCGTCGCCTATGTGGCGCAGAGTGCTGCCGCCGCGTTTAATCCCGCGCTTACCATCGGAAAACAGGTGTGTGAAGGCCCGATTCGTCATGGATTGATGACCGCCACAGAAGCCAAAGAGTGGGCCATTACATTATTTCGTGCCCTCGACTTACCAGAACCAGAAATCATTGGTGAGCGTTATCCGCACCAACTTTCTGGTGGCCAACTGCAGCGTGCGATGGCCGCCATGGCGATGTCATGCAAGCCTAACCTGCTGGTGATGGATGAACCCACCACGGCGCTGGATGTGACTACGCAAATCGAAGTGTTAGTGATGCTGCGTAAACTGGTCAGGGAATTTAATACTGCTGCGCTGTATATCACCCACGATTTGGCCGTGGTCGCACAGATCGCCGATCGTATTATGGTTTTACGCCAAGGTAGTGAAGTTGAGTGCGCCCGAACCGCAGATATCCTGCAAAATCCCCTGCAAAGTTACACCCAGCAACTGGTGTCTGAACGCGCGCATGCTCTCACCGCGGTTCATGCTGAGACGTCCCCACAAGGCCAACTCTTGACGTTGCGCAATCTCTCGACCGGTTACAATGGTAAAACGGTGGTGCACGGTGTCTCAATGAGTCTGGCAAAAGGGGAAACGCTGGCCATTATTGGTGAATCTGGCAGCGGAAAAAGTACGCTCGCACGCGCGTTATGCGGCCTGCTGAATGATACCCAAGGACAAGTGACCTTTGGTGCGCAAACGCTGGCAAATCGCTACCAACAGCGTGACAAAGAAACACTGCGCCGCATTCAAATGATCTATCAGTTACCTGATGTCGCCCTTAACCCACGCCAGACCATTCTCGAAGCTATCGGTCGGCCCATCGCCTTCTATTTTGGGCTGGATAAACGCCAGGTTCGGGCACGTGTTGAGGAGCTGCTACGTCTCACCGAATTGCCGCTTAGCCTGATTGATCGCTACCCAGGTGCACTGTCCGGAGGGCAAAAACAGCGTGTGTGCATCGCGCGGGCCCTGGCTGCACAACCCGACCTCATTATCTGCGATGAAGCCACGTCTGCGCTCGATCCACTGGTTGCGGAAGAGGTGCTGAACCTGTTACGCCGCCTGCAGGAGCAACTGAAACTCTCTTACCTGTTCATCACTCATGATCTCAGTACAGTGAAACGGATCGCTCAGCAGGTCGCGGTGATGTACCAAGGCAATGTGGTGGCGCAAGGCCCGACTGCCCAAGTATTTAGTGCCCCAATGCACAGTTACACCGAAAAATTGCTGACCTCCGTTCCAGAGATGCGCCCATCCTGGTTGGATGAGGTACTGGGTCAGCGTCAGTCAAACGCGATGGCAGGAGCCTCATGAAAACCTTGGTAACGCAATTTCCGCACAACGTCAGTGTGACAGAGCATTTGTGGATCACCCTGAAGGATGGCACCCGATTAGCCGCCCGCATGTGGCTGCCATTATCCGCCTCACAGCAAGCGGTTCCCGCGATCCTTGAATATATTCCTTATCGTAAGCGCGATGGTACACGCACTCGTGATGAACCCATGCATGGCTACTTTGCTGGCCAGGGATACGCCGTGCTGCGTGTTGATATGCGCGGCAGTGGAGAGTCTGACGGCTTGCTGGCGGATGAGTATTTGCTGCAAGAGCAGGAAGATGCGCTAGAAGTGATCGACTGGATCAGCCAGCAGTCATGGTGCAGCGGTGCAGTTGGCATGATGGGTAAATCCTGGGGCGGTTTCAACTGCCTGCAATTGGCTGCTCGGCGCCCGCCCGCCCTGAAAGCGATCATCACCGTTTGTTCCACCGATGACCGCTACAACGACGACATTCATTACAAAGGCGGCTGCTTACTGAATGACAACCTCTGGTGGGGAGGCATCATGCTGGCTTATCAGAGCCGCCCACAAGATCCCGCACTCGTCGGTGACGGATGGCATCAGGATTGGCTGCACCGCCTGGAAAACATGCCCTTCTTCCCCGCCCTGTGGATGGAACATCCACTCAAAGATGCTTACTGGAAACACGGTTCTGTGGGAGAAGATTGGGCCGCGATTCAGTGCCCCGTGATGGCGGTAGGCGGCTGGGCTGACTCTTACAGTAATGCGATTTTCCGCCTGATGGACCAACTTGATGTGCCGCGCAAAGCGATTATCGGTCCGTGGGCGCACATCTATCCGCAAGATGGTACGCCTGAACCTGCGATAGGTTTCCTGCAAGAAGCAGTGCAATGGTGGGACCATTGGTTAAAACAAGATGATAACGATGTGTTGTCAGGACCACGCATTCAGGCCTGGCTTAACGACAGTCAACGCCCCAACTCACAACGTCCTCAGGCCGTAGGTGAATGGATCGCCATTGACGGCGATACCGATGAGGTGACAGAGGCTCAGCACTGGCATCTGCAACCCGCCGTGATGACACAGACTCCGCTGGCGCAAGATCATTGGCAGTCGATCTCTACGCTGCAAAATCACGGCTTGTTTGCAGGCGAGTGGATGGGGGCTGGCGTATTGGGCGAGAGTTCAAGCGATCAGCGTATGGATGAAGGCTTAACCGAAAACTTCGACAGCCCGGCACTCAGCGAGAGTCTAAGCATCTATGGCTTCCCGCAATTCAACGTGACATTGTCCAGCGATAAACCCGCTGCGATGCTGTACGTTCGCTTATCCGATGTGGCACCCGATGGCGCATCAACGCGCGTGACACATGGCTGGGTCAATCTCAGTCATTTGCAAGGACAGAACCAACACGCACCGCTCACGCCAGGTGAGAGCGTGCAGGTTAGCGTACAGCTTGATGGCATCGCGTGGCGCTTTGCTGCGGGACATCGACTGCGCATTTCCTTAGGCACCACCTTCTGGCCAATGATTTGGCCGATGGCCGAACACGCCACACTGAGGGTTAACCTGGCAAGCGCAACATTGCAGCTTCCCATCTGCAAACAGGTTGAGCCGATTGCCGGGCCGAATCCGCATCCGGCCACCGCAGCGAATACACCATTGACGATACTTTCTCCTGGCCGAGTCGACAGAGAATTGCATTACGATGTGGTTAACGATAGCTGGCAGAGCATCACCAACGGTGTGGGCGGCGTGTTCGGAGAAGGGGTTTATCGCTTTGATGATATCGATACCACCGTTGACCATAGCCTGCGACGTCAGTTGACGCTGCAAAACCACGACCCACTGTCAGCTCACTATGTATTGACCCAGTCGATGAAAATTGGCCGCGAAGGTTGGTGGACGGAGACGGATATTACGCTGGAGATGAGGAGCGATCTCACCCATTTCATCGTGAGTGGTGAAATGGATGTTCAGCACAACGGCGAATCCGTGTTCAAACGTCGCTGGGATCAACGTATCGCGCGTTAAATCTTGTCGATAAAAAAGGGCAGCCACTTGGCTGCCCTTCTGCTTTTTTGCCGGTTATTTGCTGCGCGGATACTTATCGCTGTTCACCCAAGCGTGATCTTTTTCCCAGGTAAACTTCCACAAACGCACCGGACCCGCCATCACGTTCAGGTAGTAGTTATCGTAACCTGCGATGGTCGCCACCGGATGGTAGCCACGCGGTACGGTCACCACATCGCGGTTATACGGCGCCATGCACTCGTCGAGTGAACGGTCGTCGGTATAAACACGCTGCATGGCAAAACCGGGTTCTGGATCGAAACGGTGATAGTAAGTCTCTTCCAGATAGGTTTCGTCCGGGCTGGTTTTCTGGTCATGCTTATGACTTGGGTACGAACTGGTCGCGCCCTCGTCGGTATACACTTCCACCACCAGCAGGCTGTCCGCTTCTTTGTTGTCCGGCAGAATGTTGTGCACCAGACGCTGGTTGCGTCCTTTACCACGGTGCTCAACACCCACATCCTCCGGCGCAATCAGGCGAGCAGGCAGGTTACCTTTACTCGGTGCATTACACACCGCCAGCTCCAGATCGCTATCCGCATAGACTTCCACTTCATCGTTATGCGGTACATACACAGAGTAAGGTGGAATACGCTCGAACGGCGACAGACGTTTGCCGAGGTTCGGGAACTCCGCATGGCGTGTTTTCACCGACGCAAAACCTGCCACCAGGACCAAACACAGCTCCTTATCACCGCTGCTCAGTTTCAGGCTCTGACCTTTCTTCAGCAGATAGGCATCAAAACCCACGTACTCCCAGCCCGCGCTTTCTGGCGTAATGTGCTGGATACGTCCATTGCTGTCTGGCTGTTGCGCTTTCGAAATCAAAGACATCATCGATCTCCTTGTTTGAGCGAGATTAGCCCAGTGTTGGCATGCTGAACTCAGACACCGTCTGCTGACCGCTCGGCCAACGCACTGTGGCAGTTTTCATACGGGTGTAAAAACGCACGCCATCTGGACCGTGCACATTCAGTGCACCAAACACCGAACGTTTCCAGCCACCGAAGCTGTGGAACGCCATAGGGACTGGCACCGGCACGTTAACGCCTACCATGCCGGCTTCGACGTTCTGCACAAACTCACGTGCGGTGTGGCCGTTGCTGGTAAAGATGGCGCTGCCGTTACCGAATTCATGGCTGTTCACCAGCTTCAGCGCACTGTCGAAATCGGCTGAACGCATGATGCTCAGCACCGGTCCAAAGATCTCTTCACGCCAAATCACCATATCAGGGGTGACGTTATCAAACAGCGTACCACCAACGTAGTAACCTTCATCATGGCCCGGTACTTTGATACCACGGCCATCCACTACCAGTTTCGCGCCCTCAGCTTCACCTTTGTCGATGTAGCCCAGTACTTTTTTCTGATGCGCCGCAGAAACCACCGGCCCCATTTCGTTCTCTTCAGCACCTTTCTGGATGCCAGGGCCGACGCGCAGCGCTTTGATCAGCGGCGTCAGACGCGCAATCAGTTTATCTGCCGTGTCGTTACCTACCGCTACCACCACTGGCAGGGCCATGCAACGCTCACCAGCAGAACCAAACGCACCGCCCATGATGGCGTTAACAGTAGCATCCAGATCGGCATCCGGCATCACGATGGCATGGTTTTTCGCCGCACCAAATGCCTGAACACGTTTGCCATGGGCACTGGCTGTTTTGTAGATGTGTTCCGCCACGCCGGATGAACCGACGAAGCTCACCGCTGCGATGCGCGGATCTTTGTACAGCTGCTCAGCATCTTCGTTAGACGAGTGCACCACGTTGAATACGCCATCTGGCAGGCCCGCTTCTTTCAGCAGTTCAGCCATACGGACTGAGGCTGAAGGGTCCAGCGCCGGTGGCTTGAGGATAAAGGTGTTACCGCACGCCAGCGCGATTGGGAACATCCACAAAGGCACCATCGCTGGGAAGTTAAACGGGGTAATGCCGGCAACCACACCCACGGGCTGCATCAGTGAATAGCTGTCAACGCCGGTACCAACAGTGGGGGAGTTCTCACCTTTAATCAGATGTGGGATACCGCAGGCAAACTCGATCACTTCAATGCCGCGCGTCAGTTCACCTAAGGCATCTGACCAGACTTTACCGTGTTCAGACACGATCAGCGCAGCCAGCTCTTCGCGGTGTTTTTCCATCAGCGCTTTGAAGTTGAACATCACGCGGGCACGACGCAGCGGGGCTGTTTTAGACCATTCAGGGAACGCGGCGTGAGCGATTTCAATCGCTTTTTCAACTTCAGCAGAGGTGCTTTGCGTCAGTTCACGGACGACTTTGCCGGTGGCCGGATCATATACCGGAATAGTTTCATTGCTGGCGCTGTGGGTAATCTTGCCGCCGATAAAGTTTCCTACGATAGTCATGTCGTTGCCTCTTTGATGTGAAGTTCCCTGCAGGCAGTCGGTTAACATTGCAACACCACCTGATCAGGCAATACGAAAAGCGTGCTATGAAGCTATTACAATGAAATAAATTTTTCAAATGCTTATTTTTGGAAAATTTACTTTTAGCGGCATGGATCGCATTTTTCATCTTTTCGCCCTAATACGGGTGTAACCCTCTCTCGACAGGCGTTCAAGCCCAATGATCTCCACTGCACATTCACCTTATCTGGCCCCTCCAGGCTCACTGAGATCACGCTTACATGATGCTACGCGAAACGAAATATGAAATTTTTGCGAGTGAGATCCAATATCTTAAATTTCATAATTCACTAACAATGAAATAAATGTTCTCTTTGCAGCATCTTACCCGCATACTATTACAGGAGCCGCACATGGCCATCGATCCAACCCGTTTCTGTATCAACCGTAAAATTGCGCCTGCGCTCCCAATTGAAACTTTCTTCCAGCTGGTACAACGCCTGGGATTAAGCAAAGTGGAGCTGCGTAACGATATGTCGAGTGGCAAGGTAACCGATGATCTGAGCGTGGCGCAGTTGCGGGCATTAACCGATAAGTACCACATTGAGATCGAGACCATAAACGCGCTCTACCCGTTTAACCGTGCGGATGAGGCATTGCTGGCAAAAGCCGAGGCGCTGCTACAGGAAGCCAAAGCCATTGGCGCGAAGGCGCTGGTGATGTGTCCGCTCAATGAAGGCATCGCGATTGCGCCGGAACAGACGTTAGCAGCGATGCAGAAGCTGGCACCGCTGTTTGCCGAATATGGCATTAAAGGTTATGTGGAACCGCTCGGCTTCCCAGTGAGTTCACTGCGTTCAGCGGTGCAAACGCAGAAGCTGATCAAGCAGGCGGGCGTGCCATTTAAGCTGTTGCTGGATACTTTCCATCATCACTTATATGAGAACGCCGAGCAGGAGTTCCCGCAGGAGATTGACGTCAACCAAATAGGTCTGGTGCATCTTTCTGGCGTGGAGGATACCCGCCCAACCGAGCAGTTGACCGATGAAGAACGCATTATGTTGAGCGACCGCGATGTGCTGAACAGCGTGGCGCAGGTGAAGCGCCTCGAGATGCTCGGCTATAAAGGCATCTATGCATTTGAGCCCTTCTCCTCCGAATTGGAGAAATGGGGCGCAAAAGAGATTGAACGCGAAATTCGCCGCAGCATCGAGTTGCTGCAGGCCTGAAACGAACCCTTATCTGTGTCTAAAACAAGACACTTTTGTTAGTGTTGGCCTCGGTCGGAGGCCTTTTTTTATTTCTTTTGTGGACCAGGCACGGGTAAATTTCCCCACAAAACATTGCCAGCTAATTATCCCGCCTCTAGAATCACTCGTTATCGTTTATTCAAACAAAGGAATGTAATGAAACAGGATAAGCAGAAGCCTGCAGACAAGGATAAGGTTTTGCACAATATGATAAAAATGCGTTGGTGGAGCATCATTGGCGGCCTTGCTGTGGGAGCACAAGTATTACTGAATATCGTTACTGATCCAGGCTCGAATATTTCTATTTTTCAGGCCGTTCTCGCATTAGGTTGTATTGGCTACGGACTTTCAATGACGCCGAAAATTCGCAAACTTTCCCAGGCTGGAGATAATGAAAAATGAACAGTATCCAGATTGAGGAAGAACTCGTCAAAAGTGGATTTACCGGAAAAGATCTGGCCGCAATGCGACAATACCTCGGAAAAGAGGGTGCTACCTATCCTTCATTATTGGGTGAGTTACGAGTTCGATTTATAATTTCGTGTATCATTATTGCCATTATCATTACTGGATTCACTTACAGCTTGATGTTTGAAAGCAGTGATTATCTTTTTGGCTATGGGGTAGCCATGACCATCACCGCTCCCATTTTTTATTTTATGACGCCAATGAAGTTAGGATATAAGGCATTTATATATAAGTTTAAAAATTAACCACCCTTCATATTGTCATACATTGACTTCAAAGCACGTGAGTCGTTGTAAATCTCAACACCTAAGTTAAAACGGCTCATATCTTTTATCCCTCTAACATAATCTGAGCTCAGATAGTGGAAAAGGCGGTATGTCTGAGGTTTCAAAACCAATCGGAGCATGCCATAGGCCGATAGACTGAGATCCATGGCCGTGTAAGCCATCTCTCCTACTTTCTGGTCGAAACCAAAAAATTCAGCTCCACCAATGTAAATCTTTTTTAAAGGTCCAGTAGCATCATTCCTTCCTGTTTTTAAGTTAATCGCACTTTCGACAATACCATTGAACCCATGAAGTGAAAGCAACGCACCAAAGCCTATTCCAATAACGTTGCCTGCTGCTGCAGATATACCAATCACTCCAAGTCCCGCGACGACCTGCAGACTCCCAAGCACAATCCCTACACCGTTAATTATCCAGTGCCAAACGCCATCACTTTTAATAAATTGCACCGAGGCATGAAGTGCAGCCTGACCAGAACGCAGCATCTGGTCCTGAATGGAAATATTTTTATGCTCTGCCTGCAAATTTGTCAGGCATTCCTGACAAACTGCTTCGGAATTAGCTGAACGAATAGTGTTTAACTGATGTTCGATGAAACGTTTCACATCATCCATGAAATTCATTTGCGTGAGTCCATTTTTTAGATGAATTAATGACACTTCATTCGCTTTGTTGTATAACTGCTGCGCTTCCAGATTTGCCATCGTGAGGAAATAACTGGATAATTTTTTATTATCCCAGTAGTTATCCATAACATTACCTCTATAGGTGAGCGGGAAATTAAAGGAATTAAATCAGATTTTGTATAAAACGGAAAGGATTACGCTATGAGCACAGATATTTTTTTAAGGATTGAAGGAATAACCGGTGAATCACAAGATGCGAACCATCAAGGTTGGATAAATGTGGATTCCTTCACTTGGGGTGCCATGCAACCGGGTAATATGGGCGTTGGTGGCGGTGGGGGGGCCGGTAAAGTTCAGTATCGAGATCTCACCGTGCAGGCCAGTATTGATAAAGCAACACCGGCAATTATGCGTTATCTCTCTAGCGGTAAACACGTTAGCAAACTTGAGGTCTCCGTTTGCAAAGCGGGCGGGAGTCAGATCGAATACTGCCGCATCACCCTTGAAGACGTGTTAATCACCAATGTCATTTTTCACGGAGCGACACAGCGCGACCTTATTGGCATCAGCTATCAGTTCCAGGCTGCAAAAATCAAAAACCAGTATTGGGAGCAGTCGGCCAATGGTGGAAAAGGGGCAGAATCGCAGTCTGGATGGAATATCAAAGAAAATAAAGAGGCCTGATACCTCTCAACTGAGCGCTTACCGGTTGCCATGAATGGCCCCCTACGACGATTGTACGCTGGTTTTCGTAGGGGCACATTCGTGTACATCGGGCATGAAGATTTTATGTTGTGCTTAAGTGGGCGGCATCGATCCAACAAGCCACCTGGCAACATAACCCATATTATTTCAGAGATACTGTCACCAGGCAGCGAACATCGCTCCTTCAACCATTACGGCTACGCATTCTCTTTAATCTCCACGCTCGCCTCTTCGGGCATACGCTTGATCATTCTCAGGGTGCAGAACAGCGCTAAGCACACCAGCAGCGCGGTCAGCAGATACACCAACGACACGCCAGCATAACTCATAATAAAGCCCGCAATCGGTCCGGTAATGCCGAGAGACAGATCCATAAAGGCGGTATAGGTCGCTAATGCGCTACCCTGATTTTGCTGCGGCACCACTTTTACCGCCACCACACCAATCGCCGGAAACACCAGCGAGAATCCGGCCCCGGTGAGAAACGCGCCCATTTTTGCCATCCACGGGTCGAACGATCCCGCCACCAGAAACAGCCCCACCGCTTCCACGGCGAAACAGATGCTGGCGACCTGCAGCCCGCCGAGCTTATTGATGGCGTTGGGAAACAGCAGTCGCGTGCCCACAAAGGCGGCACTGAACATCGTCAGGGCAAAGGCCGCACCATCCCATCCTTTATCCTGATAGAACAGGGTGATAAAGGTGGCGATCACCCCGAAGCCCGCCGATCCCATTGCCAGAATCAAACCAAAACCGTAGATTTTGCCCAGCACATCGCGGAACGGCAGCGGTTTGGCTTTGCTGCCTTTCACTGGCGCACGCGGCAGCGCCAGCGCAATCGCCAGCACGCAGATGGCGATAATAATGCCCGAAAGCAGCAGTAAACCGCCGCTGCGGAAAATCACCACACCGAGCGGTGCACCAATGGCCATTGCCCCGTAGGTGACGATGCCGTTCCAGGAAATCACCCGGCCAATGTGCAGTGACCCAACGCGCGCCACCCCCCACAGCGACGTGCCGGTGCCCGAGAAGCTTTGCCCCACGCCCAATATCATGCGACCCAAACAAAGTAAGATCAGGCTCAGCACGCCCTGCCCTTCAGTCAGTGCCGAGAGCAAAATACAGATGCCGCTGATCAGGCAACCGACTAATCCCAGCACCACCACTTTTTTTGGCCCCCACATGTCTGCATAGCGACCCGCATGCGGACGGCTCAGCAACGTGGCGATGTACTGCAGGCTGATCACCACGCCAGCCCAGAAGGCGCTGTAGCCTAGTCCGTCATGGACAAAGCCCGGCAGCACCGCCAGCGGCAGGCCAATCGTGAGATAGCTGGCGAAGTTGAACTTCACGATGGAAAGGATCAGGAGATTCAGGCGGAGTCGGCCGTGTTCAGGGGCCGCGGCAGGCTGGTCAGGCATGAGTGATTGCGCTCGTGGGTGACTAAATATTTGTATAGAAGGCTAACTATACGCCTTTTCCTGCCGACTGCATCCGGTGATCGCCCTAATTTATGGTCATCATTTCGTCATATCGCCCACTTACACTCGCCGGCAACAAATCCCAAAGAGGATACACAATCTGATGCTGCTCCTGATTTGCTGTCAGGCGCGCGTGCCACAGTGCCACTCCTTTTTAGGAGCTGGCCAATGACGCATGCCGTGCCTATCGAACTGAAAAATCTCAGATGGTCAGTGAACAATCTGACGATTCTGCACGATCTCTCCCTGACCATCCCCGCAGGTGAAATTCTTGCCCTGCTCGGCCCAAGCGGCTGCGGCAAAAGCACGCTATTGAAATTGTTGGCGGGCCTGCTGCAACCCTCCGAGGGCGAGTTGTGGATCGGTGACCGCTGCGTTGCCTCCGCGCGCCACTGCGATGCACCCGAAATGCGCAACCTCGGTATGGTGTTCCAGGATTACGCCCTGTGGCCGCACATGACCGTGGCGCAGAACGTGGCGTTTCCACTGCGCATGCGTGGCATGAAAAAAGCCGCTGCCCGTGAACAGGCCGATGCCGCGCTAGCGCAGGTTGGCTTGGCTGATTTTGGCGATCGCAAACCTGCACTGTTATCCGGCGGACAGCAGCAACGTGTTGCCCTTGCCCGTGCGCTGGTTGCCAAGCCCGCGATTTTGTTGTTCGACGAACCGCTCTCCAATCTTGACCGCGATCTGCGCGAAACCCTGGTGCATACCATGGCCGATCTGCTGCGCAGCGCGGGCATCACCGCTGTTTATGTCACGCATGACCGCGAGGAAGCCAACACGCTCGCCGACCGCATTATTCACCTGGCACAGGGCCAGATTGTTTCCGTTACTCACCTCTCAGGGGACCGCAATGCCATCTCTCAAGTCAGTTAAAACAGGAGCCATCAGCGCGATGATTTTGACTTCCGCCATGATGATGAACGATGCCCAGGCGCTGACGGTGTATACCGCCGGTCCGGGCTCGCTATCGAAAAGTCTTGCCACCGGATTTGAAAAACAAACCGGTATTAAAGTGAATATCTTCCAGGCCACGACCGGCAAGGTGATGGCACGTCTGGAGGCGGAACAGGCCAATCCACAAGCCGATGTGTTGATCTCCGCCTCATGGGATACCGCCGAAGATTTACAACATCGTGGCTGGCTGTTGCCGTATGAAAGCGCCAACGCAGCGAACGTACCGGATCAATTCAAAACAGCGAACTATGTTGCACAGGGCATTTCCGCACTGGGCATTGTGTGGAACACCAAAAGCGGCACGCCGGAACCTAAAACCTGGCAGGATCTGACCGCGCCCGCGTTTAAAGACAAAGTGACGACGCCCGATCCTGCATTGTCGGGCGCTTCACTCGACCTGTTAATTGGCCTGCAAAACAGTGAAGGCGAAAAAGCCTGGCAGCTGTTTGACCAGTTGAAAGCCAACGGCATGGTGATGAGTGGACCGAATGCCCAAGCGGTCACCCCTGTCCTGCAAGGTGCTAAAGCCGCCGTGTTTGGTGCGGTGGATTACGTCACCTATAACAACATTGCCCAAGGCGAGAGCGTGAAAGTGATCTTCCCGGAGAACGGCACGGTCGTCGCACCGCGTCCGATGATGATCCTGAAGAGCAGCCAGCATGCCGATGATGCGAAGAAGTTCGTCGATTACGTGCTGTCGGATGAAGGCCAGGAACAAGTGGCTAAGGCTTGGTTGATGCCTGCACGTACTGATATCAAAGCGCAGCGTCCGCTGTTCACCGAGATCAAACTGCTGCCAGCCAATAGCGATGGCAGCAGCGAGCGTTCGGCGGTGTTGAAGCGCTTTGGCGCCTTGTTTGGGCAGTAAATGATGTCGCGTGCCCTAAATGGATTGATTCTACTGGCGCTGTCGTTGCTGGTGGCACTGCCGCTGCTGTTTATTGTGTTGCAGGCACTGTTTCCGCAGCTTGGCGAGGGGAACTGGAGTGACGCTTTCAGTGCCTTACCGGCGCTGTTTGAAGATCCACAACTGGTTCCCATGTGGTTGGGCACGCTGGAAATCGGCGGCGGTGTGGCGCTATGCAGCTTGCTGCTGGGCTTACCGCTCGGCGCAATGCGCGGCCTGTTTCGCCTGCCAGGTGCGGCGATGTGGGATTTGCTGTTCCTGATCCCCTTCCTGACACCTCCCTATATCGTGGCGCTTTCATGGACGCTGGCGCTACAACGCAACGGCTATCTCGAACAACTCACGGGTATCAACTTTGACAGCCTGCTGTTCAGCAGCACCGGCATGACGCTGGTGATGACGCTGAATATTTTCCCGGTGGTCTATTTTGCGGTATCGCGATCGCTGATGGCCAGCGGACAGCGCCTTGCCTGGGTTGCCCGGGTACATGGTGCCTCAGCATGGCGTGCCTTTGCCCAAGTGACCCTACCGCTCACGCTACCCGCGTTGGCGGGAGGGGTATTATTGGCTTTTACGCTGGCTATCGAAGAGTACGGCGTGCCTGCCGCGCTGGGCACTCAGGCACATTTGACCCTGATGACCGTCGGTATCGAAACCAAACTGGCAGACTGGCCCATTGATTTACCGGGTGCAGCCTCGCTCTCCTTGATGTTAAGCCTGGTCGCACTGACGGCCTGGTTCCTGCAACGTAAATTGACCGGCAGCAGTGACGTCACAGCGGTGAACGGTAAACCTGTGATGCAGGAGTTAGCCCATGCTGGTCGCTGGTTACCCCTGATATTGCTCCCTTTCGTACTGACAGTGCTGATGGCGGTGATGCTGCCACTGAGCTCCATGACGCTCAGCGGACTGCTCAATACCCTCTCCGGCGGCCTGCATCTGGATAACCTGACGTTGCGCCATTTCGGCGCACTATTCAGTCAACAGGGTGATGCGCTAGCGGCGTTCTCCACCAGCATTGGGCTGGCGTTGGGTGCGGCACTGCTCACCGGGTTGCTCGGCTTCCTGATCGCCTGGCGCGTGTCGGAAGGCAAAACCCGTCTGCTGGCAATGATGGACGGCTTGGCGCTGCTACCTGCCGCCATGCCGGGCGTGGTGGTTGGCGTCGGGTTGATCCTGCTGTGGAATCGTGGCTTCTGGCCGGTATCCCCTTACAACACTATGTTTATTTTGCTGCTTTCTTACAGCTGCCTGCTGCTTCCCTGGCCGGTACGTTATGTCAGCAGCGCGCTGCGCCAACTGGCTCCTACGCTGGAACCGGCAGCACGCGTCCATGGCGCTTCACGCTTGCAGGCTCTGCGCTTGATCGTGCTGCCCTTGGTCGCCCCCAGCCTATTGGCGGCGATGATGATGGTGTTTGCTGTGGCCTCGCGCGAATTAGTGACCTCACTGCTGCTGGCACCCGCGGGCACGCAGACGGTGGCGATCTTTATCTGGCGACAATTCGAGCAAGGCTCAGTGGGACAAGGGATGGCGATGGCCACCGTCACGCTCTTCGCCAGCCTGACCTTGATGCTGGGTGCCACGGTGCTAATGCAACGCCAGGGAAAATAACGCCCCTGGTCGCCATAAAAGGCGCCCCTACATTTATCCCCCGTAGGGTGCGCATTCATGCGCACCTGGCATCAAACCGGACGTGATTCGATAACGCATTTATGCGTACCTGACCGATGAGCGCACTTCAGCGTTTCGCTTATTCCTAAATAAACAATCACTTAATCTCGTTCAACTACACTCTTCTGAGCCATTAATGACTCAGGAGAGGGAATGAACAATCTGCCACAGGAAAAAATTGGCCAGAATATGCTGGTCAAAATGGCGATGCTGGTGATTATTCTGGCGGGCATCCGCGCCGCGTCAGAGATTTTAGTGCCCTTCCTGCTTGCCAGCTTTTTGGCGATTGTGCTGAATCCACTGGTCACACTGCTGATGCGTCGTGGCATGCCGCGTGGTTTGGCGATCACCGCGGTGATCAGCGTGATATTCATCGTCATCCTATTGCTGGTTGGCGTAATGGCGAGTTCAGCCAGTGACTTCAGTGATACCTATCCGCAAATTCGTAGCATGCTGGAACAAAAGCTCACCGTTATTCAGCATTTTGCCGCCCGCTTTCATATCAATATTTCCACCGAAGCGCTGGCAGCGCGGCTCGATCCCAATGTGATGATGGATATGGCAACCACCTTGCTGAAGCAATTTTCCGGTGCCATGACCAACGTGCTGCTGCTGATCCTCACCGTGGTGTTCATGCTGTTTGAAGTGCGCCATCTGCCCTACAAAATGCGCAATGCGATGGTTAACCCGCAAATCCGGATTGCAGGGCTACACAGGGCATTCAAAGGTGTTACCCACTATCTGGCCCTGAAAACCTTGGTCAGCCTGATCACCGGTTTGGCTGTCTGGCTGGTATTGGCGTTGATTGGCGTGAAATTTGCGCTTTTCTGGGGTGTGGTCGCCTTTATCCTCAACTTTGTCCCTAACATCGGACCGATCATTGCGGGTATCCCACCCTTTATTCAGGCGCTAGTGTTAAACGGCACTTACGAGGCGCTGTTCGTCGTTGCGCTGTTTAGCGTCATTCATATGGTATTGGGCAATATGCTGGAGCCAAAGCTGATGGGGCGCGGGCTGGGACTTTCTACACTGGTGGTGTTTCTGTCACTGATTTTCTGGGGCTGGCTACTGGGGCCGATTGGCATGCTGCTGTCCGTTCCCCTCACCAGCGTGACCAAGATTTTGATGGAAACCACGCCGGGCGGCAGTCGATTAGCGATCATGTTGGGCAATGGTCGGCCGGGCTCGCGGCCGCGTTAAAAGTAGCATCTTCTTCCTGCAATGGCGTGCTGCCGCAGCAAGGCAGCCTCCAGCATTTCCCTGCCCATTTTCACGCCTCATTTCAGGTCAAAATGCTTGCCTAACATCGTGGCACAGCGCTTTTCCCGCCCGAAAATGCCAATAACGGCAAATCATTGTCAATAAACGCAAAGCGGGGTCGATAATTGACCTGTGTCAGTTCGGTGGAAAATCAAAACGCTAACATGCACGGCCCCTGGAAGTGGTATGCTGCTGACGCCGCAGGCCGCCCATCATCTGCTGCTTAAACCGACCGAGGAAAGTCAGGTGCCACCGCAAAAACGAAATCGCGATTTTGGCTGGCTGTTAATTGTCTGTGCCGGGTTATTACCGCTGGTACTGGGCATCCTTTGTACGGCAATTGAAGCGCGCCACACCGTGAGCCAGCAGCAGATTTCCACCGCCAACACTCTGCTGACGCAGGCAGAAAAAATGAGTGATAACGCCTGGGATATGATCACCCAGTTGCGTCAGTACCACTATCAACCCTGTTCACAAATTGAAAACCAGTTGCAGCGCGCTGGCACTCTTAACGCCTACTTTCGCTCGATAGGCACTTTACGGGGCGACAACATCGATTGCTCCTCTGCGTATGGTTTGAACCACGGTTCGCTGGCCGAAATGATGATGCAACCGCCTCCCATCACCGGCAAAGCCTGGTGGAGTATTTCTGTACGTGGCACCTCTGGTGTGCCTAATCGTCCTGCCGTCGTGTTTGTGCGACAACTCCCCGACGGCATGGGTTTTTGGGCGGTGATCGATGGTCAGTACCTCATGGACTTTATGCACGCGATTGGCGAGTCACGCGGTTACCAGATGAGCCTGCAATTTAGCGGCGGTACGGTGATTGCCAGTGGGCCAACTGACGTAGAGCCTGAACTGTACCTGAAAAGCGAATCGTATAAGGCGGAATCCAGCCGCTACCCGATTACCGTCAATGTCACCGTGCCCGCCGGCGAGCTGTTAAAAGCCTGGCGTCAGGCGCTGTTTATCTTCCTGCCGATGGCGGCCATCTTCTCGATTCTGCTAATGGTGCTGACCGCAAACTGGCTGCGCCGACGCATTTCCTGGGCAGATGAGATTCGCCGCGCCATGCGCAATCGCCAATTTTCGGTACATTATCAGCCGGTCTACAGCACCGCCCTGCAACGTACCAGTGGGGTTGAAGCCCTACTACGCTGGCAACTGCCCAACGGCGAAATGATTCGTCCCGATATTTTCATCAGCCATGCGGAATCCGAAGGCATGATTGTGCCGTTAACGCAGCATCTGCTGGAGCTGATGGCAGAGGATATTCAGAGCTGGCAGGTAGAACCCGGTTTCCATATTGGTTTGAATGTCGCGGCAGACCATCTGCAACATGCCGATTTCGTGCAGGATATTCAGCGCTTTGCCCGTCGCATTAAAGACAAGCAGATGGTCGTTACGCTGGAACTCACCGAACGCAGCTTGATTGATGATGGTGAGCTGGTAGCGCGTAAACTGCGTTATCTGCAATCACACGGCATGAAAGTGGCGATTGATGACTTCGGCACAGGCCACTGTTCACTCTCGTACCTGCTGACCTTCCCGCTTGATTATCTGAAAATCGACCGCGGATTTATAAATGCGATTGAAGGTCTGGAGGTGGAGACACCGGTGCTGGATGCCATTATCAACTTGTGCCGTAAGCTGGAACTGGCCGTCCTCGGTGAAGGTGTTGAGACTTCGATACAATTTGCCTATCTGAAACAACGTGGCGTGGTATTTATTCAGGGCTATTATTATGCCCGTCCGATGGATAATGACCGGCTCCGTGCCTGGCTCAATGAGCAAGGGCGCCAGCCGCTTCTCGTTGAGGAACACCATGAGTCTGAATTGCGTCATTCTTGATGATTACCAGAACGTTGCCTTATCGCTAGCCGACTGGGCAACGCTCGAACCCACTGTTCATACCACCGCACTTACCCAACATTATGACGATCAGGATGAACTGGTCCGTCACATCGCGCATGCTGATATCCTGGTGGTGATGCGGGAACGCACGCCATTAACGGCTGAATTGATTGGGCGATTGCCAAATCTGAAGCTGGTCGTGACCTCAGGAATGCGCAATGCGTCGATTGATCTTCACGCCTGCGCCGAGCGCTACATTGCCGTATGCGGCACCGCCAGCAGCAGCGCGGCCCCGATGGAACTGAGCTGGGGGCTACTGATTGGCCTCGCCCGCCATATCGGGGTAGAGAATCAGGCGCTACGCGCTAACGGGCCGTGGCAGCAGACGTTGGGGCTCGGTTTGCACGGCAAAACGCTCGGTTTACTCGGATTGGGAAAAATCGGTGGCGAGATGGCAAAAGTGGCACAGGCGTTTGGGATGCGCGTGTGTGCATGGAGCCAGAATCTGACGGAAGCTCGTGCCGCCGAATGTGGCGCTGAGCGTATGTCATCGCTCGCGGCACTGATGGCTGAGAGTGACTTTGTCTCCGTACATCTGGTGCTCAGCGAGCGCTCGCGCCATCTGATCGATACACAGGCGCTCGCGCAGATGAAACCGGGTGCACTGCTGATTAACACCTCACGCGCCGCGATTGTCGATCAGCAAGCCATGATTGCCGCACTGCAATCAGGTCAGCTTGCGGGGGCAGGACTGGATGTGTTTGAACATGAGCCGTTGGCGGCTGACCATCCGCTGCGTCTGCTGCCCAACGTGCTGGCGACGCCGCATCTTGGCTATGTAGCGGATAGCAATTATCACACTTACTTTACGCAAGCGGTGGAAGACATTCAGGGATGGGTGACGGGCGCACCATTGCGGTCATTACTCTGAGCGACGGCGTTTTTCGGCAATACGCAGCGCCACCTCAAGACTGTCTTCGGCCATATTGGCGGGCTGGCGTTGTGCATTGAGGCGTTGGTTAATACGTTCCAGCGTCGGCGTTAATTGCCCAACCAGCTGTTGATACTCTTCAAGCTGCGTGATGGGTTGATTACGCGCAATGCTGGTTTGCGTCAGCCTTTGCAGCTGACGAAAACTCTCTGCGGCCTGGCTGGTCAGTAACCCTGCTTGCCGCCAGGTTTTCAGGCGCTTCAGCAGTTCATCAGGCTGCTGAGCCAGTAATGCCAACTGCGCATCAGCGCGTTCACCACAGTCAATCCACCCCACCGGAACCACAGGAACAGGAGCAGTTCGCCGTACAGCAGGCGCATAATTGATAAGATTCCTTTCTACACTGTCGATCTGCGACAGCCAAGGATTCTCAAACAATTGGGCGTTTTTTCTCGACATGAACACTCCACCTGAGCCAGGCGGCAGAGTATTACTGAATGATGACAAGCTGGCAAGCAAAGCTTGCCGCCTCGCTTATTGATAAGGTTTTCTTATTTATTTGCGCAACAATCAACTGTGGTGATAAAGCCGTGATAGGTCAGCAGATTTGATGGTTTGATCCCCAACCCTTGGTTGATGCCTCTGATAGTCAACGCATTTGTCCCTCAATCACACAGCAAAAAATATTTTTTCACCGCCTGCGTCCACTCCTCCGCCTTAATGTGCGCAAACCCACGAATTATGCGGCCTTCCGCGCGATGAGCATGATTTTATTTGCTGCATTTTAAGCAGAGAAAACCACAGTTTCAGCCAGAAAATGACCAGTTATTGGCTGAAACATGACAAATATCACACGAAAACGGTATACTCTGTCGCTGTACGTAATAATTACCCCCCTAATTATTACTTTGGCAGGCCAGGGAAAAACGCTTTTTCACGGCTATGCTTTAATTTTCTCAACGCCGCGGACTTTCC
>OBJT01000028.1_pt1 | contig 35437 bp, 30 predicted proteins | sample 1519861 | NCBI WGS metagenome assembly OBJT01 (sample SAMN02401118, study PRJEB22541) | soil metagenome, isolate JX
AAGGCCCGCCAGTACCCACTGCCAGCTCATCGCTGGGATCGCCATCAGCGTAATCCACATGCCGATAAACTCATCCCAGACGATGCTGCCGTGGTCGTGTACGCCCATGTCTTTTGCCGTGCGATGGCACAGATAAACGCCAACGCTGATACCAATCAGTACCAGCAGCGAATAGATCTGCAGTGGCAGAAACGTCATCAACCACCAAAACGGAATCGCCGCAATCGAACCGGCAGTACCCGGCATGATCGGGCTCAGGCCACTGCCAAAACCGATCGCCAGCAGATGCCATGGATTGCTCAGGCGCAGGCGGCTTTTTGCTACATCTTTACTTGCTGCCAAAGTGATCAAATCCCTTGTGATTAAAACTCCGCGGCTTGCCGTTTTCCAGCAGCGTCAACCCATCAGCTTCAGGCGCAATCTGCCCGATGCAGGTGTAAGACACGCCAAGATGAGCCAGCGCCACGTCCAGCGCGCCACGATTCACTTCCGGCACGGTAAAGCACAGTTCGTAATCTTCGCCGCCGCTTAAGGCCCAGGTCAACACCTGTTCCGGCTCAAAATGATCGCGCAACGCAGCGGACAGCGGTAACGCTTCCAGATTGAGGCGCGCACCCACACGGCTGGCGGTGAGAATATGGCCGAGGTCGGCGATCAAACCATCGGAGATATCAATCGCCGAGGTCGCCAGATTGCGCAGTGCCTGGCCCTGTAGCACGCGTGGCATCGGGCGCAGATGGCGCTTAATCAATACTTCATGCACGGCCGGATCGTTCAGGCGATGATGATGTTGCAGCAGTGAGAGTCCCGCCGCGCTGTCACCCAGCGTACCGGTGACGAAGATCCAGTCACCCGGTTTTGCGCCAGAGCGTTTCAGCGCCCGGCCCACGGGCACCAGACCGTGAATCCCCAGCGTCAGACTCAGCGGCCCACGTGTGGTATCGCCGCCAATCAGCTGCATGTCGTAGTAATCCAACAGCTCAAACAGGCTGTCACTAAACGCTGCAAGCCAGCTTTCGTCGACTTCAGGCAGCGTGATCGCCAGCGTCAGCCACGCCGGATCGGCGCCCATTGCCGCCAAATCACTGAGATTGACGGCCAGTGCTTTGTAACCCAGATCGGCAGGATGGATATCACGCAGGAAGTGTACGCCCGCCACCAGCGTATCGGTGCTAATGGCCAGCGTCTGTTTTTCGGGCACGTTGAGTAACGCGCAGTCGTCACCAATTCCTTTCTCCACATCGCGGCGGGAGCTGGTGACGCGGTTAAAGTAACGTGCGATCAGTTCGAATTCACCACAGGACATAAGTCAGGTCTCAATGAGAAAAAGGCCGGTAAACCGGCCTTTCGCATTTATTTTTTGTTGGGTCGAATTTGTGGGGCTGCTTTATCCAGCACACCGTTGACAAACTTGTGGCTGTCTTCAGCGCCAAACACTTTAGCCAGCTCGATGCCTTCGTTGATGGCCACTTTATAAGGCACATCAGAACGTTTGCTCAGCTCATACAGCGAAATACGCAGGATGGCTTTTTCTACCTGGCCCAGCTCTTCCAGCTGACGTGACAGGTAAGGCTTCATCAGACCGTCCAGGTACGCGCTGTTAGTCGCCACACCGGCCAGCAATTCGCGGAAATAGCTAATGTCGACGTCTTTGACGTCTTGTTCCGCCAGAAACTGGTATTCCACATCGGCAATGTCGTTCTTAGACAGCTGCCAGGAGTAAAGCGCCTGAACAGCGCACTCACGGGCGCGACGACGAGCAGCAGGTTTCACAAAATTCCCCTTCCAAAAATCAGGCTTTGATGGCTTTCAATACGTTAATCATTTCGAGTGCAGTCAGGGCCGCTTCGGCGCCTTTATTACCTGCTTTGGTGCCGGCGCGTTCAATCGCCTGCTCGATGTTTTCGGTGGTTAACACGCCGAAAGTCACCGGAATTTCGCTGGTCATCGCCACGTTGGCAATACCAGAGCTGGCTTCACCTGCCACATATTCGAAGTGGGCGGTGCCGCCACGGATCACGGTTCCCAGTGCCACGATCGCGTCGTGCTTACCGGCTTTCGCCAGCGCGCGCGCTGCCAATGGCAGTTCGTAAGCGCCTGGAACCCAAACCACTGTGATGTTGTCTGCTTTGACCTGGCCAATACGCTTCAGCGCATCGATGGCGCCATCCAGCAGGCTGTCATTAATGAAGTTGTTAAAACGCGCAATAACGATGGCAATGTTAGCATCAGGCGTGGCAACAGGAGCTTCGATAACTTTCATACATATCCTTTGGGTGTTTGATTTATGGCCCCGCAGAAGGGGGCGGATTCTATCATACTCTTCGGCGACGCGCTCAGGCTTTTCAGTCGGTGCTCAAGCGGGCGTCAGAGCCAGTCGCAGGTCCGCGCCAACCATGCGCACATCGCTAAACCTCAGGCTTGGCGCATCAGCCAATTGTTCCAGTCCAGGCAGTTCGCACAGACCCCGTGCCGCATTGCCCAGAAGCTTCGGTGCCATATAAACGATCAGTTCATCGACCAATCCGACCTGCAACAGCGCACCGGCTAAACCGGCACCGGCTTCGACCCACACCGAGTTAATCTGACGCTGGCCGAGCAACATCATCATCGCCACCAGATCCAGTTGCTCTCCGCGCAGGGGCACTGCAATTTGGCTGACGCTGTCTGGCCAGGTTTGCTGATCGATTTCACTGCGCATCAGCCAAGTTTCGCCCGGCTGCGTCATCACGCGATGTTGTGGCGTCACGCGCTGCTGGCTATCAATGATCACGCGCACCGGCTGGCGCAATGTGTCTTCGTCCAACTGCTGGCGCATATCCTCGCCTAATTCGTTCCAGCGCACGGTCAATGAGGGATCATCTGCCAGTACGGTGGCACTGGAGCTAAGGATAGCCGAACTCTGGGCACGAAAACGTTGCACATCACGCCTTGCGGCCGCCGAGGTGATCCACTGACTTTCGCCACTGGCCATCGCGGTACGCCCATCAAGGGATGCGCCGAGTTTAAGTTGAATCCACGGGAAACCGGTGCGCATACGTTTCAGAAAACCACGATTCAATGCTTCAGCTTCGCTCATCATTAAACCGTGGCTGACTTCAATGCCGGCCTGCTGCAAGCGATACAATCCACGCCCTGCCACTTGCGGGTTTGGGTCTTGCATCGCCGCCACCACGCGGCTGACGCCCGCGGCAATCAACGCATCGCAGCATGGCGGTGTCCGGCCATGATGACTGCAGGGCTCAAGCGTCACGTACGCTGTAGCACCTTTGGCTTTTTCTCCGGCCATACGCAGCGCATGCACTTCCGCATGCGGCTCACCGGCGCGGTGATGCCAGCCTTCGCCGACAATCTCGCCGCCGCGCACAATCACGCAGCCGACGTTAGGATTAGGGGTAGTGGTAAAACGTCCGCGACGCGCCAGTTCCAGCGCGCGCGCCATGTAGCGTTCGTCAGTCATGGCTTAGTCCTGTAAGCGGGCGATCTCTTCGCCAAAATCACGGATATCTTCGAAGCTGCGATACACCGAAGCAAAGCGGATGTAGGCGACTTTATCGAGCTTCTTCAGCTCTTCCATCACCAGATTGCCCACCAGCTTGCTGGGGATTTCGCGCTCGCCGGTGGCACGTAGCTGGGTTTTAATGTGGTTCACCGCGTTATCCACGGCGTCCGCGCTGACCGGGCGTTTCTCCAGCGCCTTCATCATGCCGCTGGCGAGCTTATCTTCGTTAAAGGGTTCACGCACATCGTTGCTTTTCACCACGCGCGGCATGACTAATTCAGCCACTTCAAAGGTGGTAAAACGCTCATGACACACCAGACACTGGCGGCGGCGACGCACCGAAGAACCTTCACTGACCAGACGCGAGTCGATCACTTTGGTGTCCACAGCGGAGCAGAAGGGGCAATGCATGACGTTTCCTGTCGCGAGATAAATAGGCCATACAGTGTAGCGCGATCTTGTAGGCAACTAAATACGCGCGGTTGAATCACCGCCCGGCTCACAGAGGCAGCAGCCCTTTGCCTGTAAAACGGCAAAAGCCACTACGCTTAAACAGCCAATCCGGCACATTTGCAGGAGGTTATATGGGACTGTTCAATTTCGTCAAAGAAGCGGGTGAAAAGTTATGGGATGCGGTGTCAGGCGCCGATGATCCGAGTAAAAAATTACAGGATCACATTAAGCAACTTGGTTTGCCTGATAGCGATAAAGTCAAAGTCGATGTCCAGGGCGATACCGTCACCGTCAGCGGCGACGGCATCTCACAGGAATTGAAAGAGAAGATTTTGGTGGCGGCGGGCAACGTGGCGGGCATCACTAAGGTTGATGATAAGGTTAGCGTGTCGGATGCTGCACCAGAAGCGGAATTCTATACGGTGAAAAAAGGCGATACGCTCAGCGCGATTTCCAAGCAGGTTTATGGGAATCCCAATGAATACAACAAGATTTTTGAAGCAAACAAGCCAATGCTGACGCATCCTGATAAGATCTACCCTGGCCAGGTATTACGAATTCCGAAATAACATAAAGGACAATGCATGACGATCAGGACGTTTTGGGCACCTGCAGCACTCTCGCTGCTGGTACTCAGTGGTTGCAGTTCAACGCCGACTTCACCGCAGGTCAAAGAGTTACATCAGGAAGTCAGTCAGCTTAATCAGCAGATGCGTAAGTTGACCCATCAGGCAACGGCCCTGGAAATTCAGGGTCAGCTCAATGGACAGTCAACCCAAGGCGCATGGCTGTTACCGCAGGCCAACACGCCAGTGGAGCTTCAGACCCAGTTAGGCAAATTGCGCTTATCGCTGTCCCGAGTGGTGGGTGAAGCCGGTGGCAGTCATGCGGATCTGAATATCCGTTCAACAGATGACCAGCCGATTCCAGCGCTTAGCGCTACTGTGGTGTGGGGAGAATTGGACCCAGCAAGCGGTAAACCGCTGAATGCGGAGAGTCTGAGCCAGACGATCCAGGTCGAAGCGAGTTTGATGCCACGCAGTACCGTAAAGGTGCCTCTGCGCTTAAGTGGACTGACGCCGGAGCAACTCGGCTATGTGCGCGTGCATGATGTGTTGCCTGCAGCGGAAAAATCGAAAGCGCCCTGATCGCTTGAGCATGGCACGGTCACCATAAATGGTGGCCGTGCAGAGATACACCGTTGCGCTGTAATGGAAAGCACACCACGTAAGTTGACCGTGCAAAGATACACCGTTGCGCTGTAGGGTACGCATTCATGCGTACCAGGCATAAAAAAACGGGCTACCCATGGGCAGCCCGTTTTCATATCACTCAGCGTATCAAGGCAGGATTGAAGGCTGATCTGCGCCCTCTTTCTCGACTTTCTGCACCAGCATATGTTCACGTTTCATACCCAGTTTCAGCGCCAGAGCAGAAGAAACATAGATAGAAGAAACGGTACCGATGGTGACACCGATCAGCATGGTCAACGAGAAGCCTTTCAGCAGCGCGCCACCAAAGATGAACAGGATCAGGATCATCGCTAACGTCGTCAGCGAGGTGATCAAGGTACGGCTCAACGTCTGGGTCAGCGACACGTTGGTGATATCGTAAGAAGAGCCGCGACGGATTTTGCGGAAGTTCTCACGAATACGGTCAGAGACAACGATCTTATCGTTAAGCGAGTAACCGATCACCGACATCAGTGAGGCCACAATCGTCAGATCGATCTCAACGTGTGCCAGTGACAGAATGCCGCAGGTAATGATCACGTCATGCGCCAGTGCCAGCACAGTACCCAGCGCCAGACGCCACTCAAAGCGGATGCCGATATAGATCAGAATCGCAATCAGTGCCGACAGCAGCGCCATCGCACCGGCCTGCGCCAGATCGCTACCCACGCTAGGGCCAACGAACTCAATGCGCTTCACGGTCGCGTTCTGCTGCGTTGTCTCATTGATTGAGGTCACGACTTTGTTGCCAAGTTCCTGACCTGCTGCGCCCGTGGCAGGTGGCATACGCACCATCACGTCACGGCTGCTGCCGAAGTTCTGCACCAGCGGCTCCTGGAAACCGGCTTTGACCAATCCTTCGCGTAAGGCATCCAGATCGGCTGGTTTTTCCAGGTTAATCTCAATCACCGTTCCGCCGGTAAAGTCGAGGCCCCAGTTGAAGCCTCGCACACCGATCATGGCGATAGAAGCCACGATCAGCAAACCAGAGATGATGAAGGCCAGCGTATCCCAGCGCATAAAGTCAACGACCTTACGCCCATGGTTTAGCTGTTCAATACTATATTCCTGTGCCACAACGCACTCCTCAGATAGACAGCTTGTTGATGCGTTTGCCGCCGTACACCAGGTTAACGATGGCACGGGTGCCGACGATAGCGGTAAACATTGACGTCGCGATACCGATAGCGGTGGTGATCGCAAAGCCTTTGATAGAACCGGTACCGACCGCATAAAGAATGATAACTTTGATCAGCGTCGTTACGTTGGCGTCGACGATACTGGAGAAGGCGCCTTTGTAGCCTTCATGAATCGCCTGCTGTACCGAGCGTCCGTTACGCAGTTCTTCTTTAATACGTTCGTTAATCAACACGTTGGCATCGACAGCAACCGCCAGCGTCAACACGATACCGGCAATACCCGGCATGGTGAGGGTCGCACCTGGCAGCAGTGACATGATGCCGACAATCAGCACCAGGTTACACAGCAGCGCACTGGTCGCAATCAAACCAAACTTCTTGTAGAACACCACCATAAAGATGATGGATGCGATCAGACCCCACAAGCAGGCTTCGAGACCCTGAGTGATGTTCTGCTGGCCCATGGTTGGACCAATGGTACGCTCTTCCACAATCTGAATGGGCGCAATCAACGCACCGGCACGCAACAGCAGCGACAGCTGACGTGCTTCGTTCGGGTTGTTGATGCCGGTGATACGGAAGCTGTTACCGAGGCGCGACTGAATGTTCGCCACGTTAATCACTTGTTCCTGCTTCACCAGAATCGCACGGCCGTTGGCGTCTTTCTTACCGCTGTCCTTGTACTCCACAAACAGGGTCGCCATCGCTTTACCGATGTTGTCCTTGGTGAAGTTCGACATGATGTTACCGCCCGCGCCATCCAGTGAGATGTTCACCTGTGGCTGGTTGTACTCATCCATGCTGGACGTAGAATCCGTGATGTGGTCACCGGTCAGAATCACACGTTTGTACAGCACCACTGGCTGGCCATCTTGTGATTGCTTCACTTCCGAATCACCCGGCACACGGCCGCTGGCGGCTGCGCTTGGATCAACGGTGGTGTTCACCAGACGGAATTCCAGGGTCGCGGTCGCGCCAAGAATCTCTTTAGCACGGGCGGTGTCCTGAATACCTGGCAACTCAACCACAATGCGGTCAGAACCCTGACGCTGCACCAGTGGCTCGGCCACACCCAGTTGGTTAACACGGTTACGCAGGATGTTGATGTTCTGCTGAACCGCATACTCGCGCGCTTCGCTCAGACGTGCATCGGTCATCACCGCACGCAGCGTATCGCTGCCCACACTGGAGATGACCAAATCCTGGTGACGTGGTGACAAGTAGCTGATTGCCGCATCACGGCTTGCAGCATCGCGGAAGCGGATTTCTACACCGTAGTTATCAATTTTGTTGACGGTGGTATACGGGATGCTTTTGTCGCGCAGATCGCTGCGCAGGCCATCAGCATTCTGCTCTTGCAGTTTGCCCAGCGCCGTATCCATATCCACTTCCATCAGGAAGTGTACGCCGCCACGCAGATCAAGACCGAGTTTCATCGGCTGTGCGGCAAGCATCGTCAGCCAGCGCGGAGTGGCCGGTGCGAGGTTGAGTGCCACCACGTAGCCATCGCCCAGGGCGCTGGTCAGGGCATCACGCGCGCGCAGTTGCACATCCTGATTGTCAAAACGGGCCAGGATGGCACCATTTTCCAGAGCGAGGGATTTGCTCTGAATATTGTCTTGTTTCAGTACATTCTGGATCTGATCCAACGTTTGCTCACTGGCGGCGCCACCGCGCGCACCAGTGATCTGAACGGCCGGATCCTCACCATAAAGGTTAGGAAGCGCATAGAGCAGGCCGACGAGAATCACGACGACCAGCATGATGTACTTCCACAAAGGATAACGGTTTAACACGGCAGTTCCCTTCGGGAAGAAAAAATTACAGCGCCTTCATAGTACCTTTCGGCAGAACGGCGGCCACGAAATCACGTTTAACAACTACTTCAGTGGTGTCGTTCAGGGCAATAGAAACATAGCCATTGTCAGCGACTTTGGTCACACGACCCACCAAGCCACCGCTGGTCAACACTTCATCACCTTTAGAGATGGAATCCATCAGCTTCTTGTGATCTTTTGAACGCTTCTGCTGCGGGCGCAGAATCATGAAGTAGAAGATCAGACCAAACACCACCAGCATGATCACCAGAGAATAAGGACTTCCCTGAGACGGAGCGCCAGCTGCGGCAACGGCGTCAGAAATGAAAAAGCTCATTAATTTTCCCTCATTGATAGAATTATCAGACGTTTAACGGTGGAACCGCTTTGCCCGTCCGTGTGTAGAACTCACTAACAAAGTGCTCTAATTTACCCTCTTCAATGGCCTTACGTAAACCCGCCATCAGACGCTGGTAATAGCGCAGATTGTGAATCGTGTTCAGACGTGCACCCAGTATTTCGTTACAGCGATCAAGATGATACAAGTAGGCGCGGCTGTAATTGCGACAGGTGTAGCAATCACAATCAGCATCCAACGTACTGGTGTCATCTTTATACTTGGCATTACGGATTTTCACCACGCCATCGGTCACAAACAAATGACCGTTACGTGCGTTACGCGTCGGCATAACACAGTCAAACATATCGATACCGCGGCGAACGCCTTCCACCAGATCTTCTGGTTTGCCGACGCCCATCAAATAACGCGGTTTGTCTTGCGGAATTTGCGGACAGACGTGTTCCAGGATACGGTGCATGTCCTCTTTAGGTTCACCCACCGCCAGGCCGCCCACAGCGTACCCATCAAAGCCGATATCTACCAGACCTTTAACCGAGACATCTCGTAAATCTTCGTAAACACCGCCCTGAATAATGCCGAACAGCGCATTTTTATTGCCAAGCGAATCAAAGCGATCACGGCTACGTTGCGCCCAGCGCAGTGACATCTCCATCGAACGTTTGGCGTAGTCCCAGTCTGCCGGGTACGGTGTACATTCGTCGAAGATCATCACCACGTCAGAACCGAGGTCGTATTGAATTTCCATCGATTTTTCTGGATCGAGGAAAATGGGATCGCCGTTGATCGGGTTACGGAAATGCACGCCTGCTTCGGTGATCTTACGGATGTCACCCAGGCTAAACACCTGGAAGCCGCCGGAATCGGTGAGGATCGGTCCCTGCCAGTTCATGAAATCGTGCAGGTCGCCGTGCAGTTTCATGATCTCCTGGCCCGGACGCAGCCACAGGTGGAAAGTGTTACCGAGCAGGATCTGTGCGCCGGTCTCTTTCACTTCTTCGGGTGTCATGCCTTTTACGGTGCCGTAGGTGCCCACAGGCATGAACGCCGGCGTTTCCACCACACCACGATCGAAGACCAAACGGCCACGACGCGCGCGGCCATCGGTGGTATCTAATTCAAATTTCAAAGTAACCTCATCAGAAAGACAGTCTGACTTTTATGCCCCAACGATTTCGTCAGGAGCTTGTGGATTACGGGTGATGTACATCGCATCCCCGTAGCTAAAGAAACGGTACTGCTCTGCCACCGCACTCTGATAAGCCGCCATGGTGTGTTGATAACCGGCAAACGCCGACACCAGCATAATCAGGGTGGATTCTGGCAGGTGGAAATTGGTGATCAGGGCGTCAATCACCTGATAGTGATAACCCGGATAGATGAAGATTTGCGTGTCGTCGAAGAACGGGGCAATCAGGGCATCCTGGCTCGCTTTCGCGGCACTTTCGAGCGAGCGCACGGAAGTCGTGCCCACGGCCACCACTTTATTGCCACGTGCTTTACACGCCAGTACGGCATCCACGACATCCTGCGGCACTTCCGCATACTCAGAGTGCATGATGTGATCGTTGATGTTCTCGACCCGCACCGGCTGGAAAGTGCCCGCGCCAACATGCAGCGTCACGAACGCCATCTCAATCCCTTTGGCACGCAGTGCATCCAACAGCGGCTCATCAAAGTGCAAGCCAGCCGTCGGGGCCGCAACGGCACCTGGACGGGCGCTGTACACCGTTTGATACAGTTCGCGGTCTGCTTCTTCGTCTGGGCGATCAATGTAGGGCGGCAGCGGCATATGACCAACACTGTTCAGGATATCCAGCACCGCGCGATCGTCGGCAAACTCGATCTCAAATAGCGTGTCGTGACGTGCCACCATGGTGGCTTTCACGCTCTCATCATCACCCAGCAGCAATTCAGCACCCGGTTTCGGGGCTTTAGAAGCGCGAACATGAGCGAGTACGCGCTTATCGTCCAGCATGCGCTCAACCAACATTTCGATTTTTCCGCCGCTGGCTTTACGGCCATACACGCGTGCAGGAATGACTCGGGTATTGTTAAACACCAGCAGGTCGCCCGGATTGAGTTTATCCAGAACGTCGGTAAACACTTCATGGCTTAACGCCCCACTTGGGCCATCCAGCGCCAGCAAGCGGCAACCGCTGCGTTGCGCCTGTGGATAGTGGGCGATCAAAGATTCCGGCAACTCAAAAGCAAAATCGGCTACACGCATGCATCACTTCTTTCAGGACTCAAAAAACAGGCGGCATAGTTTAGCGGAAAAGCGGGAAATTCTGAACAACTGGCTGCATTTCTGCGATTCGGCTTTTACATAAAATCATTTGAGACGCAGGACAAAAACAACTGGTGCTGGTGAACCGCGCTCGTGCTGGAACGGAAGGGGTGAGAATCATGCGGTAAATGAGAGCCGCACGGTGAGCTTATTCTAACCAGTGATTCAGGTGAGCGAGAGCAGCCAATGCGCATGTAACTTAAAGTTTGACGTGTATATAATGCGCCATGAACTTTCTTGCTCACCTCCACCTCGCACAGCTGGCAAACAGCTCCCTGCTGGGCAATCTGATGGCCGACTTCGTGCGCGGCAATGTGCAGTCACAATGGCCGGAACCGGTTGTGGCGGGTATCGCCATGCATCGCCGCGTCGATGTTTTGACCGACAGCCTGCCGGAAGTGCGTGAAGCACGGCAATTTTTCCGCGCCGAAACACGCCGCGTGGCACCGATTACCCTGGACGTCATCTGGGATCACTTCCTGGCCCTGCACTGGGATAGATTGCATCCCGCGCAATCGCTGGTGGACTTCACCGCAGCAGCGGAGCGTGAAATCATGCCGCAACTGCCGGGCACACCCGAAGGATTCGTTGAACTCAATGCCGTGATGTGGCGCGAGCGCTGGTTTGAGCACTATGCTGAACCCGCGCGATTGGCTCGCGTGCTTAATGGTATGGCGCATCGTCGCCCACGCCTCGCTGCACTGCGCGATTCCTATCAGGATTTTGTTGAACACTATCAACAACTCGAACCCTTATTCTTCCAATTCTATCCGCGTCTGATGGATGCAGCCCGCTCACAGCAGCTCTAAACTTTTTTTCACAATCCCTGCATTTACGCCTCTTGCCAGCCGCAGCCATCTGCGGCTTAATGAAACCTTTCTTAACTTTTGTTAAGTGGGTCACACCGCCAGGTCGCCTTTTTCGGCGTTTTTTGTCACTTCGTTTGCCAGAAAATGATAAGAGGGAAAGATGTCATCAGCCACGCTAACCGAACTTGACGCGCGTTATCACTTTGCCTGTGATGTCGCAAAGACTGCCGCCAGCCGTGCTTTATCCTGGTATCAGCAGCGTCACCAACTGGTGATTGAGCATAAAAAGGATTTACAGGATGTGGTCAGCGAAGCGGATCGCAACGTTGAAGAGCTGGTTAAACACCTGATTAGTGAACGCTTTCCCGAAGATGCCGTGCTCGGTGAAGAGAGCGGCGGAGAAACCGCAGGTGCGCGATTTATCTGGGTGATAGATCCTATTGATGGCACCAGCAGCTTCCTTAACGGGCTGCACAACTGGTGTGTCTCCCTCGCGATTGTCTGTGAAGATGAGCCGGTGATCGGCGTGGTGTGCGATCCCAATCATCATGAAACCTTCCACGCCTGCCGCGGCAAAGGGGCCTGGGTCAATGAAAAACGTATTCAGGCCCATAGCGCGCAGCATCTGAATCAAGGTGTGCTCGGCTTGAGCAGCTCGAACAGTCAGCCAGTTGAACCTTTGACTGCCTTTATCGGTGGCTTGCTCTCACAGGGCGGTATGTTTATCCGCAATGGTTCCGGCGCGTTGATGAGTGCATGGGCGGCGGCAGGCCGGCTGATAGGCTATTACGAAGCCCACATGAATCCCTGGGATGGTTTACCGGGTATCGTGTTGATGCGTGAGGCAGGTGGGCGCACCAATGACTACCTCAGCAATAACGGTCTGCAAAGGGGGAATCCGGTGCTGCTGGCAAATACCGTGATTTATCCGCAGCTCAAAGCCCTGTTACCCGACCACCTTCCACTGTGAAAACATGGCTCTCGCGCCTGTTGCTGCTGGCATGCTCAGCTATGCCAGCCCATGCAGAAGATCAGTATCAACTGGAAAAAGTGGTGGAAATCAGCCGTCACGGTGCACGTCCGCCAACGCCGGGTAACCGTAAAGAGATAGAAGCGGCCACAGAACGCCCCTGGCCGCGCTGGCATACCGCCGATGGAGAACTCACCGCCCATGGCTACGCGGCCGTGGTCAATAAAGGCCGCTGGGAGGGGGAGCACTATCGCCAACTCGGTTTGCTTTCGCCTGGCTGCCCAGATAAGCAACAGATTTATGTGCGCGCCAGCCCAATGCAACGGACGCGGGCGACGGCGGATGCACTGGTGACCGGTGCTTTTGCTGGCTGTAACGTGAGGATTCATCACGTTACAGACGAAAAGGATCCCCTGTTCCAGAGTGAAAAATTCGCTTTTGCTCAAGGCGATCCGGCTGAAGAGTATGCTGCAATTGCCCATAAAGCGGGAGATCTCGCCGTGCTGCAGCAGCGTTTGCAACCCGCCATCCAGCAGTTGAAGCAAGCCGTTTGCACCACTCATTGTCCCTTTTTTGATCGCCCATGGCAGCTAAAGCAAACTAAAGGCGGCAGCACCTATGTGCAGGGATTAAGCGTACTGGCGAGTATGGTGGAAACACTGCGCCTTGGCTGGAACGAACACCTGCCCTCCCCTCAACTTGCCTGGGGCAATATCACATCATCCGCGCAAATTAGCGCACTGCTGCCGCTGCTGACGGCCAATTACGATCTCAGCAACGATGTTTTTTACATTGCCCAGAAGCGCGGCTCCATTTTGCTGGATGCCGTGGTGAAAAGCTTGCAAGACAGCCCTGACACGCCAAATACCCGCTGGTTACTGTTGGTGGCGCATGACACCAATATCGCTATGGTTCGTACACTGATGCCGTTCAACTGGCAATTGCCAGGCTACGCACGAGGGAACATTCCGCCAGGCAGCAGTCTGGTGTTTGAGCGCTGGCGCGATACGCAAACCGGAACGCGTTACCTGCACATCTACTTTCAGGCGCAAAGTCTCGATGAATTACGTTTGTTGACGCCCATCACTGACACGCACCCGCTGTTACGCGAGGAGTGGCATCAGAAAGATTGTCGATCGACCTCGGTGGGTATGCTTTGCCCTTATCATTCGACCTTGCAGCAATTCAGCGCCGCCATTGATCACACCGCGCTTAGTCAGGTTAGCTACCCACAATAACAATAGCCTGATTCATTATTGATGCTAAATCCTTTGGCTTGAACGATTCAGCGATACAACACTTATTTCCTGCCGAACCTGCGATTATTCTAATTTTTACAGGTCATGATGTTTCTGCGCCAAAAACGCGTATCCTGACAGCGTCAATCATCCCTTAGAAATACCCCATTTTCTCCTTTGTAACTTTTTTCGGCGACAGGACGCGCCGATTTATTTTTAGCACCAGACATAACTGGAAAAAAATAAACATTCACTTTTGGGTTTTAATTATGACTGCGAATACTCCCCACCGCTATCGCGCGGATATAGATGGCCTGCGCGCCGTTGCTATTCTCTTGGTTGTGTTGTTCCATTCAGGTGTAACCTCGCTGCAAGGTGGCTTTATTGGTGTTGACCTGTTCTTTGTTATATCCGGCTTCCTGATCGGTGGCATTATTAGCAAGGAAATTGCCGAGAAACGCTTCTCGTTTTATCAATTCTATCTACGCCGTATTCGCCGTATTGCTCCCGCACTCTTTTTCATGATGGCAATATTATTGGCGCTCGGTTTTATTCTATTATCGCCTTTAGAATTCAGCCAGTTGGCAAAATACAGCGTGGCAGTATTTATCTCTGTTCCCAATATGTTATTGCTGAAAAGCGGCGACTATTTCAGTACCGATTCCGATCTCAATCCACTGTTGATGACCTGGTCATTAGGCATTGAGGAGCAGTTCTATATTGTGCTGCCTTTTATATTGCTGCTGGCTGTGCGACTGCGGAAATCCATGGTGAGCGTGGTGCTGACCATTAGTCTGGTTTCCTTAGTCGCCTGTATCTGGCTAACCTCAGTTGACAGCACGCAAGCCTTTTATCTGCTGCCCACGCGTGCATGGGAGCTTGGCGCGGGTGTGTTACTGGCGTTGTGGAGACCGCAGCCTGTTACGGGTCGGGCTGCCAGCCTGATGAACCTCTTGGGTTGGCTGTTGATCCTCGCCTCCAGCGTGTTAATCAGCAGTGACGACCGTTTTCCTGGCTGGGTGGCCATCATCCCGGTTCTGGCTGGCTGCTTAATGATCGGCGCACGCAGTGAGCTCAATCAGTTACTGCTGGAAAATCCGCTGATGCGCTTTATCGGCAAAATATCTTACTCGTGGTATCTGTGGCACTGGCCGCTGTTAAGTCTTGCCCGTATTTGTAGTGACAATCCACTGACCGTTTGGCAAGGGCTGATGATTAGCACGCTGGCGCTAGGCATCGCGTGGATCTCATGGCGATTCGTAGAACAGCCGTTCCGCCAGACACGCGCGGGCACGCGTTGGGTCATTCCCGGTTACTGCGCCTCGTCATTGTTAGCGGCTGGCGCGATGGTATTGCTGTGGCAAACAGGGGAATGAAGTCACGGGTAAGTGAGCTGGTGGTCAATGCCGATAGCTGGAAAATCTCGGCGCAGCGTAATCCCTGCCTTCTCAGCTACGGTGCCAACCTCCCTTCACGGGATACCGAGTGCCAACCTAACACCAGCCGTCCAGGCATTGCCTTGATTGGGGACAGCCACGCTGCCGCACTCCGCGCGTCGGTATCCGGCTACGCCCTACGACAAGATAAACCGCTGTATCAACTCACCAAGGCGTCTTGCCCCTTCCTGATTGGCGCCACCCGCGTGGTGAACCAGGTACCCAATCACGCGCAGCAGTGCATCACCTTTAATCAGAAAGTGTTGCAGATGGTGATGAGCGATAAGATTGATGAAGTGGTCATCAGCGCCTATTGGGCCTCTGGCATGAGCCTGTTACCCGGCGCAGGCTTCCGTGAAGTCGGCCACCCCGAGAAGAGCAACCTGGAAGCGCTGCAAGCGGGGATGGACCGGGTGATCACGCAATTAAAACAAGCGGGCAAAAAAGTGACGATCATTGAGGATGCGCCCTCCGTGGAGGTTGATCCACTGCGCTACAGCAATAACCGCAACATTCCTGTTCGTCGCGAGCTGAGTGCGTGGCTTGGACGATGGGAATCGCCACCGCTGCTGAGTGAGCGCACCAAGCTGTTCCAGTTCCCAGAAGTTGCGGTGGAGAAGTTATTGCAAGCTTACAAGCAGCAAGGTGTACGCGTGTTATCCCTGAGGGAAAACCTGTGTAACGAACAAGGATGTATGATCACCAGCGGCGGACTGCCACTCTACTACGACAATAACCACTTGAGCCCGGCAGGCGGTGATATTGCGTTAGGGAAGAATTGGTAAGCACATGAGACAAGCAATGCGTTGCGCCTGACATCACAAGGCTAAAAGGTAGCAAGTGGCTTGCACGTCAAATGTTGTAGGGTGCGACAAGGTTCGCCCCTACAACATCCCTTAAGCAGCGCGACCGATCGCGCGATGCGCAATTACCCTTTACGCTTTTTCGCCAGCGGCCATGCCAGCAACAGCAGCAGGATCCACGCGAAGCCCGCGTATAGTGACACGCGCGTATCTGGGAAATAACCAATCAGCGCAATGATAAACACCAGAAACGCCACGCCAATCCAAGCCGTTGCGCTGCCACCTGGCAAAGCAAATTGCAGCTTCCCGGCTTCCTGTGGGCCAATTTTGCGGCGGAAGGCAATCTGCGATAGCAGGATCATAATCCATACCCAAACGGTGGCGAAGGTGGCCAGCGAGGCAATCACCAGGAACACTTTTTCCGGCATCAGATAGTTGAGATACACCGCCATCAGCAGCGCGACCATCATGACAACCACGGTTACCCAAGGTGCACCGCGATCGCTGGTATTGGTGAAGACTTTCGGCGCATGGCCCTGCTGCGCCATACCGTGCAGCATACGGCCCACACCAAACACATCGCTGTTAATCGCTGACAGTGAGGCGGTAATCACCACAAAGTTGAGAATCGAAGCCGCAGCGGCAATGCCAAGGTGCTGGAAGGTCAAGACAAACGGACTGCCCTGCGTGCCGACCTGGTTCCATGGATAGATCGACATGATGACGAACAGCGTGCCCACATAGAACACCAGAATACGTAACGGGACGGAGTTGATAGCGCGAGGAATCGACTTCGCCGGGTCTTCCGCTTCTCCTGCGGTGATACCGATAATTTCAATACCGCCGTAAGCAAACATCACCATCTGCAATGACAGCAGCATCCCGACGATACCATGGGCAAAGAAACCGCCGTTAGTCCACAGGTTGTGGATGCCGGTTGGCTGACCACCGTTGCCAATGCCCCAGAAAATGATGCCGAATCCAGCGAGGATCATGATGATGATGGTGGCGACTTTGAAGAAGGAGAACCAAAACTCCACTTCACCAAACACCTTGACGCTCATCAGGTTAATGCCGCCGATGATCAGCACTACGCTCAATACCCAAATCCAGTGCGGCACTTCCGGGAACCACACGCCCATATAGATACCAAACGCAGTCACGTCGGCAATCGCCACAATCAGGATTTCAAAACAGTAGGTCCAGCCGGTGATGTATCCCGCCAATGGACCGAGATAGTCCTGCGCATAACGCGAGAATGAACTGGCCTGCGGGTTATTGACCGACATCTCACCCAGCGCGCGCATAATAATATATGCCACCGCACCACCGATAATGTAGGCCAGTAGCACACTGGGCCCCGCCATTTTGATGGCATCAGCCGAGCCGTAAAACAACCCAGTGCCAATTGCCGATCCCAGCGCCATAAAACGGATGTGGCGCGTGCTCAGTCCGCGTTTGAGCTTGTTGGTTTCTTGCATAACCGCCTGTACCTTGAAAATGAAAAACCACGGGCAAGCCCGTGGTTGAAATTAACAGCAATGTTGCTTACTGATGGACGGCGACCTGCTCGCGTCCTTTTGCTCGATCAACTACCGCAGCAATCACCAACATCACCAGCGATGGCGGCAACCAGGAGAGACCCTGATCGGCCAGTGGCAGATGCTGACTGAACAGCGGGAGAACCTCTTTAAAGCTGGTGGTCTTAATGGCATCAACAATACCGAACAGCAGGCTCACCAGCATGGTCGGCGCAATGATGCGGGTGCTTTTGTTCCACCACTTCAGGGTGAAGCTCAGCACCACCAGCACGATGCACGGCGGATAAATTGCCGTCAGCACCGGAATCGAAATCTGAATCAGATGGCTCAAGCCGAGGTTCGACACCACCATCGAGAACAGACCCAAAATGAATACCAGTGTTTTATAGGACAATGGCAGGTATTGCGCAAAGAATTCAGCACAGGCACAGGTCAGGCCAACTGCCGTCACCATACAGGCGACAAAGATCAGTGCCGCAAGGAAGCTGCTGCCCATACCGCCAAAGGTCTGCTGCACATAGGCATGCAGAATCGCGGCACCATTGGCATTCTGATCAACCAGACCCGCACTGCCAGAACCCAGTTTGAACAGGCTCAGGTAAACCAGTGTCAGACCGACACCGGCAATAATACCCGCCAGCATGGTATAGCGCGTTAACAGTTTCGCATCTTGCACGCCGCGAGAACGGGCAGCGTTAACGATGACGATACCGAACACCAGCGCACCCAGCGTATCCATAGTCAGATAGCCATTCACGAAACCGCTGGAGAATGCCGCACGCTGATAATCCGCCGTCGCAGGCGCAATACCGCCCGCAGGCCACAACAGCGCAGCAACACCCAGAATGGTCAGCGCAACGATCTTCAGCGGTGCCAGGAAGTGACCGACGGTATCCAGCAATTTGCCTGGATACAGGGAAATGCCAATCACCAGCGCAAAATAAATCAGACTGTAAATGAACAGCGGCAGCGCACCATCACCGGTCAGCGGAGCAATCCCCACTTCAAACGAAACGGTGGCAGTACGCGGCGTGGCGAACAGCGGACCAACAGCCAGATAGCAAACCGTTGCCAGCAGCAGGCCTGCGGCTTTACCAATCGGCGAGCTGAGGGCATCAATGCCGCCACCGACGCGTGCCAGGGCGATAACGGTCATCACCGGCAAGCCAACAGCAGTAATCAGAAAGCCGAAAGCGGCAATCCAGACGTGTTCGCCAGACTGAATCCCCACCATCGGTGGAAAGATAATGTTTCCTGCGCCAACAAACAGGGCAAACGTCATGAAGCCCAGCGCCAGGATATCCTTGGAGGTTAAACGATGTGTCATAAACTTCTGTACTGCCTGTAGCTGATGTTGCGGTGGAAGTTGAGTTCGTGTTGTCCTCTGGATGCGCGTAAACAAGGGCTTTTCTGATGGAATCAGAGCGTTATGCGGGCCTAATCGTTAAAGCGCAGGTGATTTAAACTACTTTTCTTCTGTTCGCAGAGGGATAAATCGACAACGGCGCAAATTAAAACGTTTATAGCGAAGAAAGGCAATACGGGATCGGAAAACCAGAAGGATATAACAATAAAGTGACACAAAGCAGTGCATCAGCGGGGAATAGCGCTAAAACACCTCAGATGATTTGCTTAAAGTTTCCGCATTGCGCGAGTTCTCCTTGCAAAAACCCGCCATCCGATGCACAAAAGGCGCGATTTACGCGCCTGTTTGCACAAGTTTACAGCATCACCACACTTGTTTAGCGATATCGACCACCAGACGAATCTTCTGCCACTGCTGATCTTCGCTCAGGCTGTTACCTTCCTCGGTTGAGGCAAAGCCACACTGTGGACTCAGGCAGATTTGATCGAGGCTGACATACTGTGATGCCTCTTGCAGACGCGCTTTAACCTGCGCCGGGTCTTCCAGCTCACCGTTTTTGGTGGTGATCAGACCGAGAACAACTTGCTGATGGCCTGGCTTGATAAAGCGCAGTGGCTCGAAGCCGCCCGAGCGCTCGTTGTCATACTCCAGGAAGTAAGCATCAATATTCACCTGACCGAACAGAATCTCTGCGACCGGCTCATACCCGCCCTCGGAAATCCAGGTCGAGCGGAAGTTACCACGGCACACATGCAGACCGATGGTGAGGTCAGCCGGTTTATCTTCCAGCGCTTTGTTCAGCACGTCCGCGTAGATTCGCGCCAGTTCCTGCGGATCTTCACCGCGTTCACGAATTTGTTGCTGCTGATCAGATGAACACAGGTAAGCCCACACGGTGTCATCCAGCTGCAGGAAACGGCAGCCTTCCGCGTAAAACGCGGCGATCGCATCTTTGTAAGTCTGTGCCAGATCGGCGAAGTACTCTTTTAAGTCAGGATAAACCGTCGCATCGATCACCTTACGCCCGCCGCGGAAATGCAGCACGCTCGGGCTAGGGATGGTCATCTTCGCCACAGCATCGCCAGCAATGCTTTTCAGGAAACGGAAGTGATCCAACATCGGGTGGTTAGGGTTGAAGCCCACTTTTCCTGTGACTTTCACACCGTGCGCTTTAGTCTGCACGCCATTGAATTGAATGCCCTGCTCGGCTTCAAACAGTTCAACGCCCTGTAGATCGCCAAAGAAATCGAAATGCCACCATGCACGACGGAATTCTCCGTCTGTCACCACCTGCAAACCGTTAGCACGTTGCTGTTCGACCACATGGCGGATTTCAGTATCTTCAACCTGACGCAGCTGGGCAGCGGTGATCTCACCGTTAGCAAACTTTACACGCGCCTGCTTGATCGCGGCAGGACGTAAAAAACTGCCGACGGTATCGGCACGGAACGGTTGATGAGATGGCATGTTCACTCCTCGCTAAACGCATAATTGCGCCAGGGTATAATTTCACGTGGTTATTTTTAGCCATCTGGATGGCTATATGTCCACAGAGTGACACGCTGCTGCCTTGGGAGCAATGGAAGAAAATTCAGGTGACATGAAGAAAATTCACGTTGCGATGTTCGTTCTTCAATTCCCTTCAATTGCCGCCCGCGCTTGCGCCATTTGCTGCTCCGACAGCGGCAGATAACCCGCTTCGGTCACTCGGCGCTGCCCTTCAGGAGAGAGCACCTGATGCAGGAAAGCGTCAACCAAGGGTGGCAAGGGTTTGCCCGGCGCTTTGTTGACATAGATATAGAGCGGGCGTGACCAGGGATAGCGGCCACTGCGAATTGACTCGGCATCCGGCATCACCGTGTCGCCGCTGGCCGTGACAATCGGCAGCATTTTTACCCCGCTCAGGTGGAATCCAAAACTGGCATAACCAATGCTATTGGGCGTTGCCGCCACGGCTTGAACCACCGCAGCCGAACCGGGAAACTCTGCCACATCAGAACGGAAATCGCCTTTACACAGCGCCTGTTGTTTGAAAAATCCCCAAGTGCCCGATGCGGAGTTGCGGCCAAAACGCTGAATACTGCGTTTCGCCCAGCCATCCTGCTCAAGACCCAGATCACCCCAGTGCAGTGGCACGCTGTGTGCGCCGCACAGACGGGTGACGGAAAAAAGGGCATCGAGCTGGGGTTGATCGATATGTGGCAGCGGATTGTCCTGGTTCACGACAACCACCAGCGCATCCATTGCCACGGGTACTGCAAGCGGTGGATAACCATAGCGCGTGGTAAACAGCTGACGTTCGTCGATTTGCATGGGACGGCTCATCGCGCCGAGTTGCGCAGCGCCAGCCGCCAATGCGGTGGGTGCCGTTGACGATCCCGCTGCTTGCACCTGAACGTTAACGCCCGGTGACTGGCGGCTAAAATCCTCGCCCCATAAGGTCATCAGATAGCCGAGGGTGTCGGAACCGACGCTGCTCAAATTGCCGGTGAGCATGGTTTGTTGGCCTTGCGCCAGCGCAGAGCACAACAGCAAAGTGAACATCATCAGCGATTTCATCAGGTCTTCCGCAAATCAGGTCGTTTACATTGAAGTGCACATTCTGGAGCGGTGCGATTCATCACGCAATGAATTGCGCCGCTCCATTGTGTTTAACTGACCTTTTCCTGCATGCCTTTTGTCACAATCAAGCGTGGCGGGAGTAGAAAACTGAAGCAGGTTTCCTGATGCGGAATACTGGTGATCTCGAGACGCGCATTGTGGTGGCTCAAGGCATGCTTGACGATAGCCAGCCCCAAACCACTGCCGCCGGTGGCGCGAGAACGGGCTTTGTCCACGCGATAGAATCGCTCGGTGAGACGCGGTATGTGCTCTTCGCTGATACCCGGCCCGTTATCGCACACCTTGAATTGCGCGCCCTCTTTGGTGCGTAGCCAGCTGATATCGAGACGCGTACCTTCTGGCGTATGGTTCACCGCGTTGTACACCAAATTGGAAATCGCGCTGCGCAGTTGCTCATCGTTACCAAACACTTTCAAGTGCGGATCGGTATGGAAATGGATGCTGTGACGGCCCTGACTGAGCGTTTCGGCTTCGCGCTGTAACAACATCAGCATGCCGGGCACATCCACCGTCTCTTTCAAGTCGATAGCGGGAGCCGCTTCAATACGCGACAGCGTCAGCAGCTGTTTCACCAAACTGTCCATGCGACGTGTTTGCTCCTGCATGGTGTGCAGCGCTTTGCTCCGCGTGCGCTCGTTCATCGCCGCGTCGTCCATCATCTCCAGATAGCCCTGCAACACCGTCAACGGCGTACGCAGCTCATGGCTAACGTTGGCGAAGAAGTTACGCCGGGCACCTTCCAGTTGGTGCATCTGCGTGACATCACGTGCCACCATGAGCCACTGTCCCTCGCTGTAGGGCATCACGCGAAACTCCATGTGATGCTGATTGTTGAGCACCAGCGTCAGCGGCTTGTCAAAGTCACGTTGGCGGATATAGCGGGAAAATTCAGGATAGCGCAGCAGGTTGAGGATGTTCTGGCCGTTGTCCTCTGGCCAGCGCAGCCCCAGGTGCTGCTGAGCCAAACCATTGCACCAGAAAATCGTCCCCTCTTCGGTGGTCAATACCACCGCGTCCGGCAACGATTCCGCACCGCTGCGGAAACGCTTAATCAAATTTCCCAACTCACGGCGACGGCGACGGTTGCGCAGTTGCATCTGGTACAGACCGTAAAACAACGGTTCCCAGCTGCCACGTCCGGCAGGTGGTGTCATGGAGCGATCAACCCACAGCCAGTGCGACAGACGCATCAGGTTTCTAAAGTGCCAAAACATCACGCCGGATACTGCAATCAGCAGCAGCCAGGGCAGATAACCGAACAACAGACCGAGGATCAGCGCAGGCAGACAGACCAGCGCCAACTCGGTCAACAATCTCTTCCAGGAGAGTCGTTCCAGCACGGTAAAGACTCCGTTTAGTAGCGGGCAGAGAAACGATACCCTGTTCCGCGAACGGTTTGAACCATGCGATCGTGACCAGACACTTCCAGTGCTTTACGTAAACGACGGATATGCACATCAACCGTACGATCTTCAACGTAAACGTTGGTGCCCCACACGTGGTTTAACAGCTGTTCGCGGCTGTATACACGTTCAGGATGGGTCATAAAGAAGTGCAGTAACTTATATTCAGTCGGGCCCATTTCCAGCGGCGTGCTTTCCGACATCACGCGATGTGAAGAGGGATCCAGGCTCAGGCCCTGCATCTCAATGACTTCTTCTACCGCCATCGGTGAAATACGACGCATCACCGCTTTGATACGTGCCATCAACTCTTTCGGAGAGAAAGGCTTGGTGATGTAATCATCCGCGCCCACTTCCAGACCGCGTACACGATCCTCTTCTTCACCGCGTGCCGTCAGCATCATCACCGGGATGTCGCGCGTCATGGCTTCACGTTTCAAATGTTTAATAAACTGAATACCGCTGCCGCCAGGCAACATCCAGTCCAGCAGAATTAAATCAGGCCAGGGTTCGATCAGCTTACCAATCGCGCTGTCATAGTCTTCTGCCTCAATAGGCTGGTAATCATTCTGTTCCAGCACGAAACATAACATTTCACGGATGGGAGCTTCGTCTTCCACAACCAAAATGCGCTTAGCCATTATAACTCCTGCTGTTGTGACAATAGGTCACTGGGATTTGCGGCGCCATTATGCGTCAGTTTTATGACACTTTTATGAAAAACCCTCCCTATGATAGATAGTGATAAAACAGAAATGTGACAACGATTATCGCTTTTTTTTCTTTGGAATCTGAAGAGGTTATAATTCGTCTTCGCTTAACTAAGCACGGAGTTTTCATGCGTATCATTCACACGGCGGATTGGCACCTCGGCCAGTTCTTTTACAGTAAAAGCCGGGCGGCAGAGCATCAGGCTTTTCTTGACTGGTTATTGGCCCAGATTATCCAGCATCAGGTTGACGCGCTGATCGTCGCCGGAGACCTGTTTGATACCGGTTCGCCCCCGAGCTATGCGCGCGAAATGTTTAACCGCTTTGTGGTGGCGCTGCAACCGAGTGGCTGCCAACTCGTGGTGTTGGCGGGGAACCATGACTCCGTTGCTACCCTTAACGAATCCCGTGAGCTACTCGCCTGTTTGAATACGCGAGTCATCACCAGCGCCACGCCGCAAGGTGAACAGCAAGTACTCACACTAAAGCAACGCGATGGCACGCCAGGTGCGCTGCTGTGCGCGATTCCTTATCTGCGCCCGCGTGACATTCTGCGCAGCCAAGCGGGACAATCCGGGCGCGAGAAGCAGATCTCCCTGCTGGAGGCGATAGAGCAGCATTATCAGCAGTGTTATGCCGCAGCGCTGGCCGAGCGGGGCGAGCGCGAGCTCCCCATCATTGCCACTGGCCACCTCACGACGGTGGGCGTGACGAAAAGCGATTCAGTACGCGATATTTATATCGGCACACTGGATGCCTTCCCGGCGCAGGCGTTTCCCGCAGCCGATTACATCGCGCTCGGCCATATTCACCGGGCGCAGCGCATTGCTGATAGCGACCATATTCGCTACAGCGGTTCACCGATCCCACTCAGCTTTGACGAGTTGGGCAGAGAAAAAAGCGTGTTCCTGCTGGATTTCAGCCACCAGCTCGATGCGGTTATACCGTTGACGATTCCGCTGTTTCAGCCGATGCAGATGCTGAAAGGCTCTATGGCAGAAATCGAACAGCTGCTTACTCAATTCACGGACAGCGAAAACGAGCAGCCGGTCTGGCTCGATATTGAAATCACCACGCAAGAGTATCTCAGCGATTTGCAACGCCGTATCGAACAACTTACTGAAGCGCTGCCAGTGGAGGTATTGCTGGTGCGTCGCAGCCGTGAACAGCGCCAGCGCAGCCTGGCCCGCATGGATAACGAAACCTTGAGTGAGTTGAAAGTGGAAGAGGTGTTCGCCCGCCGTCTGGTTCAGGAAGAACAACTGGATGCCGAACAAGCTGAGCAACTCACCCAACTGTTCCGTACCACGCTTGCCGCGCTGGAGAATCCCTCAGCATGAAAATTCTGACGCTACGTTTTAAAAACCTCAATGCGCTGCGCGGTGAGTGGTTTATCGATTTTCGTCGCGAGCCTTTTGCCAGTAATGGTCTATTTGCCATTACCGGCGCCACAGGCGCAGGCAAGACCACCCTGCTGGATGCCATCTGCCTGGCGCTTTATCACCAAACGCCACGTCTTGGCGTGCTGTCGCAAACGCAAAACGAATTAATCACGCGTGATACGGCAGAATGTCTGGCTGAAGTTGAGTTTGAGATTAAAGGTGAGGCCTGGCGCGCCTTCTGGAGTCAAAACCGCGCGCGCGGTCAGGCGGACGGCAAGTTACAAGCGCCACGCGTTGAACTGGCGCGCGTGGCCGATAACCAGATTGTGGCCGATAAAGTGGGCGACAAACTCAAAGCGATTGAAACGCTCTCCGGACTGGATTTCGCGCGTTTTACCCGTTCGATGATGCTGTCGCAAGGCCAATTCGCCGCCTTTCTTAACGCGAAACCCGGCGAGCGTGCCGAGCTATTGGAAGAACTCACCGGCACGGAAATTTACGGTCAAATCTCGATGCAGATTTACGAACGCTGGCGCACCGCGCGCAGCGATCTCGAGACGTTAAGGGCGCGCGCGGGCGGCATGATGTTGCTGGACGAGGCGCGTCGCACAGAGCTGATGCAGCAGGTTGAAGTGTTAACGGTTCAGGAAAAAACGCTGAGCGAGCAACTTGGGCAAGCACAACAACAACAACAGTGGCTTACGCAATCTCAACAGCTGGCGCAAGAGCAGCAGCAAGCCGAACAGGCGAACCAGGAGGCCGAGTGGGCATGGCAGCAGGCCGAGAGCGATCGCCAGCGCCTGGCGCGCGCGGAACCGGCTGAAAAGCTTCGAGAAAAACTCCAGCAGCGTGAGCAGTTGCAACAAGATCAACAACACGCAACCCAGCAAGCTCAGCAGTTGCACACGCAGCAGCAGAATGCGCAAACCGCGTTGCAGCAAGGTGAGAAAAGCTATCAGGCGTCACAGCAGGCGCGGGAGCAGGCGCTCGCCGAACAGCAAAAGCTGGAAACCTTGCTCACCGAACAGGTGATTCCGCTCGATCAGCAGCTCGCCAGCCGTGCACAGCAGCTCACGGAGCAGCAGCATTTGCATGCGCAACAGTCACAGGCATTGCAGCAAAGCCAGAACGCGCTCAGTCAGCATCAGCTAACCCGTGAGCACTTACAACAGCAATTCGCAGAGCAACAGACCTTCCGCAGCCGTGAAGCGGCGGTGGCACTCTGGGGGCCAGAACTGGCGCGCTGGCAGTCCGACATCGCTCGTTTCGATGAACGCGAGCAGGCGCTGACGCAACTTCGTGCGCAACAGCAGCAGCAAAACGCGCAGCTGATTCAGCAGCAACAGGCGATAGCCGAAGGTGAGCACAGGTTGCAACCTCTGCAGCAGGCTGAGGCACAGGCCAGCCAGCAACGTCAGCAAGCGGAGCAGGCACTCACTTCACTTGAAACCGAAATCAGCAGCACCTCACTGCGTGACGCGCTCACACAGCATCAACAGCAGCGCGCGGCACGCCACCAGCTCAGCTTACTGGCGGCGCGCTGGCAATCGTTGCAGCCTCAGTTGCAACAGCGGCAACAAAAACTCACGCTGTTACAGCACCAGCATCAGCAAGACGAACGCGCTTTGCAGGCACTGCGCGACGATTACAAACGTGAGAACCAGACGCTGCTCGATCTGCGCAAAATCTGCGAGCTGGAGCGTACCATTGCACAGCTGGCTGATGAACGCGCCCGGCTGCAGCCCGATCAGCCCTGCCCGCTGTGCGGTTCGTGCCAGCATCCCGCTATTGAGCAGTATCAGCAATTACAACCGGGTGAAAACCAGCAGCGACTGGCGGCGCAGGAAGCGCTGGTCAGCAAGCTCAAAGAATCAGGCACCGCGATAAGTGAACAGCAAAAGCTGTCGCTGCAACAGCAGCAGGTGCTGCAACAGGAGATTGCCGAATTCGAACAGCAACTTGTGGTGGCGCGCGAGCAATGGCATGGTCTCAGCGGAGAGCTGGCACTTACCTGCACACTGGATCAGCAAGAAGCTTTTACGGCGTGGCAACAGCAGCAGGATGTGCAAGAATCTGTGCAGCAGCAGCAACTGCAGCTGCGCGAAAATGCGGCGCGAGCGCTGCAACAGGCGAAGGATGCGCATCTGTTACAGCAACAGCAGTGGCAACAGCAGCAAAGCGCACAACTGCTGGCACAACAGCAGTTGAACAACCTGCAACAAACGCTTGATGAACTGAATCAGCGGGAAACTCATGAGCACAGTGCCTGGCAGCAGTTGGCGCAACAGCTGGAACAGCAGTTGGCGGCGCATCAGTTTGCACTGCCCGAACGCGATGCCCGCGCCAGCTGGCTGACCACCTTGCAGCAGCGCTGGCAAGCCTGGCAGCAGAGTGAGCGCTTGCTGGCCGAGCTACAGCCGCAGCTGGCTAAAGCCGACAGCGAGCAAAGCAACCTGCAAAACAATCTGACGCGCGAGCAGCAACAACTGGAAGCATTGCAGAACGTGATCAGCAGCCTGCACCAGCAGCATGCTGAACTCCAGCAGCAGCGTCAGCAGCTGTTTGGCGATCGGCAGGTGAGCGTTGCGCGTCAGCAACAGCAGGCCTTACTACAACAGTGTGAACAGGCGCTGGCGCAGCAGTTGCAGCAGTGGCAGCAGGCGCAAAGCCAGCTGCATAGCCTGAATGGTCAGTGTGAACAGAGTGATAGCCAACTTAAAGCCATGCATCAGCGCATGCAGGCGGCGGACACCGCCTTTAACAGCGCACTCCAGCAGAGCGACTTCGCCGACGAGCAGGCCCTGCGCAGCGCGCTGCTGGACGAACAGGACATTCAGCATCTGCGCCAGCATCTGCAAGGACTGGAGCAACAGCGTCAACAGCAAATCGCGCTGCGCCAACAGCTGGCACAGCGCCTCACTGTCCATCAGCAGCAGCGCCCAGCCACACTGAGTGACGAAGTGGCGGCGGGCATCGCTGAACAGCTGGAATCCCTGCGTCTGGCCCTCCGCGACAATGCACGTCAGCAGGGAGAAGCGCAGCAGCAGCTACACAGTGATGCTCAGCAACGTCAGCAGCAGCAATCATTACTGACGCAAATTGCCGATGATGAGGAACAACTGACACTGCTTGGTCGCCTGAATGATTTAATCGGTTCAGCTAAAGGTGATAAGTTCCGCCGCTTCGCCCAAGGATTAACGCTCGATCATCTGGTGTGGCTGGCAAACCGTCAGTTGGATCGGCTGCACGGGCGCTATCTACTGCAACGCCGCGTGACAGATGAGTTGGAGCTGGAGGTGGTTGACACCTGGCAAGCTGATGCCACGCGCGATACGCGCACGCTTTCTGGCGGCGAAAGTTTCCTGGTCAGCCTTGCGCTGGCATTGGCTTTATCCGATCTGGTTAGCCACAAGACCCGTATTGAGTCACTGTTCCTCGATGAAGGCTTCGGTACGCTAGATGCCGAAACGCTCGATACCGCGCTGGATGCACTCGATGCATTGAACGCCAGCGGCAAAACCATCGGCGTCATCAGCCACGTTGAGGCGATGAAAGAACGTATTCCGGTGCAGATCAAAGTGCGCAAGATGAATGGTTTAGGCTACAGCAAGCTGGAGTTGCCAGGAGATTGAATACCCGTAGCGCGGGGATCGCGCCAGGTTTTGTGGGGGCCACCAGGTCCATCCCTACAGCTTAACCCTGACGGTGCAAGTCAGTGCGCCGTCTATTTCCTCTTAAGAGTCAGAGTAATGCCATAGCATTCCCCTTCTCTCTCGGTAAACTGGTGGCAGACTTTTGTACAACTGGGCCAATCGATGAACTCACTGATCCGCACCGCTGGTTTGCTGGCGTTGACTATGTTGCTCAGCGCTTGTCAGCATTCGTCGGCACCGCCGCCCACATCTGTCGCCAATCTGTGCCAGCCACAAAGCGAACCAGGCAGTGCATCCTGTAAATGGACTGATGCGATGCAGCACCAGTTGAATCAACAATTTCAGGACGCGGCGCGCTATGCTGGGCAGCAGTGTATGGTGCGGCTGGAGTGGCAAAACAGCGGGCGCTATGCGGTCACGCAGACGCAAGGAGATGAAACCCTGTGCCTGCGCGCCTGGCAGTTGATTGGTCAGTCGAAAGGATTACCGCCGCCACCGGATCGTACCCAGCCCGCGTGGTTCGGCTTTGCACCGCATCAGGCTAACTCGCCAGCCCATCCTGCCGCCACTGGCGCGGGCTAATGCCAAACCAGCGCCGAAAGGCACGGGAGAAAGCGCTGACTTCGGAGTAGCCCAGCAGCAGCGCCATCTCTGAGATCGGCAACTGCTTCTGTTGCAGGTAGTGCGTGGCCATTTCGCAACGCACTTTATCCACCAGCGCGGTGAAGCTGATGCCCTCTTCGCGCAGCCGCCGTTGCAGCGACCAACTCGACAGCCCCATTTTATCCGCGATCTCTTCCAGCACCGGTTCGCCCTGCATCAACGATAAGTTGACCTGCGAACGCGCCTGCTCCACCACGCTTTGCAGTGAAGCGCTGCTGTTCAGACGGCGAATAGCATCCTGCATGACCATCAGCAGCATAGGATCCTGCTCCGGCATGGCGCGCAGCAGATCGCGTTTTGGGATCAGCAGTGAGTTGAACGGTTGATCGAACCACACCGGCGCATCAAAGACTTTGCAGTGCTCGTGCCACTGTTCCGGGCGCGGATGCTCAAAGTGTACTTCACGCGGCGCCCAGTTTTTGCCCGCCACGTGACGAATCAGATTGAGGAACATGCCGAGCGTCAGCTCTGCATCCTGCCGACGCGAGAGTATCGCCCCGTGCCGTACCTGATAATCCAGCCGCCAGCAATCGCCTTTGTCGACCAGGCGGGTCAACGTATCGTGCTGATGCCAGGGAAAGGCATTTACCACGTTATGCAGCGCCTGCTCCAGCGTCGGTGAACACAAGCCGATGTAGCCAATCAGCCCTAATGACTGTGGTTTGAACTGCTTGCCGTAGTGCAAACCGAAGTTATCAAAACCAGAGTGGCGCGCCGCTTCTTCCATCACACGGCAGTAGTTCACCAGACCAAGACTGAGCGTCGGGCTGGCCAGCAACTCGGAATCAATGCCGCTGATACCAAAAATACGATCAACATCACCGCCTTTGTCGGTGATAAAGGTGCTTAAGCCGGTGGCCGCTGCCGCCAGCACCCCACGGTTGTTGGCCTGAGCTGAGAGCGAGCTGTACGCTTCAGAAGGAGTCATCAGTGATTGCATCGGAACCTCACAGGGATCGCGCGAGTGAAACTAATAGGGAGATCCAGCAAGATTCGTACCATTCCATTAGGTCGTCATAAATGACGCCCCAACAGCGTCCTGCGATAAGCCGTAACCTGTGCCTTTGTATGCCGCAATAACACGTAGAGTGCGCATTTATGCGCACCTGGTGAAATCAGAGGGAATGGTTGATGGCACTGCGCCGCTACGACGCAGTGCTGCTCGCTACTGGTGCAACTTAAACACCCACTGGCAGCAGATTGGTTTCCAGATAGCGACGGCAAAGACGCACGGAGTGATCGGCCCAACGCGGCCCCAGGCTCAGCGCCATCTCGGTGTCAGCGTGTGTACCCATCCAAGCCGTCATCTGAATGCGGCGTTGGATCAGCAGTGTTGGCACCAGCGCCATCTCCTCATCGCTGATGTGCGCCACACGCTCGTAGCCCTGGATCCAGTTATCCACCCATTCAGCGGCACGTGGATGATGCTCAACAAAGCTGATCGCCGCCGCCAGATCGTGCAGATACCAACCCATGCCGCAGTCATCGAAGTCGATCACCCGGGTTTCACCTTTGTGCAGCAGCAGATTAGTGAGGCGCAGATCGGCGTGGATCAAACCATAACGATCCGCACCTTTGCCAAAGTCTTGCAGCTCCAGCCCGACACGCGCCACTGCTTCAGCCACGATGCCATGATCGGCCGGATTCAGGTTCGGTGCATCCTGCCAGCGGCCCCAATGGCTGTGATCGCTGACCATGGTGTGATGATCCCAGATGATGCGCTGGAAGCCTGCCGGTTTTTTCCAGCCGCGGCTGTGCTGATGCAGGCGCGCAGTGATGTGCCCGAGTTGCTGGAAGGCTTTGGGATCGACATCGGTGGTGGGCATCTCACCCTCGATCCAGTGGAACAGTACCGCGTGTCGTACGCCGCCATCGGGCATGGCTATTGTCAGCACCGTTTCGCCATCACTGGCCGGAATCGCCTGCGGCACCCTAATGCCAATCTCACGCAGCGCGTCGAGCCACAGCAGCTCACTCTGGATATCAGCTTTGCTGTGATAGTCAGGTCGATGCAGGCGCAATGCATAACGCTTACCGCCCGCCAGCAGCAGGAAGGTGGCGTTCTCCGAGCGACAAAGTAGCTTCAGCTCGCCGTGGAATGGCGCAGGGTAACAGGCCAGCGCCTGCTGTGCCAATAGCGTCATTGCAGCATCGGTCAGGGAATCGGATTGTTTCGCGCTCATTCATCTCTCTCCAGCATCAATCTTATGGGTAGCAAGTGTTATCAGCATGGGATGACGGCGTTCTGACTGCTTGACCGCAGATAACCCAAAGTTGACCGCAGCGTACATCTGGCACTTTTCTTGCCTCAGAGTTGACCGTGGAGGACAAAACTCACTGCGCCCGCGTCAAGTTTTCCCGCAGCGGGCGGCGGCATTATCACTTCACTGTAGTGCATAGAACAAAACAGCGCGGTGCAGCCGCCGCACAACAATCACGACGGGGAGACGATTATGACGAGTAAGCTCAAACCCACGCTGGGCACTCTGCATTTGTGGGGTATCGCGGTTGGACTGGTAATTTCCGGGGAGTATTTTGGCTGGAGTTATGGCTGGGGCGTGGCGGGCACATTGGGTTTCCTGATCACCACCGCGCTGATCGCCACCATGTACACCTGCTTCATTTTTAGCTTTACCGAACTGACTACCGCTATTCCACACGCCGGTGGCCCATTTGCCTACAGCCGCCGTGCCTTTGGTGAAACCGGCGGTTTGATTGCCGGCCTGGCGACGCTGATTGAGTTTGTGTTCGCCCCGCCAGCGATTGCCATGGCGATTGGTGCTTACCTCAACGTGCAGTATCCCGATCTCAACCCGAAAACCGCTGCGGTCGGCGCGTATTTGGTGTTTATGACCCTCAACATCCTCGGTGTGAAACTGGCGGCGATGTTTGAGTTGGTGGTGACGGTGCTGGCGGTACTGGAACTGCTGGTGTTTATGGGTGTGGTGTCGCCGGGCTTCAGTATCGCTAACTTTGCCGCTAACGGTTGGGCGGGTAGCGATCACTTCGGCATGCCAGCCCTTTCGGGTATCTTCGCCGCCATTCCGTTTGCCATCTGGTTTTTCCTCGCCATTGAAGGCGCCGCCATGGCCGCCGAAGAGGCCAAAGATCCGAAGCGCACCATTCCCAAAGCTTACATCACCGGGATTTTGACGTTGGTAGTGCTGGCGATTGGCGTGATGTTGCTAGCCGGCGGCGCAGGCGACTGGCGTAAACTGTCTGACATCAACGATCCGCTGCCGCAGGCGATGAAGATGATTGTCGGCGAGCATTCAAACTGGATGCATATGCTGGTGTGGATTGGCTTGTTCGGACTGGTCGCCAGTTTCCACGGCATTATCCTCGGCTATTCACGTCAGTTTTTTGCGCTGGCGCGTGCCGGTTATCTGCCGCAGGGGCTGGCGAAGCTGTCGCGTTTCCAGACACCACATCGTGCCATTATTGCGGGTGGCGTGATTGGTATCGCGGCGATATACAGCGATGGGCTGATTAATCTGCAGGGGATGACGCTTACGGCGGCGATGATCACCATGGCCGTGTTTGGCGCGATTGTGATGTACCTGATGAGCATGCTGAGCTTGTTCAAGCTTCGTCGCACCGCCCCCAACATGGAACGTAGCTTCCGCGCGCCGGGTTACCCCATCATTCCGGGCATCGCGCTGGTGCTGTCACTGGTGTGTCTGATTGCCATGCTGTGGTTCAACCCGGTGATTGGCGGCCTGTTCGTGGGAATTATGGTGGTGGGATATATCTACTTCCTCGCGACCAAAACCCAGCGTCAGAACGCACCGCAGGATGCGATGTTGATGGGAGAATAATCACGGGATTGACTCGCGCGCTAAAATACACATGCGCTGTCAGGGTCCTTTTATTCAACAACACGCACAATAGGTAAATAGCAGGCTGGCGGCCAGCCTGCGTTATCGTCTGGTGCTTCATTGACGAACTTACGCTATCAAAGCGACCTTTTTATTACCCTTTCAGCGGCCACAGCCATGCCGCACCGCGCACACCACTGGAATCGCCGTGTACCGCTTTCAACACCGGCGTTTCGCACTCGCGACCAAACACCCACTGCTTCATCAGCGCTGGCACCGTCTGATAAAGACGATCGTTATTACTCATGCCGCCACCCAGCACGATCACATCCGGATCGAGCAAATTCACCACCTGCGCCAGTGATTTAGCTAAGCGCATTTCATAACGACTCATCGCCAACTCTGCTACCGGATCCTGCTGCTCAATCAGCTTGATGATCTCCGCGCCCTTCAATGCTTTACCGCTCAAACGTTGATAATCGATGGCAAAGCCCGTGCCCGATACAAAGGTCTCAATGCAGCCCTGCAATCCGCAATAGCACGGCACTTCTTCACGATGGCGCAGTTCATCTTCATCCATCCAAGGCAAAGGATTGTGGCCCCACTCGCCCGCATTACCATTGCCGCCAATACGCGACTCACCGCCAATCGCCACGCCAGCGCCCGAACCGGTGCCGATGATCACCGCAAACACCAACGGCTGACCTGCTCCTGCGCCATCCACCGCTTCGGAAACCGCCAAACAATTCGCGTCATTGGCGATGCGCACGTCACGATTCAGCGCCTGTGCCAAATCCTTGTCCAGCGGCTGCCCATTGAGCCAGGTAGAGTTGGCGTTTTTTACCCGCTGGGTGTACGGCGAAATCGTGCCGGGAATGCCAATACCCACCGTGCCTTTTTCACCGGTTTTCTCTTCTGCCAGTAGCACTAAGTCGACAATCGCTTGCACCGTAGCAGCATAGTCATCGCGCGGGGTATTGACGCGGTGACGGAACAGCTCTTGCCCCTGATCGGAGAGCGCAATCACTTCAATCTTGGTACCGCCTAAATCAATCCCAATTCGCACGATTTATTCCTCATTATTCGTTCAGGTGACAGATACAGTAGAAGGCTGAATCGGGAAAGGCAATGAAACCCATCCGATGTTTCGCTATCATGCGCGCTGACTTTGAGACTTGTGCGCCCGATCGCACCCACGGTAAGGAATCCCGATGTTGTGGTTTAAAAATATGATGGTTTATCGTCTGAATCGTGACATCCCGCTGTCCGCAGACGATCTGGAAAAACAGCTCGACGCCTTCACGTTTTCCCCGTGCGGCAGTCAGGATATGGCAAAAACCGGTTGGGTATCGCCGATGGGCAACCGCGGTGAAGCACTGACGCATGAAATCAACGGTCAGATCGTGATTTGCGCGCGCACCGAGCAGAAGATCCTGCCCTCGCCGGTGGTGAAGCAGGCACTGGAAGCGAAGATCGACAAGCTGGAAGCGGAACAGAGCCGCAAGCTGAAAAAGACCGAGAAAGACTCGTTGAAAGATGAAGTGCTGCACAGCCTGTTGCCGCGCGCGTTTAGCCGTTTCAGCCAGACTTTTATGTGGATCGACACCGTTAACAACCTGATCATCGTCGATTGTGCGAGTGCCAAGAAAGCGGAAGACACCTTAGCGCTGCTGCGTAAGAGCCTCGGTTCACTGCCTGTCGTCCCGCTGACGCTGGAGAATCCGATTGAGCTGACGCTGACCGAATGGGTACGTTCAGGTGAGTTGCCTGCCGGTTTCGCACTGATGGATGAAGCCGAGTTGAAAGCGATTCTGGAAGATGGCGGCGTGATCCGCTGTAAGAAACAGGATCTGATCTCCGATGAGATCGCCACCCATATCGAAGCAGGTAAAGTGGTGACCAAACTGGCATTGGACTGGCAGGAACGTATTCAGCTGGTGATTGCCGACGATGCATCGATCAAGCGTCTGAAGTTCAGCGACACGCTGCGCGAACAGAATGACGATATCGACCGCGATGATTTCGCCATGCGCTTTGATGCGGATTTCACCCTGATGACCGGCGAACTGGCCGCATTGATCAGTAATCTGGTGGAAGCTTTAGGCGGCGAAGCTAAGCGCTAAATCACGCATAACTCAAACCCCGCAAAAGGCGTAATGCCTGTCAGTTAAGCATTTGGTGATAACGCAGTCTGGTGCCGCTCAGGGGCTGGCGGTCCTCGCGCCGCTGACG
>OBJT01000031.1_pt1 | contig 33354 bp, 36 predicted proteins | sample 1519861 | NCBI WGS metagenome assembly OBJT01 (sample SAMN02401118, study PRJEB22541) | soil metagenome, isolate JX
CGCATAGTTCAACCGCTGTTTGAGTGAAGTGATCATTTTAAAATTAAGAGCATGCATTGACATGCTCTTTTTGTTTTGTCGCGGGGCGGATTGAAGCATTCTAGTCTGCTAAAATAGTAATTCATTTTTAATTGACCATTTCTATGACGCTTGCCAAGCTAATTGATGAATTAAACCCACAACAGCGACTCGCTGCAACAACAGTTGCTCAAAACTGTTTGGTCTTAGCAGGTGCAGGTTGTGGTAAGACCAAAACCATTGTGGCGAGAGCAGCGTATTTAATTGATCAGGGTCTACCAGCTCAACAGATTCAGATTCTCACGTTTACGCGCCGTGCCGCGAGTGAAATCGTGACGCGTGTTGAACAACATATGGGGGCACAGGCGAAGGGCTTACGGGCTTCGACATTTCATACCTTTTGTATGTATTTATTGCGTCGTAATCCGCGCGCATTTGGTTTGACCCAATTCAGTATTATTGATCGTGATGATCAGCTACTGATGTTTCGTTTGTTACGTGGTAAAGATAAAGGGAATGTACTGCCTAAAGCAGCTGAGCTGTGTGATTTGTACTCGTATGCACGAAATACCAAGACTAAACTATCAGAAGCCTTGGTGGCGCAGCTACCACAAGCTATCGAGTATAAAGCACAAATTACTGAACTCATGAAAGCTTATGAGCAGCGTAAGCGAGAGCGAAACTTCCTTGATTACGATGATATTTTGGCGATCGTGGCGGTACATTTGCAGAATTCACCTGAATTGGTGAAGTGGGTAACCGGTTTTTGCTCAGCGCTTTTGGTCGATGAGATGCAAGATACCAATCCTTTACAATGGGCCTTGTTGCAGCCCTTGGTCGGTAAAGTGAAATTATTCTGCGTAGGGGATGACGCGCAATCTATTTATGGCTTTCGTGGTGCGGATTTTGAAAATATTCATCACTTTAAAGAGCGTGTGCCTGATGCAGAAGTGCTGACCTTGCAAATGAATTATCGTTCGACACAAGGCATTTTAGATTTATCCAATTGGTTACTCGATCAAAGTCAGATTGAATATGATAAACATTTGAAAGCCTATCGTGGGCAGGGCTTAAAACCCCAACTTCATATTTTAAGTAATGAGTTTGAGGAAGCGAACTGGATCATTCAGGATTTAAATCAGCGTCATCTACAAGGCGCTGCGTGGTCTGAGCATATGGTGTTGCTGCGTTCTGGTTTTAGTGGGCGTTATTTGGAAGGGGCATTGATCGCGGCCAATATTCCTTATCGCTTCATTGGCGGTGTAAAATTACTTGAATCTGCACACGTCAAAGATGTATTGAGCCTGCTGCGGGTGAGTGTCAATCCACAGGATGATTTGGCTTGGATGCGCTTTTTGACTTTATGGGATGGGGTGGGGGATGTCGGTGCAAGTAAATTAGCGCAAGAGTTGATTCAGCTTCCTGATATTGAGGCTCGCTGTCAGCGCTTAGAACGCCACGGTAAAGTTCCACAACAAGCGATTTTGATCTTGATGCAGTTGGATGTGTTACAGCAACATGTGGAAGCCTGTATTGGTTTGGCGCTTGATGCGCTCAATGAACAATTAGAGAATAACTATAAAAACAAAGATTGGTCTCGTCGTACGAAAGATTTTGATTTGGTTAAACAATTGGCACGTAAGCATCGTTCTCTCGGGGAGTTTTTAGAAGAATATGTCCTCGATCCAATCTCTGTTTCAGAAATTGATAAAACACCTGATCAAGATTTGGTGACTCTGATTACGATCCACTCGGCGAAAGGAACTGAGCAAAAGGTCTGCTACGTCCCACATGTGTCGCTAAATCAATATCCACACGCTAGAGCACAAGGTGATTTTGATGATGTTGAAGAGGAACGGCGTGTATTGTATGTGGCATTGACACGTGCGGAAAATGAATTGATTTTGACCAAACAGAATTTAAATCTATGGTCACAAGATCAATATGATGAGTTAGGACGGAAGATAGAAAGCTACTTTCTAAATGATTTACCTCAACATTTAGTGGATGTGCAGATTCATCGTCAGGTTCCATCGTCATTTAATAAAAGTAATTGGCAGCGTAACTCAGCAATAAGTTTAGGTTTTGGTATTGATCTCGATTAAACTAGGCATATTCAATTATTTTGATTCATTTCTTTAAAAATGAATCATTTTTTAGGTTTTAGCATGAAAATTTTAGTTCGTAATTTAGATCGTTCCGTGACTGATGCAGAAGTCCTTGAGTTATTCAAGCAATATGGCAAAGTCGAATCTTGTGTCGTAGTGAAGGACGAGGCAACAGGGAAGTCTAAAGGTTTTGGCTTTGTAGAAATGACCAATCCTAGAGAAGCTGTTAAAGCGATTAAAGGCTTAAATACCTTACGTGTCAAAGGTGTGGGTATCCGAGTGAAAGCAGCAGACGATAAAGCTTAAATTATTCGTAAGGAATCACTTCCTCGTCTTTCTTTGATGTAATCTCGGCTATTTGTTTCTCACATATTTCGTTTTACAATCGATCATGCTTTAAATTATTTGAAATAGGGATTTATCTATGTCTCGTGTTGCTCGTTATCATGCTGATCGGACCAATCAAAAACTGTATTTTGCTCGACTCGCATGTCAACAAGCAGAGCAAACTGAACATATTCAACAAGTGCAAGCGCATCGTGAAGCTGCTGTATTTCACTTACATGGTGCGATTTTAGCGTTCTTACAAGAATTGGTACGTTATTATCGTCTGAATGATTTGCAACCAACTTTCAAGTCAATTGAAGAGCATATGGCTGACAAGGGGCAAGTTTCACCTGAAGTTGCGGTGTTACAACAATTAGCAAAAGATGGTTTTATTGCTGAGTTAAAACGAGCTTACCGTATGTGCCAATATGCCCCTGAGCCGACTGCGCCTGAACCTGAAAATGAGACTTCTTCAAATCTAATTATTAAAGTCACGCAAAGCCCTCAAGCATGGTTACCTGATGTAAAAATCTTGCGTGAATGGCATCGTGAACTCAGCCATTTAATTGATGGTTTTCGTAATGAAATGGTTGAGTTTTAAGTCTTAGCAGTGAGATACTTGAAATCTATGCACATCGTACTTATATAAATAAGACGTGAGAGAGTAAAGCACAGTTGTGTTTTGCCACCATGGTTGAAGCATGGAGAACTTATATGTCAATGCAGCAGTTAAAAGAATTATTTGGTAATCAAGAAGCCGTTCTCGAATTAGTTCAACTCGAAGGTGGTGTACTTGCTTTGCGTAATGCAGGTTCTGAGAATGAACCTTTAGTAAAAATTCAATTTAGCGAAGAAGTGAAACAAATACTCGGTGATCAAACACCTACCGTCGCACAACACATGATACAAGCGGCGCTCTTTGGTCTGTTGGAAAAACAGATGAATCAATGGCAAGCTGAAGTGGTGGATGAACAACCACAGCATTTCAGCTGATCAAAGCAAAAAAAAGCGTACTTCAAGTACGCTTTTTTATGTTTTAGGAATTAATGTCCAACAGGGTGATGGGCAAGTTCGATTTGATTGAGAATATGGTGGCTCATATTCTTTGCCATTTCTTCTTTGGCATAGAACACCTCACCAATATTTTCCTCTCGAATAACGGCTGCTTCCTCTTTACTTTCAGCACAGATGAGAACTTGAATTTTCGGATTAAGCTTTTTAGAAATATCGACGATGCGATGAATATCTAAGATATCCATTGGTGAGATCACCAACAAACGAGCATGATGAATGTGTGCTTGAATTAATACATTTGGTTCGGTTGCCTCACCACTAACCGCAGCAACACCTTCAGCTCTTAGCTTTTCTACTATTTCTCGGTTTTCCTCTGCGATCACAACTTTGATATCTTGTGCGATGAGATTCTCCGTAATACGACGTCCAACACCGCCATAGCCGATAATCACGACCTGATCACGTAAATACTCTTGATCTACTTCATCTGGAAGCATGGCAAGCGGGTCACCACTACGCTCTAACAAGCGTGCTAAATGCGAACGTTGACGAATCCAGCGTTGTGTCGGTTCAATTGCTGAGAACACAAAAGAGTTTAATGTGATCGAGAACAAAGCTCCCGCTAAAATAAGATTTTGTGCTTCGAGCGTAAGTAATCCTAGTGCGACCCCCATGGTTGCCAAAATAAATGAGAATTCGCCAATTTGTGCGAGACTTGCACCGACTGTTAAAGCTGTATTGAGGGGATAACGGAAAAACAAAACCAGAGCAATCGCTGCAAGCGTTTTACCAATCATAATGATCGCAACAACTGCGAGAATATGATGTGGTTCTTTGAGCAAGATGCTTGGGTCGAATAGCATCCCGACCGAAACAAAGAACAAAATGGCAAAGATTTCACGAAGAGGAAGTGTTTCCTCTTCAGCACGATGACTAAAGTCTGACTCTTTGACCACCATACCCGCAAAGAAAGCACCCAGTGCCATAGAGACACCAAATACCGCATAAGAGCCATAAGCAATCGAAACTGCGGCAGCCACAACCGTTAGGGTAAATAACTCACGTGAGCCAAGACGAGCAACAAACTGCATGATCATGGGTACAACGCGCTTACCTACAATCAGCATAAAGGCAATGAAGCCCGTTACTTTTAAAAGTGTTAAGCCAATTGTGACCCAGATACTCTGTTCAGGATTTGTGCCATGCAGGGCTTGCCCACCGAGTAATACAGCAACAGCAGGTAGTAGTACCAAAGCTAAAACCATAACCAGGTCTTCGACCAAAAGCCAACCCACGGCAATTTTGCCGTTGACCGAGTCGAGTAAACCTCGATCTCCTAGGGCTTTAAGTAGAACGACAGTGCTCGCACACGATAAGCTGAGACCAAAAATGAGTGCAGCTCCAAAGTCCCAGCCCCAGTACATAGACACACCAATACCAAGCAAGGTGGCTACAGTGATCTGTAAAATTGCACCAGGTAAAGCAATTCGGCGAACTTGTAATAAGTCATTGATCGAGAAATGCATGCCCACGCCGAACATGAGAAACATCACTCCAAGTTCGGCGAGTTGATTTGCGAGTTTCATATCACCCACAAAGCCTGGGGTGTTCGGGCTAATAATAATCCCGGCAATAAGATAACCAATTAAAGGAGGTAGGCGTAAACGTGCTGCGATAAAGCCAAAAACCAGCGCCAAACCAAAACCAGCAGCAAGTAATATAATTAAACCAACGTCATGTGGCATTGTCGCTCCTTAATCATTGCGGTTAAGGTATAAATAAATGAGCATAAAACATGCCAAGAAAATTTCGAATAAATTGTAACAAGTAAAATCGGATTTGTTGATGTCAATTTTTTTAATTATCAAAAAAAATTATGTAAATTTTCTCTAACTTTGAGCGGTATTCTGAGTTTCATAGCAATAGATGCAGAGTAGAAATGTTAAGCAAAAAAAACGACTTCAATAGAAGTCGTTTTTTTTTAAGAACTAAAATTATTTAATTTTAGCTTCTTTGAAGATTACGTGTTGACGGATTTTTGGATCAAATTTTTTGATTTCCATTTTTTCCGGCATAGTACGTTTGTTCTTAGTAGTGGTATAGAAATAACCTGTACCAGCTGTAGAAACGAGGCGAATCTTATCACGCATTGTTCAGACTCCTTAGATCTTTTGACCTTGAGCACGGAGATCAGCAACAACTTTCTCGATACCCAATTTATCAATAATACGCATACCTTTAGTGGTTAAACGAAGACGTACAAAACGCTTTTCGCTTTCTAACCAAAAACGGTGGTGGTGCAGGTTCGGCTCGAACCGGCGTTTGGTTTTGTTGTTTGCGTGCGATACGTTGTTACCAACGATAGGACGCTTGCCGGTAACTTGGCAAACCTTAGACATGGTGAACTCCATTGCTAGTTCATATAGCACGGTTTCGTGCAACTAGCCATTCAAGTAAACGGATGAAATCATTCAAGGGGCGTTTTATACCAAAAATACGATTAAAAGACAAGCGAATTTGGTAAAAACTTGGCATGATCTCGTGTGATAGATCATGCCTTGATCATCTTAACGGAATAGTGTTTTCAAAAGCAGTTTGTGTGCTGCTTTATTGTACGGAGGTAAAATAAATTTCAGACTATAAAGTTTAGGGCTGACTGGATTTGACATCATTGAGCGTTCATGAGAGAAGCTAAAGAAGCCTTCTTTACCATGATATTTACCCATACCTGATGCGCCAACGCCACCAAACGGTAAGTCATCCTGAGCAACATGAGTTAAGACTTGGTTGATCCCGAAATGTCCAGAATGGGTACGACCCGCAATATATTCAGCACGAGCGCTATCGACATCAAAATAATAGAATGCGAGCGGGCGAGGGCGGCTATTGATAAATTGTAGTGCGTCTTCAATTTGCTCATATTCTAAAATCGGAAGAATTGGACCAAAGATCTCATTCTTCATGATTTCCATGTCAGTTGTTACACCTGTGACTAATGTCGGTGCAATTTTACGTGCTTCAGTGAGAGATTCATTGTTATTGTTTAATTCAACAATGGTTGCACCTTGCTTATGAGCATCTTCAAGATAGCCTTGGAGGCGATTGTATTGTTTATCGTTCACAATCGAGGTGAAGTCTTTGTTATCAGCAAGTGTTGGATACATGCTATTCACAAAGTCTTGATAATGTTTGGTGAACTCTTGAGTTTTTCCTTTAGGAAGGAACATATAATCAGGTGCGACACAGGTTTGACCTGCATTCCACAATTTACCAACAGCAACACGTTGTGCGACATCGCGGATATTCATGGAAGAATGTACAAGCGCAGGTGATTTACCACCGAGCTCCAAGATCACAGGTACGAGATTTTGAGAAGCAGCAGCCATCACTGTTTTACCGACAGAGGTTGAGCCAGTGAAAATCATTTTGTCGAATGGTAAATGACTAAACGCATCAGAGATTTTACCGCCGCCGTTTACAACTGCGACAAGTTCTTGAGGGAATGCTTCTGAAAGTGCATTTTCAAGTACATATCCAAAATTAGATGAGGCACTTGAGATTTTGATCATGGCGTGGTTACCCGCAGCCAATGCACAGATTAGTGGTCCAACCGAAAGCAATAGTGGATAGTTCCACGGTGCAATAATTCCGATTACACCGAGTGGTTGATACTGTACCCAACCTTTTGCGGGTTGATGTAACATGCTGATATGGCGTTTAGAGGGCTTCATCCACTCGGTTAAGTTCTTGCTATAGTACTTAATATGTTCTAAACAAGTTAGAACTTCACCAATTTTGGTTTCCATAACGGCACGATTGCCATAATCTTGACTAATTGCATCCGCAAATTGATCTTGATATTTTACCAAGATGTTTTTTAATCGAGCCAAGCGTTCAATACGTTCTTTTGCGCTTGGTACAGGATGGCGTTGGTAAGCTACTTTTTGTTGCTCAAGCAAATCATGTAATCGTTGCACGTCAACATGAGGTGTCATTGCGGTTGTTTTTGTTTGACTGTTCATAGGAGTAGACCAAAAGAAATCTTATTACTTTTTAATTTTTAGAGTAAATACTCTAAAGTGTCAAGTCGCTTTTATGGGCTTGTTTTATAACCTATTGATAATGTTATAGATGGTTGAATTCAATGTCGCATGCTAAACCAAACAAAACCAAAGACAGAATTTTGCAAATCAGTTTGCAATTATTTAATGAGCGTGGTGAACGTTCAGTCACAACCAATCATATCGCGGCTGAACTCGGCATTAGCCCAGGCAACTTGTATTATCACTTTCGTAATAAGCAAGAAATCATCAAAGAACTAGCATTGCAATATCAGGCTGAAACTTTGGAAATGTTAGCGCTACCTGATGATCGTCCTCTCAATGCGAATGATAAAATTAGTTATTTTCAGGTATTAAGTAACCAGCTTTGGGCTTATCGTTTTATTCATCGTGATGTTTACCATCTTGTTGAAAATAATGAAGACTTTAGAAAGATTTACCCTCGCTTTGCAGGGCAGGTCATGCAGCAAGGACAAAAAATTTATCGTGCCTTTGTGGATGCAGGATTGATGAAAATGACTGACTCAGAAATTGAGGCATTGATCATTAACTTGTGGATCGTACTGACCAACTGGACCAACTTCTTATATATGTCGGGTCATATTAGTGACAACAATCGTTTGGAAGAAAAATGGGTCTGGCAAGCATTGCGACAAATGGTGTTCTTAGAAGGACCATATTTAATGGGTGAAAGTCGTCAAACCTATGAGCAATTATTGCAATCGCTTGGACCTTCAGAGTTATTTGCTAGCTTATCGAATCTTAAAAATGATGATGATCATCTGTGACTAGCTATTTAGTCGTAGGCAAAAAAGCGTTAGAATGCTCGGCTTGATTTTTTTAATTTGATTCGAATAAGTGAATTAACAACATGAACACGACTACTGCCCATACAGCACGACTACTGATTACTTGTGAAGACAAGCCAGGAATTGTGCAAGCTGTATCGAGCTTTTTGTATCATCAGGGAGCAAACATCACCGCACTTGATCAGTACGCAACAGAAGCTCAAGGCGGACGTTATTTTATGCGTGTTGAATTTGAGTTGGATCATTTACAATCGCGTAAAGAAGCATTGATGCAAACCTTTGCAGCAAATGTTGCTGAACGTTATGGCATGCAATGGAAACTAAATTTTGTTGGCGAGCTAAAGAAAGTCGGCATTTTGGTTTCTAAAGTAGATCATGCTTTGTTAGAGCTATTATGGCGTCATGCACGCGGTTCATTAGCTTGTGAAATCACTCAGGTGATCTCAAATCATCCTGACTTACGTGAAGCAGTGGAAAATTTTGGGATTCCATTCCATGTTGTGCCGGTGAATAAAGACAATAAAGCAGAAGCTTATGCACAAATTAATGACATGATGCAAGGCAATGATTTATTGATCTTAGCGCGATATATGCAGATATTGAGTGAAGACTTTGTTTCTCAATGGGAAATGAAAATTATCAATATTCATCATTCATTCTTACCTGCTTTTGTGGGCGCAAATCCATATAAGCAAGCGTATGAGAAAGGGGTGAAGTTGATTGGTGCAACAGCGCATTATGTGACTGCTGATCTTGATCAAGGTCCAATTATTGAACAAGATGTTGAGCGTGTGAGCCATGACTACAATGTTGAGCAGTTACGTGAGTTAGGTGAAGATGTTGAACGTAATGTGTTAGCACGTGCGGTAAAGTGGCATCTTGAAGACCGTGTGATTGTTGATGGCAATAAAACGGTTGTGTTTCAATAAGCGATCAAAAATTTTAAAAGTATGCTTTTTTAGGCATACTTTTTTTATGTGAATGTGTTGTTACATTATAACGTTACTTTTTTGTGTGGCTTATCAGTGATTTGAAGTATATTCACAAAAAAACAGTTGCAAATGAAAACACTTCTCATTTATTATTACGGCACTTTAATTGTTCTATCCGATGTGTGTAATCGTTTTTTAGACTAACACCATCTATATAGGTACTTAGATTCTTATGAGTCCATCTCCTGCATCATTTAACACACCAAACCCGATGAAAAAGAAAATCATCACTGCTTTAGTTGCAGTTATGATTGGACATGTGGGAGTCTTGTGGGCAGTTAGCCACATCAAAACGATTGAGTTAAAACCAATCGAAAAAGAACCGCTTAAAGTCAAATTTGTTAAAATTAAAGAGCCACCAAAAGCTGAGCTTCCTAAGCCAAAAGAGCTGCCTAAACCTGAACCGAAAAAAGAGGTAAAAGAGGTTAAGGTCGTTGAAAAGCCTGTTGCGCCACCTCCAAAGAAAATTGAGAAAGTGCAACAAGTTAAGACTGAAGCACCTAAGCAAGTGATTCAAAAAACTGAACCAAAAGTTGAAACCAAAATTGAAACGACTGTTGTTAGTACAACGGTAAAAGAAAAGGTTGTTGAAAAACCGCAACCAGTCCAAGAGGTGGCGAGACCTCAGCCAGCAGCTGATCCGTCACCGAGAACCGTATCGATTGGTGGTTCAGGTGTACAATGGAGTCGATCTCCAAGAATTAGCTTCACACCTAAAGAGTTAGACAACCAAGCACGCACCATTATGGTTATGATTGAAGCGGATGAAAAAGGCCGTGTGACCAATGTGCGTGTGACACGCAGTTCGGGCATACCTGCTTTGGATGAAAAAGTAGTACGTGCTGTGAAAAGTGCAAAGTTTAAACCGTATATGGAGAATGGTGTTGCTTACCCAATTCGAGCAGAGCAACCGTTTGATCTTAATCCTTAATAAATTTGAGTCCTTGTGACAGATTAAATCAGGAGTTCGTATATGAACTTTTCAGTTTATTGGCAACATGCAGATGCAGTAAGTAAAACACTGTATTTTGTTCTTCTCGCAATGTCGATTGCAACGTGGACGATTTTTATCCTACGTATTTTAGGAACACGCCAATTAAAACAACAAGCTTATGCTCAGCTTGCTCAGGCTTTGGCTACACTGAAAGCAAAGTTACAACCACTCACCTTTGAACAGCGTAAAGCGGTTGCTGAACAAGCTTTGCTTCGTCAGATTTCTGCTGAAAAATCGCAAGCTGAAAAAGGCGTTTCAGTCTTGGGTACGATTGCTTCACTTGCACCGTTTGTGGGTTTGTTCGGTACGGTGTGGGGGATTTTCCATGCACTTGTCGCTGTTGGTAAAAGTGGTCAGGCAGGCTTAGCGCAGGTTGCAATTCCTGTCGGTGAGGCATTGATCATGACGGGTCTTGGTCTTGCTGTTGCGATTCCTGCGGTATTGGCTTACAACATTTGTATGCGTTTTAACCGTGGTTTGGCACATGAACTTCAAGATCAAGCACATCTGTTGCTTATCGATACGATGTTGCAACAAGAGACAACGGTAAAAACTGAAGCTAAAGCAACGCAACAAAGTTTAGTTGGAGGTCAAGCTTAAAATGGGCTTTCAATTGGGTGAAGACCACGACAGTGGCATGAATGAGATGAACCTCATTCCTCTGATCGATATTATGTTGGTATTGATGATTATCTTTTTAGTCACAGCAACGGTTGCAAACCCATCAATTCCATTAAGTTTACCAAAAACAACTGCTGAAATTATCTATCCACCACCAAAAGCAATTACGATTAGTATTAATGCCAAAGGTGAAGTTGCTTGGGATACTCAGATCATTAGTTTGGATGAGTTAGAAACACGCTTTGCAGAAGCGGGTCAAGCAACTACAAAACCGACAGTGCAGTTACGTGCAGATAAAGAATCAAAATATGACACGGTTGCACAAGTCATGTCTCGTGCCAGTGAAGCTGGATTGAGTGATATTGCTTTCGTTAGTGAAAACTAGAGCTAGCGCCTATCATTGAAAAATTAAAGCAACTCTTTCGAGTTGCTTTTTTTATTGCTATTCAGTTTTGAGTAAATCTAAAAACTTAGAGCGTAGCTTGGATAATTTGGGTGGAATACTAAAGTTGCAATAACCTTGGGAAGGATTACGGGCATAGAAATTTTGATGATATTCTTCAGCTGGATAGAAAGTCGGTTCAGGACTTAGTTCAGTCACAATGTTGAGCCCTTCATCCTCTAAACTTTGGATGACCTGTTCGGCTTGTTGTTTCTGCTCTTCATTGAAATAATAAATAACAGAACGGTATTGTGTTCCAATATCATTGCCTTGACGGTTTAATGTGGTTGGATCATGGGTGGTAAAAAACACATTTAAAAGTTGGGTGTAACTGATTTGTTGCTCATCAAAATCGATAAGCACAACTTCAGCGTGTTGAGTATTACCTTGGCAAACCTGCTCATAGCTTGGATTCTGCACAATACCGCCAGCATAACCACTGACTACTTTTTTAACGCCTTTGAGCTGTAAAAAAACTGCTTCTACACACCAGAAACATCCACCACCAAATAGTGCTTGTTGCATTTAAGTCCCCAATTTCTAATTTTATGAATGCCTTTAAAGTAAACGATGTCGACAAAAAGTAAAAGCCCGTGTTTGCAACGGGCTGTGACTTTGATCAAGGTGAATTACGGTAATGGTTGAACCACCGTAACGAAAGTTACAAGAACTTGTCCAGAAGCATCTAGGAATTTTAGTTCATGTCCTTTCAGCTGGTAGTTTGTAGTTGCAGCTAAGGCATTTGCGTATTGACGTGATAGGTCATTGTTGTCTTTACCAATACATGCCATCTTGGTTGATGCGACAGCACCTAAACGTAAAATAGCACCTTGGCTTTCGAAGCTTCCTTGAATATTGTTACAACCATCTGCACCAAAAAAGCGTTTAGCTTGAGCATCAAACTGAATCGAAGGTCGTTTTATTGATAACTCATTACTTTTGACTTCGATACCGTTAATATGTGTAGCAATCCACGTGCGATTATATAAATTGATTGTTTCTTTCTGTGATGCGTTTGGAGAGGTGCTTAAAGATTCTGTGGTTGTACAACCCGTCATGATGATCGCAACTGCCAAAGTACAAGAAGCTAATAATGGTTTTAACATAAATGAAAGATCCGAGTCTTTGAGTTTAATTAAACTTAATAAACGTGGATCTGAGCCGCATATTACGTATCATTTTGTAAATATTGAGATAGGTTTGATTAAGTGAACAGAAGAATTATTCAGTTTTGGGTAGTCCTGCGCGAATGACTTCAGAATAATATTCACTACTTTGATTTGGTTGTTTGGCATATTGTTCGGTACGTGGATTGATATGTGCCAGTTGATACCATTCTTTCATGCTGTAATTCTGATTCAGTGCTTTGAGATCATGTAGATAATTTGGCAAATAACCAGAAGCCAGTAAGCGGTAATCTTTGGGTAATGCTTGCTGGCTAATTGCTTGTGCCATATCAAAGATTAAGGTGGTACAGTTACTGGTCAGGGTGTTATACCATTTTGCTTCTGCACGCAGTTCATCTGCCTTTTTAAGATATTCAATAAATAATGCTTTACGTTCCGCAGCAGGAATTTTGATCGGGAATAAATAAACCTGTTCATTACGAATATTGCTACGTGTATAGACGATATCTTTCTCATCGGATGCAATTAGGCTTAACTCATATTTACGAAAGAATCCTCCGATCGCAGAGAAAGATTCGCCTTTTTCTTTTCGAATTTCGATCGAGAATACTAGTGGTTTTTGATCTGAGAAGTCAAAGCTCACGAGAGTATGTGCGATTTGGGGACCCATCCAGTAGGAGGCAATCACATTAATTCCTGTGATTTTGTTCAGATCAATTGTCCGATCCTCCCAGTGAATGTCATAACTTCCATCGGGGTACCAATTAAAGTTTCGTACCTTGTGCAACGTTACAATATCGCCTTTTTTCTCATAGCTGAGTTGCTCAGATACCTCAGGATCCCAGACGCGGTCTTGACGTGCATCTAAAGAAAAATACCATAACAAAGAACAAGCGAACGCAAAACAATAGAGCAGAATATCAGTGCGTCGACTAAAAATATGTCCGCTGACATAGAAACCAAGCAAACTCAGTGCGAATAGTCCCCAAAGAATAATGATAATGCGACTAAAGATCGGACCAAGGGGTTGCTGTATCCATAAGGCTAAACATAGCCAAATACTGGAAAGGATCACGAAAAGAGTAAAGGTACTATGTAAGAACCATATCCCTAATCCAATGAAGAACTCACGTGATCCAATCTCATGCATAACAATTCGCAGTCCATTTTATTTTTGGTAAGTCGCGAACTCGAAGGCGATATTTGATTTTTCATCAGTATGTAGTTCTGAGTTCACTTTTTGAAAATTCTCAGAGATTTTTGGGTAATGTGCATCGCCTTGAACATCTAAATCTACATGGGTCAGTTCTAGGCGGTCAGCAATGGCAAGTGTTTGATTAAAAATCTCTCCTCCACCAATAATAAATAAGGATGCTTTTTCAGAATGTTGTACGTCTGTAAGTGCAGCATCTAAAGCTTCCTCAATACTATGCGCAATTTTTACACCATCAAATTGCCAAGATGGATCTCGCGTAATCACCCAATTCACGCGATTTGGTAATGCACGTCCCATCGACTCAAGGGTCTTACGACCCATGATAACCACACCACCTTGAGTGATGGCTTTAAAATGTTTGAGATCTGCAGAAATATGCCACGGCAGGGCATTTCCTTTTCCAATGCAGTGATTTTTATCCATTGCCACTACGTGGACAACTTCTGTGCCTTGCCATGCCATAAGTGAGCTCTCTTATCGTTTTAAACTGCAACAGGTGCTTTAATTGCTGGGTGTGATTCATAACCCACGATTTCAATATCTTCAAATTTAAAATCAAAAATATCGGTAATTTCTGGATTCAGTTTAAGCTGGCACAACGGTAGAGGATCACGGCTAAGTTGTAATTTCGCTTGTTCAAAATGGTTCGCATAGAGATGCGTATCACCACCTGTCCATACAAAATCACCGACGCCTAAACCGCAAACCTGTGCAATCATATGTGTCAGCAAGGCATAGCTGGCAATATTAAATGGCACACCTAAGAACACATCAGCACTGCGCTGATAAAGCTGGCATGACAATTTATTATCTTGTACGAAAAACTGGAATAGCGTATGACAAGGCGGTAAAGCAACCTTTCCAGCCTCGTTAGGATTCCATCCAGACACGATTAAGCGACGTGAATTTGGATTGGTTTTAATTTCGTTAATCAGCCATTTGATTTGATCAAAACCATTTTGTTGATAACTACCATCCTCATTTTGAGTTGCACCAAAATTACGCCACTGATGTCCATACACTGGACCTAATTCACCTTCTGGACGATCAAAGCGAGCGGTTTGTTCGGCAGTTGCCCATTCATCCCAAATGGTGACTTTGTTGTCTTTGAGATATTGAACATTAGTATCACCTTTGAGGAACCACAGTAGTTCAATCACGATGGAACGAAAATGGACTTTCTTGGTGGTAAGTAATGGAAAGCCTTTAGAAAGATCAAAACGCATTTGATGACCAAATACTGAACGTGTACCTGTACCTGTGCGGTCACCCTTGTCACCACCATTGTCTAGGATATGTTGTAAAAGGTCTAAGTATGTGCGCATCGTAATTCCTAATCGCAAATTTTATCGGGCTAATCTTAGCAGAATTTATGTGATAAATAATGGTTCAATTGCACGTCATTAATTGTCGTATCATAAAGTTAGCTCTATGTATAAATTCAGCTGCTTGTTTTATATTAAGTTCTATAAATAACGACATGGACAATCAACAAAATGAAGCTTTTACCTGAAAATTTACCGAGTATTTTGCATCCATATCTAGAAAAAATTTCAGCAACTATGTTACCTACTGTCACCATGAAACTCACGCTAAGCGACGAGTTAACGTTATGGCAAAGTAAAATTGGAGGGCAGCCTTATTTACCATTGGATGTAAGTTATCCAACCGATGACAATGGTAATCGATTGGCTTTATTGGCGCAGTTTAATTTCGCTGAAATCCCCAATTTACCGAATTTTCCTGATAAAGGTATTTTACAGTTTTATATCGCTGCAGATGATTTATATGGGATGAATTTCGATGACCAACAGCAGCAATCAAGTTTTAAAGTATTGTTTTTTGATCGAATAATCGAAGATGTAGCACAATTAAAACAAGATTTTTCAGAAGTTCAATTCGGTGAAGATGATTATTTGCCGTTTACTGGGCAATATTCAATTAAGTTTGAATTAGCATCACAACCTATTAGTGTTGAGGATGAAGGATTCAACATAGGATCTGACGACGATGACTTTTATGATGCATATAGCAACACATTTGCTTCAACAGGACATCGTTTAGGCGGATATCCATTTTTTACACAAAGTGATCCACGTGGTTATAACAAAAGTATTCGAGACTATATTTTGCTTTTCCAACTTGATACGGACGACGCTAAGAACGATATTATGTGGGGAGATTCAGGTGTGGGGAATTTCTTTATTCACCCAGAAGATTTGAAGAAAAGAGATTTCTCTAAGGTGCTCTATAACTGGGATTGTTGTTAAATAAAAAAGCGGATGAACTTTCATCCGCTTTTTAAGTATTGAATCTTATTCAGTCACAAAGGTTACTTTGCCATCGCTGAGGGATTTAACGCGTGCCAAAGACTCTACACGATAGCCTTTTTCGAGTAAGACATCACGACCAGGTTGGAATGACTTTTCAATCACGATCCCTACTCCAACCACTTCAGCATTGGCTTGATGAATGAGGTCAATCAGGCCCAATGCCGCTTGGCCATTTGCCAAGAAGTCATCAATCACAAGTGCTTTATCACTTGAACTGATGTGCTTGTTAGAAATAGCAATTGTACTTTCAGTTTGTTTAGTAAATGAAAACACTTTAGAACGATAAAGATCATCTTTTAATGTTAATGACTGATATTTGCGAGCAAAAATCACAGGCACACCAAGCTCTAGACCCGCCATGATCGCAGGTGCAATACCTGATGCTTCAATGGTAATAATTTTGGTAATGCCAGCATCTTTAAAACGAGCAGCAAATTCTTTGCCGATCTGCTGCATGAGCACAGGGTCGATTTGGTGATTCAAGAAAGCGTCAACTTTCAAGACTTGATCAGATAGAACGATACCTTCATTTAAGATTTTCTGTTCTAGAGCGTACACGGGAGAATCCTCTAAACGGATGCTTTTTCAAGCAAAGGCATATTTTAAAAAGCATCAAAAAAATTGCAAGCCATAAATTAAAGCTTTGTTGATATTTCACAGAACTTTACGATGTTTGGTATATGGCTGCAATTTTAGCGCTGATTAATTAGTTTTACCCGTATAGCCCGTTAATAAAAGCCCATACGAAGATTTTCCGTCATTATGTGTCACCTTGACAGGGAGATAATCAAGTTTTGGCGCGAGCCAGAATACCGTGTTGCGTTCTGGTTTGTCGTGCTGAAGTACGACTTTAATTGTGTTAAAAGTCCCATAATTAGTTTTGATGGTTTCAGTACCTTGGCGAATAAAACGGCGCTCATCCACGGCTTTACTATCTGCAATGAAGTAGCGTGTTTGTAAGGTGTTACCATTTTTGAGATCTTCACGAACTTGTAATTCGGCATTCAGCTCATCTAAAACACCATCTTTCCAAGGGAAAGAGCGCTTTTTGTCATCTTTCTGGGTGTTAATTACTTTCGCACTAGGATTAAAGTTGATGTTCATAGTATTGTTATGAATCAAGATCTTACTGGTACGACTAAATTTCTGCGATGTGATTTTATTGTCAGCAAAGCTAAATTGACTGGTTTCAGAGGCAGAGGCGATACCACCAGCACGTGCGTTAAAAGAATATGTCCAGTTATTACCTTGTTGAGCGAGTGTACGTGTTGCAGAACCTAGGTTTTTGTTATTGTAGCTAAATTGATAGTTTGCTTGGAATGGGGTCATTGCCAAAGCATGACTAGATAAACTGCCGCATAGAATCGCTGCAGATGTTACTGTTGCAATACCGAGCACTTTTGATAATTTCTGTGTCATAACGTTGAGTCCTTAGAGCGAATACGAGGTATTTGCACTCATTTATCAGGAAAATTTAGATTTATTATGCCTGTAGATTGTGAAGAAAAGTTCAGCCTTTTTACTAAGCGCTTGTTAATTTTCGTATAAATCGTAAAGGTGGAGGCTCAATGGGGTAGGTATAAAGTAAGAAGTAAACCCATTGAGCATTTTATTTATTTTCTTTTCGCTTTCTTCTGTTGAATTGGCGTCACAGTACTATCTTCTAACTCATCTTCACCAAAATCATCATCATTCGGTGGGTATAGAATCGCAGTGAGATTGACATTGCCCCACACGATGAGCTCAGCAGGTCGGACCCTTGCTCGGTTGACATGAACCTTACTCAAAGTTTCAATAATGCTTGGCTTTTTCCCAAACCAGCGATTTAGATCGAGATAGAGTAAATCATCTTTCACCGTTACAATTTCAAAATGCGCTAAAATTTTGCCTAAAGGATCTTCTTCCTTAAATTTTTGGTAATACCAAATCGCAATATGGAAGCCCCATTTTTGAAAAATGTTTTTGAATTTTGCTTCGATCACTTGAGTATTACTAATTTGTTCAAAAACCATCAGTTGAACATCCTGATTCATTTCCATTTGAATCAGTTTTAAATCAACGGATAGCGTCGTGTGTAAGCCTTTTACATCTAAAGTGGTGTATAGACGTAACCAACCATCATATAGATCTGCATGTAAATCTTGCATGATTTCGACATTATTGGTGACGTACCGCTCCATTGTTGCATTTACAAATACTTGTGAAAGTGGGAATTCTCTTTCTTCTTCAATGAAATCTTCGGCTTTTTGGTAAACTTTACGTAGACGTTTAACAACAGATGAAAGTAGCGTTTGCATAAAAGTTGTTCCAGAAAGTGAATGGTGTATTCGCCATCTTTGCTTAACTAAAAAGTAAAAATTAAATTTGTGGCTTGCAGTGTAGCAAAATTAATTGCTACATTTTCATAAAATGATGCGATGGAAGCACTCAAGCTATAAGTGGATCACATTTTTTCGTACTTTTGAATATTGGTTTGGTTTTTTTTATGCGGTAGCTGCCGTTGGGGATGAGACATTTTTGTCGCTTATATACCATGTGGAATAAAATAAATTTTCGTACTCAAATGACTTCCTTTTGGTGGCAAGATCCGATTTTTGTTGGAGCAGTTGTTATTGCAGTCATGGTACATGGCCTCGTACTGACAACACAATTTTCGATGCCGTCACCTACTGATACATCAACCAAAGAAATCGCCGTGTCTGTACGTCCAAGTCAAGATAAGGTCGAGCATGCAGATTTTTTAGCGCAAACTGATCAACAAGGATCAGGTGAATTTCATCAAGCACATCGTATGTCTAGTGATATGCCCACGCCAATGCAAAGTGATGCAACCACAGGAGAGCATGAACTAGAAAGTCTCGAAACCATACAACAGAAGCGTGAACTCCTCTTTGAGGAAAAAGTGTTAATGACAGTGTTAAGTTGGCAAAAGCAAGCTGAACAGAATGAACGTAAGAAAGCATTAGAAGAATTACAAAGTCAATTTCAAGCCAAAGCTGCGATGGTGGCAAGTTTAGAAGCGCAATATTTACAACGCCAACAAAATTTTAGCCGTAAGCAACGTATTAAAACGGTTGATGGGATACAAGCGAAACAAGATGCATCGGCAGCGTATCTCGATAAATTCCGACAAAAAGTTGAGTTGTATGGCAATCGTTATTATCCCGATGCGGCAAAACAGCAACGCTTAGCGGGTGAAGTCCGTTTAATGGTGATTTTAAATGCGCAAGGCGGTATCCGAGCCATTCGTTTAATTGAGAGCTCAGGACATCCGATTTTGGATGAAGCAGCTCGTGCTTCTGTTCGCCGTGGTGCACCATTTGGAGCTTTTGACAGCAATATGAAGGATATTTCTGAGCTACGAATTATCCGAACATGGCGTTTTGATCCAGTGGATGCTGAATTTGAAGTGCATTAACTAAGACAGAACTTAATTTGTTGTATGTGTTGAAATATCCATTAAAATTAATATCTTATATTTTATGAGTCATCTTTTTAAAGTACAAACTTCATAGTCATAGCTGCTTTTGGTTTATAGTTCTTGAATTGATAATAAAAACGATTATCATTCGTCTTGTAATTTCTTCAATTCTCCTTTAGGGCATTCATACATCCTTCTTTAAAATTTCGGGGGGAAGTGGTGTGTGTCTCCAAATGCTCTAAACTTTGTGAAAAGGATATTTTTGCATGCAACACGATTCTGAATTGAGCTTATTTAAAGTACACCCGCTTGTTCTGGCAATGGCAGCAATATTTTTACCCTCATTGACTTCTGCTCAGTCAAATATTGAAAGTACACAAATGCCAACAATTACAGTAAAAGCTAAAGAAAATAATGATGCGACCACTGAAGGTACGGGGAGTTATACAGCAAAAAGTACCAATACAGCGACTAAACTGAATATGTCTTTACGAGAAACACCACAAGCAGTGAAGATATATACTCGGGAATATTTAGATGATCGAAATATTGAGTCGTTTCAAGAGTTAATGAGTAATGTCACAGGAGTAACAGTTTCTCGAACAGATGAACGTCAAAGTTATTTTGCTCGCGGTTTTCAGTTGGATTATCACTTAATCGATGGGATGCCAAGTACATCATCACTTGCAGAAGGTGATTTAGATTTGGGAATTTATGATCGTGTTGAGGTGGTGAAAGGAGCAAATGGCCTTAACTCTGGCGCAGGTAACCCTTCAATGGGTGTAAATATGGTGCGTAAACGAGCGAATGCCACAGAGTTTACAGGCAATGTTAATGCAGCTGTTGGATCATGGAATAATTATACAAGTTCTGCGGATCTTTCGAATTCATTAAATGAGGATGGTTCATTACGTGGTCGCATTTATGTGAAACATTCAGATGAAGATTCCTTCATGGACTACTATTCAAGAGAGCGAAATATTGTTTATGGTGTAATTGATTACGATGTGACTGATAGAACAAATTTATCATTGGCTGCAACCTATCAGGAATTAAAGCGCGATGGAATCCGTTGGGGAGGATTACCAGCTTTTTATAATGATGGGACAAGAACCAAATTTGATCGTTCTTTGACTGTAAGTTCGGATTGGACTTATTGGAACGTTGATACGAAAGCGGTTTTTGCTAACTTGAAACAGAACCTTTTTAATGATGTTGCTTTAAATATTGCTTATTCATACCAACAAAACGATAACCAATCAGCTCTGCTCTATGTCGCAGGTAAAGTCGATAAGGAGACGAACAAAAGCTTAGGGGCTGTGTCTGTATATTCTTCTGATAAGCGGAATGAAGAAAATAACATAGATATGTATATATCAGCACCTTTCACCATCGCCAATCGTAAGCAAGAAATTATATTGGGCGGCTCATGGAATAAAAATGAATTGGTTTATAGCCGTTATGGAACGATTCAGGGAAAAGATAAAGGAACCAATGATTTGGATATTGATCAATGGGAACATTTAGATTTTTCTAATATGAATACTCAATTGTTAACGCCTATTACTAATCCCAATAAATTGGCTGGAAATGAAACCACGCAAACAGGATATTACATTGCAGGTAAATTCCAAGTGCTTGATCCATTAAAGATTGTGGCAGGGGCCAGATTGACGAACTGGGAATATAAGTCTGAAGATCATAAAGGTAATCGACAATTTAATGATCAACTCACGCCCTATTTTGGTGTTATTTATGACTTTGCTCAAGATCATTCTCTTTATGCAAGTTATACCGATATTTTCACGCCTCAAAATCGTCGTGAAGAAAATGGGAACTATTTAGACCCAATCATTGGACGGAATTATGAAACAGGAATCAAAAGTGAATGGTTTGATGGTCATTTAAATACAGCTCTATCTATCTTTAGAATTGAACAAACCAATTTCGCTGAAGCAATTTCAGGTAAGTTTGTTAAGAATGCGCAAGGTATAGATACTTCTGAGCAAGCCTATCGTGGGGTTGATGGCGTTGTAAGTAAAGGGGTTGAGCTCGAAGTTGATGGGGAGATCAATGACAATTGGGCAATCAACTTTGGCATCGCGAACTTTGAAGCAAGAGATGGTAAAGATCAGAAAGTCGCTACAACAAGCGCCCGCACAACATCTAATTTATTCGTTAAATACAAACGTGATCAGTGGAATACGGGTGTTGGGGTAAATTATCGTGGTAAAACCTATACAGGGACTGGAGCAACTTTAATTGAGCAAGATGAGGTTTTCTTATTGAGTGCGATGCTAGGTTATAAAGTTGATCAAAATATCAGTGTGCAACTGAACTTGGATAATTTATTAGATAAAGAATATTTTGATGGTATTGGTGAAAATCGTATGAATTATGGCGCACCACGTAATGCAACATTAACGTTACGTTATCAATTCTAAAAGTTTAATAAATAAAAAACGGCTGAATTCAGCCGTTTTTTATTTAGCATGTGGATAACTTAAATGTTATTCACAATCCATTTTGACTAGAGTAAGCACGCTCAACTTTGCAAATTTCCACACTAAAGTGTTGGTACCATATTTCTTTACCTAGCCGCTGAGCAACTTGATGTTCAGCGTCTTGTTGCCAATGTCTGATATCTTCATGGTTGTGCCAATAAGACAATGCAATTTCAAAACCATTTTCACTACATGCTTCGAATTTGATACAGTTAAATTGGCTTAAAGCTTTATTTCTCAGTTTTTGTGCCATTTCAGAGTAAGTTGCATCGAGTGTATTGATTGTGGCTTTAAAAATGACAACATACATAAGCGTTTTAACTAAATTTCATCAGCTTGGTAGGGATTGGCTATGCCAAGCTTTTTTAAAATTTCAATTTCTAAAGCTTCCATTTCCTCAGCATCTGATTCACTGGTTTCATGGTCATAACCGAGCAAATGCAAAATGCCATGTACCAATAAATGTGTGAAATGATCCATCGGTGTTTTTTGTTGCTCTTTCGCTTCTTGCAAAACCACAGGCATACAAATGACCAAATCACCCAAAGGTTCAGCATCTAGCAAATTTAGCATTTCCTCTGGAATGTCACTTGGAAAAGAAAGTACATTTGTTGGTTTATCTTTTTCCCGATATTGCAGATTTAGTTCATGGCTTTCTGCTAGATCAACACAAGCAATGCCAATTTCACAATCAGCATCGAAACCGACATGACGTAATGCGGTTTCGATGTGTTTTTTGATTTGACCACGTTTCAGTGGTAACTCAGCAGTTTGAAAGTCTTGTTGCAGACTTAAATTGATTTTCAAAATAAACCCTTAATCATCTTAATGCTGTGCATCCGCTTTTTCATCGTTCTCAGCAATTAGAGCTTCTTGCTTGGCTTTACGTTCGGCACGAGCTTCAGCTGACAAGCGCTGTTGTTCGCTGTCCCAACCTTCATAAGCTTCTACAATTTTTTGTACTAACTGATGACGAACCACATCGCGAGAGTGGAAGCGGGTAATATGAATTTCGTGTACATTTTCCAGTACACGGAGTGCTTGTGCTAAGCCTGATTGCTGTCCACGTGGTAAGTCAACCTGTGTCACATCACCTGTAATCACAGCACGAGAACCAAAACCTAAGCGTGTGAGGAACATTTTCATTTGCTCAGGTGTGGTGTTTTGCGCTTCGTCTAAAATCACGAATGAATGATTGAGTGTACGCCCACGCATGTAAGCAAGAGGCGCAACCTCAATCACTTGGCGTTCAATCAATTTGGCAACTTTCTCAAAACCGAGCATCTCATACAAAGCATCGTATAGTGGGCGCAAATATGGATCGATTTTTTGAGTAAGATCACCCGGTAAGAAACCTAGTTTTTCCCCAGCTTCGACAGCAGGGCGAACCAATAAAATACGTTGAATTTCATTGCGTTCTAACATGTCAACCGCAGCGGCAACCGCTAAGTAAGTTTTACCTGTACCTGCGGGACCAATACCAAAAGAAATATCGCTTTGCAAAATACGTTGTACATAACGCTTTTGGTTAGCGCCGCGAGGATTAATTCGTCCTTTGCGTGTTTGAAAATACACATCTATCGGCGCGTCATATTCATCCAACTCCTCACCCACCAACTCGAAATCACGTTCGGATTGTGAGGATTGAATCATGAGATGTAACAGATCAGCGCTGATTTGTTGTGATGTTTCAGACTCTTGATAGAGCCGTTGCAATAATGCTTCGGCTCTTTCGACCGTTTCTATATCACCATCGAGATAGAACGCATCTCCTCGGTGAGTAATTTTGACATCTAAACGTTGTTCGATTTGTTTTAAATGCCCGTTATATGCACCGAGCATGCTTTTTAAGCGTTCCATGGAAATCTCAGGGAACATTACTGTACGTCGAATCGCTGCAGTCAAGAGAAGCCCTTTTTGTTGACTTATAAGAATACCTCTACATTACGCCACGTCAGGTTCAAGATTCAAGAGTTCACCATAAACTAAATTTAAAGTTTTAATTTCAGTAATCTCGATTTCAGCAAAACGACCGACCCAAGCTGCATCGCCTATAAATGTAACCAGACGAGTATTATCTGCTGTCCCAATCAAGATATTTGGATCTTTATCAGATACTTTCTCAATTAAGACACGTTCGATCTTACCGAGCATAGCATCAGTTTTATCGATGCTTGAGCGTTTAATCACCTCTTGAACTTGTGCGAGACGATCCTTTTTCACTTGTTCAGGTGTGTCATCTGGAAGATCAGAGGCTGGTGTCCCCGGACGTTTTGAATAAACAAAACTATAAGAGTGATCAAAGTCTAAATCTTTAATGAATTGTAGGGTTTCTGCGAAATGTTGATCCGTTTCACCAGGAAAGCCAATAATGAAGTCACTTGATAAATGCATATCAGGGCGAACTTTACGGAGTTTGGCTATTTTATCGATATAGACATCAATGGTGTGGTTACGTTTCATCGCCTGCAGCACATCATTCGAACCGCTTTGTACGGGCAAATGCAAGTGTGAAACCATTTGCGGTAAATCACGATAACATTGAATCAACTCATCTGAAAATTCGAGTGGGTGAGAAGTGGTGTAACGTAAACGTCCAATACCTGGAATTTCTGCCACTAAGCGAAGTAATTCTGGGAATGTACAAATTCCGCCTTCAAAAGTTTCACCACGATAACCATTTACGTTTTGACCAAGTAGGCTGATTTCACGAACACCTTTTTCAGCCAACCCAGCGATTTCTGCTAGAACATCATCTAATGGTCGTGAAACTTCTTCACCACGAGTATATGGTACCACGCAGAAAGAACAGTATTTTGAACAGCCTTCCATAATCGAAACAAATGCTTTAAAGCCTTCGACGCGAGGTTCTGGTAAGAAGTCAAATTTTTCAATATCAGGAAAGGAGATATCGACCAGTTTAATTTTTTCTTTCTTTGGTTTTTCAACTTGCGCTTGATGTTGATCTAACATTTGTGGCAAACGGTGCAAGGTTTGCGGACCAAATACCATATCGACATAAGGCGCACGTTTTTGAATGTTGTCACCCTCTTGAGAGGCAACACAACCACCGACACCAATCACGAGGTCAGGATTTTTCTCTTTAAGTTTGCGCCAACGGCCGAGTCCACTAAATACTTTTTCTTGCGCTTTTTCACGAATAGAGCAAGTATTCATTAAAAGGATGTCAGCTTCATTTGGTTTGTCAGTGAGCACATAGCCATGTGAATCACCTAACAAATCTGCCATACGATGACTGTCATACTCATTCATCTGACACCCTTGCGTTTCAATATATAACTTCTTCATTGAAACATCAGCGGTGTGCATTGGCTGGGTAACAGTGTTTTCTGAGGCAGCGTGTGTCGCACTTGGAATGAATGTTTGAACCGTCATGCAGGCTCCTAAACAAGATGGGTTTAAATAAACGGCGGATTATAACAGTATTTTTGTCAGAACGCAGAGAATAAAAAACTGACAAAAATGGACAGTTTGTGAATAAAATTGTATGCATTTTAATGAATATGAATCAGTAAGTTACATAACACAACAATAGTGGAAAGCTAGACTTATTACACTATATCACTAGGGTGAATAGGGCATATTGATTGATGAAGATGAAAAAGCAACGTGATTTGATAACAATGGATGCTAAAAAAGTGAAGTATAAGAACAGTTTCCGTTATTTTTTCGCAGTGGGAGGTATGTTCGCATGTTCATCCCTATACGCTTTAGATATTCAATTCAATGATGCTTTGCGTGCGGCAAATGCCAGTAATATAGCTTTACTCGATCAATTCCAAGAACAAATGCAGAATGATGTATTGGGGTATTACCCTGAATACTGGAAACTCAATACCAATTTAGCCTCACAGCCTGCCTCTGCCATTATTAGTTTTGCTCAACGCTACCCACAATCAGCAATGGCTGAAAAGTTGGCAGCTGACTATGTTGAAGAAAAAGTGAAATACGCCAGCTTTGCTGAAGCCAAGCCCGTACTCAGTTATGTCACAAACCCTGATCAAGCAGAAAGCTGTGCTGTTGCCCAAGTTCGAGCACAAACAGGAGATAGCCTTGTTTTTGCAGAGTACAAAGACATTTGGTTAACCACCACGACACAACCTGAATCATGTAATGGTTTAGGGCGATTGATGCTGGCTAGCCCGTTGATGACCGCGCAAGATCGCCAACATCGCTTGTGGTCACAACTACGTGCGGGGCAATCTGGTTTTGCGATCACCACAGCACAATCAATGGGGCTGAATTTATCGCTTGCACAGCTCAATCAGATTCAAGCCAATCCATTGGGCTATCTGTGGAGCGCTGCTAAAAACAACGACGCAGATTATGCATATTTGATTTTTGCTTTGGGGCGAGTCGCGGATAGTGATCTAACCAATGCATTGGCGAATCTTCCTCGTGCGCTTCAAGATACGCCACAAGCTGTACAACAATATCTATATCGTACAGTCGGTTATGTGGGAGGTACGACTGTGATGAAAAATGGTTTTAATCGTGAAGTATTAACTGCATTTGATCAAAGCTATGGTTATCCATTTAGTCCTGAGGAAGCCGAAATTTATGCAAGACAATCCATTCGATTTGGTTCTTGGGAAAGTCTGATTCGGGCAATAGATGCGATGTCTGTGACGCAAAAACAAGAAGATCGTTGGCAGTATTGGTTAGCAAGAGCGTCTGAGCAACGTGCCGATGCTGCGTCTAAGCAAGCAGCACAGCAGATTTATCGTAAATTGGCTCAAGCTGGTGATGATTATCATCATTTGTTGGCCAAAGACCGTTTGGGCCAGCGTTATCACCATCAACCATTTAATGAGCAACCCTCTGCCCAAGATACGCAACGACTTAATCAAAATATCCATTTTAGACGTGCATTTACCCTTAGAGAAATTAATGCACCAGCCACATATATCAATCGTGAGTGGAATTGGGCAGTACGCCAAGCTTATTTACAGCATGATGATGGTTTGATTCTCGCTGCTGCAAAACGCGCGCATGATATGGGATGGTATGATCGGGCAATTTATGCTGCGGATCGTACGACCACCCGTCATAACGATACCTATCGATTTGCTACACCACATCGTGCGAATGTCACGAGCCATAGCAATAATGCAGGTGTAGATCCTGCTTGGGCATATGGTTTAATGCGCCAAGAAAGTCGTTTTGTCACCACAGCACGTTCTCATGTCGGTGCTGGTGGTTTGATGCAGATCATGCCAAATACCGCAAAGTTAATTGCGCGACAAATGGGCGAAACCTACAATCCAGCTGCGCTGAGTGAAATGAATACCAATATTCGTTATGGTACTTTCTATCTTTCAATGATTCAGGGGCAACTCAGCGGCAATGCAGTGCTGGCTACTGCGGGTTATAACGCAGGTCCTAATCGAGCACGACGTTGGCAGCCTGACAATCAACCTTTGGCGGCAGATCAATACACAGAATCGATTCCATTGTTGGAAACACGTGACTATGTCAAACATGTCATGACCAATGCAACGCATTATGGTGTGGTATTGGGGCAAGGGCCACAGTCCCTAGAAAAAAGGATGGGTGTGATTCCTGTGCGAAATAGCCCTTGAAATATAAGCTGATATTAAATTTGAAGTCATGAAGTTTTGGTATTTGATGAAATCAATAGATTTTTTAAAACGACGGTTTACAAGGTGGGTACAGGCTTTAGGCTGTATGCTTGTGCTTTCGTTTGCCTCATCATTATATGCTGCGAGTAACCAAAATCTCACGGGCTATATTTTACATGTAGAAATGACGCCAGCGGTATGTGCTTTAGATTCATCAAAACAAAAACAACGTAAGTGTTTGGAAGGTTATTCTTTAACAATTTCAAGTTTATTGCCAGAAGTTCCAGTCAATCGGAACTGCGAAACAAAATCATCAGCCGCATTATCTCCATTGCAATCGACCGTGGTCGCACGTGTCATGCCGAATGAAACTGAGCGGGTACAACTTTGGCAAAATGTTGGAGGTTGTGTCCCGATGAATGCGAGCCAATATTATAGAACGATTATTAATTTCGCTGAACGTTTAAAGATACCTGCTGATCTGACCAGTCAAAACACGATTAGTGTACAAAAAGAAAATCTGAGACAACAATTTACTAAATTAAATCCCTCTTTACCTGCAAATGGTATTCGTTTTAGTTGTCAATCTTCACGATCAGACTCCATTTTGACAGAGGTCCGAGTGTGTTATCACAAAAATGGGCAGTATAAACAATGTGCAAGTCATGTTGTGACTGGTTGCCCAAGTGAATTTACAATTAAGGGTAGCTATTAACTTTTCTAGCTGCACTTAATTTGTATTTTCTATCAGACTTTTGTGGAAATTCATTCTCTTTTATATGCATATGCTGCTGCTTTAGAGTACAATCTTTGCCGTTTATGATGATTTGACTGGATAGAATCACTATCTAGTCCAATTAAGGACCCTCATTGGAGACAATTACATGAAGCAACCCGTTCGTGTTGCCGTTACAGGCGCTGCAGGTCAAATTGGTTATAGCTTATTATTCCGTATCGCAAGCGGTGAAATGCTTGGTAAAGATCAACCTGTAATTTTACAATTGCTTGAAGTTCCTGTTGAGAAAGCCCAACAAGCGCTTAAAGGCGTAATGATGGAGTTAGACGACTGTGCTTTCCCATTATTGGCAGGCATGATCGGAACTGATGATCCTAAAGTTGCATTCAAAGATGCTGACTATGCATTATTAGTTGGTTCTCGTCCACGTGGTCCTGGTATGGAACGTGCTGACTTATTGAAAGTAAACGGTGAAATCTTCATCGGTCAAGGTCAAGCATTAAACGAAGTTGCTAGCCGTAATGTAAAAGTATTGGTTGTAGGTAACCCTGCAAATACAAATGCTTATATCGCAATGAACTCTGCTCCAGATCTTCCTGCGAAAAACTTCACAGCGATGTTACGTCTTGACCACAACCGTGCGTTGACTCAAGTTGCTCAAAAAGCTGGTGTTGCTGTTGCTGATATCGAAAAATTAACGGTTTGGGGTAACCACTCTCCAACGATGTATGCTGACTACCGTTTTGCGACTGCAAATGGTGAAAGCTTAAAAGACAAAATCAACGATGCTGAGTGGAATAAGGATGTATTCCTTCCAACAGTTGGTAAGCGTGGTGCTGCGATCATCGAGGCGCGTGGTTTGTCTTCTGCTGCTTCTGCTGCAAATGCTGCAATCGATCATATGCGTGACTGGGCATTGGGTACAAACGGCAAATGGGTAACTATGGGTATCCCATCTGACGGTTCATATGGTATTCCAGAAGGCGTTATGTTCGGTTTCCCTGTAACAACTGAAAACGGTGAATACAAAATCGTTCAAGGTTTAGAAATTGATGAGTTCAGCCGTGAGCGTATTAACTTCACGTTGAACGAACTTGAAGAAGAGCGTGCAGCAATTGCTGATATGCTAAAATAATTTATCACTGATAAATTAAAAAATGCCTCCGATTGGGGGCATTTTTATTGTGTAGGAACCACACAAAAAACAACAAGAAAACAAAGTGCTTCACTGCAATAGTGCGTGCTTTATTGATACATTAAAAGAAGAAAAAAGCTAAGGGAGAATAAACATGTTTGAACAACAACCTACACTAGAACTGTTATTTGAACAGCTTGGGTTAGAAGCGGATGAAGCGGCTATGGAGCTTTTTATCCAAACGCATCAATTACGTGCCGAGGAAAAACTGCATGAAGCTGATTTTTGGAGTGCAGGGCAGCGAGATTTTTTAAAAAGTCATTGGGAAAAAGATGATGAATGGGCGATAGTGATTGATGAGTTAAATCAACAATTGCATGTAGACAGCACGGAATAATCATAAAAAAATAAATAAAGCTCACAAATCATTAGTGAGCTTTATTACGTAGAAGTGTTTTAAACCAAGCCTCTTGTCGTACTTGATCGAAAGCAGGGTGGGCTTGAAGCAATTCAAGATCATGATCTAGGCAAGACACATATTTTTTCAACCAATGTCGAGTAAGTGCATATTCTTGCTTTACAACAGATGCATAGGCGAGAAAGAAATAAATGTCTAAGTGATCATGATGTGCTAAAGGTTTTAAGATCTGTTGTGTAATCAAAGCGAAACGTTGTTCTTTGTTGAGCTCAAAATAAATCATATATGCTTTAGCTAAATACAATGACAAACTCAAATACAAGCTTAAAGGCATCTCTTCGTGTTCAATACGCGCTTGTTCAAGTAATACAATTGCTTCTTGTAGAAAATGTAATTGTTCCTGACGAACATGGCTGAGCATCACTAACTGCAAACGCAAGTCCGCACGTTCTAAAGCAAGCTCGGGGGTGTTGCCACTTAAATAAAGTTGGTCTGTTTCCCCAATCCGAGAAATTACCTGTTTGGTTTCATTCGACATGCATTGATCCACAAAAATCATCAGTTAGGTAGCTTATATAAGGTTGTTTTGAGAAATTTAAAGGTTTAGTGTCCCTTGATATTCATTCGATCCTAATTATTCCAAATAGAATTTCCACTTCTTAACCATGCAGTAATAGAGAGACGCTGTTGTTTGGAGAGAAGAACTTCATGCAATATATCACTTTGGAAAATAGCAAGGCGATTGGGTGTAGGTTGAATGATATGCCACTCCCCATTCTTATCCTGTAAACGCAATTGACCACCCCAGTCTTCCTGCCAATGTTCGTGTAGATAGAAAACAGTTGAAATCATTCGATCATTTTTTAATTGCGGATTATCGCGATGTAACGCGTAAAACTCACCTGCGTTATAGCAAGCAAAATGTGCTTCTACTTCTTTAATCCCGAGATAGAATGCTTGATTTAAGGTTTGAGATAAGCTTTGTAAGGTCTTGATGTGTTGTTGTGCGATGGGCAGTTGATGATCAATCCATAAAATGTGGTCGCTTCGAATATGACTGACAACGCCATTCTGTATTCCCGCTGCTCGAAACTCCTCCAGATGAAGACTACATTCTTGAACCAGATCGATTATATATTCTTTAGGGTACGCGTCATTCACTAAAGCAAAACCAGACGTATTTAAATCATCTAAAATTTGATCAATATTCCAAGATGTAGGAAGAGAGGTGGATTGCATACAGCTCCAGTTAACATTCATTTGATTACAGTACAATTTTGGCTGATCACATCAACGCTAAAGAATAGCCTTTATTTTCATGATAAACTATCCTTTGAATTGAGGAATAATTGTCAACATGAATTACCGTCACCATTTCCATGCAGGTAACTTTGCCGATGTTATGAAGCATGTGCTTTTGCTTCAACTGCTTAATCGTTTAAATGCTAAAGATAAGCCATATCGATATATCGATACCCATGGTGGGGCAGGTAAATATGACTTATCTCTTGCACCAGCACAAAAGTCTGGTGAGTTTTTAACAGGGATCCATCGTCTCGTACAGTTGGGCGAGATAGAAAAGCGTCAAGCACCTGAGGGTGTGCAAGAATATTTGAAACTAGTTGAAAGTTTACGTGCCGAAGAAGGCAAAGGTAGTTACCCGGGTTCCCCGTGGTTTGCTTTGCAAGGAATGCGTGAAATTGATAAGGCAACTGTTTTTGAAATGCAGCGTGATGTGTTTCAACAGCTACGCCAAAATATCCGTGATAAACGCATGGGTTTACATGAGCGAGATGCTTATGAGGGTCTGCTCGGCGTTATCCCACCAAAAGAAAAACGTGGGTTGGTCATGATTGATCCACCATATGAACTAGAGCGTAAAGATTTCCCACAATTAGTCGAATTGCTCCAAGCTGCTCATAAAAAATGGCCGACTGGTGTGTTTGCTGTATGGTATCCAATTAAAGATCGCGCCATGATTGAACGTTTCGAAAAGAAAATGTTTAAAACAGGCATTCGCCGCCAATTGGTTTGCGAAATCTGTGTATGGCCTGATGATACACCTGTGGGGCTAAATGGTTGCGGGCTTTTGGTGATTAACCCACCTTGGAAATTTTCGGAAGATGCAGATCAAGCATTACAATGGTTATTTCCACATTTGCGTATGCAAGAAATTGGCGGTCATGCCGCAGTGCGTTGGTTGGTGGGTGAATAACCCATCAACATCAAGATATTGTTGAGGAATTGAAAATAATGACAAATTCTCTGAAACCTGATTCTGATTTAAATAAAGATGGTCGAACTTTCGATGGCATTACATTTGAAGTGGAAGAGGAAGAGCATACGCAGGAAGGGCAAAAAGTAAAACGTCGTGGAATTTATTTGTGGCCGAATTTAATTACAACAGCGGCGCTTCTATCTGGTTTTTATTCCATCATTGCGAGTATGAATGGTAATTTTAATCAAGCGATTTATGCAATCTTTTTAGCTGCATTGTTGGATGGTTTAGATGGGCGTGTTGCACGTGCAATCGGGGCACAGAGTGCGTTTGGTGAACAATACGACTCATTATCTGATCTGCTTGCTTTTGGTGTTGCGCCTGCAATTTTGATGTATAGCTGGAGTTTACACGATCTTGGTCGTATAGGGTTGGCATGTTGTTTTATCTATACCGCTTGTGCAGCTTTCCGTTTAGCTCGTTTCAATGTACAGATTGGCGTGGTCGATAAGCGTTATTTTATTGGTATTGCAAGTCCACTCGCTGCTGTAGCTGTGATTTCGATGGTGTGGGTCGGGCGTGATTTTCCATTTATTTTTGATTTAAAAGACATTGTGATTCAAATTATTAATGCCGCTGTCATGGTTGGTATAGGTTTGCTCATGATTTCAAATATTAAGTATTACTCATTTAAACAAATGGACCGTAAGCGTGTACCTTTTGTTGTGATGTTGCCCGTGGTCTTGATTTTTGCAGCGATCACGTACAACATTCCAGTAGGGATATTGACAGTTTGTATTGTTTATATCCTCTCTGGATTTGTAACGACTTTGTTGGCGAAAAAGAATGATTCAAAAATAACAACTTAAAAAATGGAGGTTCAGTATGCCAATATTGATCAGTAATAATCAATTAAAGCAGCTGAACCTCAATAAGTCAGATGCTCTAATCTTCTATCCACCTAAAGGTTTGTTTAAAATCGTTTATCAGGCATTGATCCTGCCGAATCTTCCAGCGCCCTTCCATTATCTGAATTTTATCAGCCTCATTGGACAACCACGCATTCCAGTTTGCTATAACGCGAGTGCAGTAATGACAACCGCAATTGATACAGCAACCGTATTGGTGAGCAGTAGTGTAGCAACGGTTGGGCATCTTAAAAGTTATAGCGCAAAAGATCAGTGCCAATTTGATGTTGATCGTTATCAATTTTTAAATATTGATTTTATTTACAATTATTTATTTGAATTTGCCGTT
>OBJT01000033.1_pt1 | contig 32650 bp, 37 predicted proteins | sample 1519861 | NCBI WGS metagenome assembly OBJT01 (sample SAMN02401118, study PRJEB22541) | soil metagenome, isolate JX
AAACGAGATAAATTAATTAGTTAATTAATAATGGGTTAGCGATAGAGGCACATTGGAGGGCACGATTGACGTGGAAGGCGTGCTGTAATGTGGTGCATTTTGCACCACATCGCCTGCTCTGTAAGGGGGCGTGGAAAGGGTGGCCGTTTGGTTGTATCCGGAAAATTGAATTCAGCCGAATCGCGCCTCATTTAGACGCTGCTTCATGGCGATGAAGGCTTTTTGGTGTTCCTCATTGCTATCACGGCGCAAGGCAACGGCCGTTGACAGGATATCGATAACCACCAAAGCAGCAATGCGTGATGTCATCGGCGTATAAAGGCTGGTGTTTTCTAATGTTTCCACCACCAACACGACATCACAGTATCCTTTGAGGGGGGCATCTGCTGCGCCAATGAGTCCGAGCACCGCTGCGCCACGCTCTCTTGCTGTGCGCGCGACATCCATCAGCGAGCGGGTTGAACCCGTATTAGAAATGATGACGCACACTTCTCCTTGGCGCATCATTGAAGCCTGCATGATTTGCTGATGCAAATCGACTTCAACGGCGCAAGGCACGCCGAAGAGTGGAAATTTTTGCTGCCCGTCGCGGGCGACAATACCGGATGCACCAAAGCCAAAGAAATCAATACGCGTTGCAGCCGTCAGGAGGTCAATAGCTTGGCTTAAGGCTGTTTTATCAAGATGATAACGTGCCCAATCCAGGCTGGTTAAGGTGTAATCGAAGATTTTTTCAATGATCTGCTCCGGCGTATCACTGATCTCGAGTGCCGAATGTGTCGCCGGCGTTCCCAGCGCCAAACTTTGCGCCAGACGCAGTTTAAAATCAGGATAACCGCTGCAACCAATAGCGCTGCAAAAGCGTAGCACGGTAGGTTGGCTTACCTCGGCACGGGCTGCCAACTCAGCGACGGTATCGTTTAACATCAGGCGCGGATCGTCCAAAACCACATCGGCCACCTTCCGATCGGACTTACGCAACTCAGGGCGAAGGGTACGAATCACTTCCAATAGATTTTGCTGCGGTTCCCGAACAAGGCTGTGATCCTGAGTCATTCACTCTTCTCTGCTGACGTAGGTGGTTCAAGTTGATAACGGGTATGCAATCGAGCGCGTTGTAGCACGGGATTGGTGTGTCTCAAGGCCATCGCATCGAGCATGGCGGGATTAACAGTATTGAATTCAAATAACCCGTAATGATGAGCGATCATATACCGGATATTACACTCTACGCAAAGACGTACCGCTTCCTCCGCGGTCATGTTACCAGGTACGCCCTGTGCGCGCAGTGATTCACTGCGGCCGTTGACCGGTAATAGTGCCGCATCAATGTTCAGCGGGGCTAATTCAGTCACCTGACTCTCAAAGGGGATGGTATCGCCAGAATGAAAAATTCTGACGCCGCCGACGTCAATAACATAGCCAAGGAAGCGGAAATTACCTACCTCATCCTGTTCCAGCGTTTCGTGACTGGCCCTCACTACGTGCAGAGTGAGGTCTGACGCAAACTGAAGCGATTCTCCGGCATTAACGCCGATCAACCTGCTACGGTCAACCAACGGGATTCGCTCCATTGCCAGTGCAGTTGCCGCGCGGGGTAACACCAAACATGCTTCAGGTGATGCAGAAAGCAGTGGGGTGAGCGTTGCGCCATCCAAGTGATCGCTGTGATGGTGTGTGACCAAAACATGGGTCACGCCGCTTAATGCTCCAGCCTGGATGGGAGCTTCCATCATGCGCTGGTGGGGTAAGGGACGTCCGCGATATTTCTCTGCCAGAGAGTCAGATAAATAAGGATCAATCACGATGCAGTGTTTGGCGGTGCGCAGCAGGAAGCCTGCCTGGCCAAGCCAAAACAGCGACACTCCCCGCGTCGGCGGGGGGTGTTTGAGTGCTTCGGCAAGCGAGCTCGGGGAAACGTTTGTGGTAAGGATTGCATTCATCAGGTGTTTCCCCGCAAAACTTGCAAAATGTTCGCGACCGCCATCTCGGTAGCGCGATCAACACTTTCACGTGTGAAACCGCCTATGTGGCTAGTGGCAATAACCTGCGGATGCCCTGCAAGTGCGAGGGATTGCGGTGGTTCCTCAGTAAAAACGTCTGTGGCGTAAGCTTTTATCTTGCCGCTGTCCAATGCTGCAATCATATCGGCTTCATCTACCAGCCCTGCGCGAGCGGTATTAACCACCAGTGTACCGGGTTGCATTTGCGCTAACTGTGGTGCAGCAATTAGGCTAGACCGCCCCTTTGGAGGTGGGCAGTGCAGAGTAATCATGGTCGCTTGCTGCCAAATCTCCTCTAGGGTGACGTAGTGGAAGCGTTCTTCAGGCAGATGCAGCTCGGGTTGAAGTGGATCAAAACCTATGACTCGGCAACCCAACGCGCAGGCGAGGCGTGCCACCTCACGACCAATAGCGCCGCAACCGATGACACCCAATATCTGGCCACGAAACTCATTACCCTGGACGCGTGGCCATTGACCCTGTTTGATGCCGCTGCTGGTGGCGTGGATATGGCGCAAGGCGGCAAACATCATTGCAATGGCCAGTTCCGCTACGCCTGACGCATTAGCACCCTCAGCGGTACAGACGCGGATATCACGAGTGCGGAGCAGGTCGATGGGTAAGTTATCAATGCCTACACCGTTACGGCTAATGACTTGCAGCGTAGCGGCGGCGCTGATGACCTTCTCTGATACGGGTTCAACACCCGCAAGCCAGCCGACACAACCTTGCATATGCCGTATCAGTGCGGCTTCATCGGGCAGCTTGCCTGCCTCAGATAACACCACTTCGTACCCGGCGCGCGTCAATAAATCCAGGGCTGGGTGCCCGCCACTGGTCAGCGAACGCGGTGTAACCAGTATTCTGTTCATCGTGCTATCTCCTGTCCACTCACTCGAGCGGCACAATCTGAAAGCGCATGAAAGGCTTTATTTGTCACTGCCTCCGCAGGCAGTTCGAACACTTCGGCTATCACCTGAGTCCAGCCATGGATAAAGTAGTTCCAGCCATCTTCCAGTTGCAGCTGCTGCGCCTGCTGTTGTGAGCGAGCCTGATGGAGAAATGTCAGCTCCCCGCGATAATTCAGCTCCCAAACAATAGCGTGTTCTGGGAAATGAGCGGCACTACTGATGGGGGAACCGGGCAAGTCTTTTCCCATTCCGGTTGCGTTAATGATCACACTGCCGGGTGCGAGTGCGTTGATCAGTGCATCGCTTTCGAGCGCGCTTTGCACAAGGTGGTAACTGACGTGAAAATCGGAGTCGAACTGTTTATGAAGCGCGGTTAATTCCGCAAGTCGTTTCTCGCTACGGTCACTCACTATCAACCGTGCAGGCCGGTTGTTGCCTCGCGAGGAGTGCATCAGATACCAACTGATGGCAATACAGGCTCCACCCGCGCCTAAGATCAGCACTTCACGGGGTTGCTCAAACGCGTGTTCAGGCAGGAAACCCTCCAGCGTCAGACCTGATGAGATCGGATCTTTGGCGTAGCAGTGCAGTTTGCCTCCATGTTTTGCCAGACAACTGGTTTCACCCAGCAAAGCCGCCAGCGGATCGATTTGATCAAACAGGTCACTGCAGGCGTTGAACAAATCAATTTTGTGCGTAGTCACCAGCGCGCCCAAAGAAAGCGGATCCTGTTTAATAAATGCGACAGCAGCGCGATATGCCTCAGCAGAGGCACCGGGAGGGAAGTCGATACCTTTAATCGTGACATCACCGAGGCCCAACAGATCGGCCCAGGCAGGGAATACTTTCATAATTGAACTGCTCTTGGTTGTGACACCAATAAAGTAGAGCGTTGGCCTATCGGCGGGGGTATAGGTTGCCATTATGCTTGCTCCCGAATCTGCTGCACCTGTTGGCGTGCTGCGCGTGCAAGACGAGTGATCTGTGCAAAATTACCCTCTCGAATGTCTTCGCTACGTGCAATCCAGGTGCCGCCAACCGCCAGCACTTGCGGTAGACGCAGCCACTCACCCATCGAATGCTGAGTGATACCGCCTGTTGGGATAAAGCGCATTCCAAGATGGGAAAAAGGCGCGCTGATACCGGCTAATGCTTCAGGGCCACCAGCAATGCCAGCGGGGAAGAATTTTGCTACACGCATTCCTCGAGATACGGTGAGTGACAGGTCGCTTGGCGTCATAATGCCGGGCGCAAAATCCAGTTGATAAGCTGTCGTAGCATCGAGTACCAGCGGATCAAAACCGGGAGCCAGACCAAATGCGGCCCCGCTCTCTTTAGCCTGTTTCACCGACTCAGCATTGAGAAGTGTGCCTGCACCGACCAGCAGTTCAGGACGTTGGCGCGTGAGCATGGTGATCACCTCAGCCGCTGCCGGTGTTCGAAACGTAATTTCTGCCAGCGGTAGACCGCCTTCCAACAGTGCGTCGGCCAAAGGCAGCGCATCTTTAACGTGTTCGATAGCGATGACCGGTACGATGCCAATCTCAGCTGTGCGTTCAAATATCCGCGTCATTACATGACCTCCGTAAGAAGTTGCATTACCTGCTCCGTACTACGCGGTTGCCAAGCCGGGTTATCCACCAAGGCCCAACCTTGTTGCGCGTCAGCCATGACACGTTTTCGCATCCCACCAGAACGGGAAATGATGTCGTAGTCCTGACCGGCATCAGACGGGTAGGCGAATAACATCACCAGATCATCGTGACCCGTGTTCACCGAACGGTGGATCCAGTAAGGCGGCACATAGCAAACCGTTTGTGGTTTGATCTCGATGATGCGCGTTTCACCATCGGGTGACTCCATCAGCATCAGGCCTTCACCACGCTGGCCGTAATAAACCTCAGGGCGATCGGCTATGGCATGGATGTGGCCACGGGTTAAAAAGAACTCCTTGCCGACACGGCCAGGATTCATGCGCGTTAACCCGAAGATCATATCGCCGCTGCGTGCAGGGGGACGCCACTCGGTCACCTCATACACCACCGCATTGCCGATTTGTCTTAACAGCGCCTTGTATGCATCTTCATCGGCATAGAGTCCAGCGAGATCGCTGAGACGTTTTTGATAGTGCCCGCTGCTGTTTTGCATCAGGCCATTTTGCAAATCGACCTGACAGCCGATTGGTTCAACCCATTTCATCTCAATACTCCGCATCGTGGTTTTTGGTAATAAAAGTACATAATAAGTATTTTTAAGCACAGTAAATATTTAAATGAATGTTAAAATTTTGTGATTTTGCGCAAAAAATGACGAATTATCGTTTTATGTGTTTTTCATTTAGTAATAATAATACGTGAAAAGGTGAGTAAATAACCAATCATAAAGATGCGCTTTCGGGTTTGAACCTTTCCCGGAGCCTCAGGAGAACATCATGCGACTGCCCTACAAACTTTCATGCTATGCCCTTGCGATCACTAGCCTGCTCGCCGGAACCGCGCGGGCGGCAGACTCCTGCCTGGTGGGCATTTCTATGTTCACCCTTGGTGCGCCTTACTATGCTGCCGCGCTTGATGCGGCCAGCAAAAAAGCCAGTGCATTGGGCTGTAAGGTCACAACATCAGATGGTCGCAATGACATGTCTAAACAGATCAGTGATGTTGAGGACATGGTAGCGAAGGGAGTTAACGTGCTGCTGATTGACCCTCGCGATCCTGAAGGTTTGGTGCCCGCGGTGAATGCGGCTAGTAAGGCGGGAGTGAAAGTCGTGGTGTTCGACAGTGCGCTAAACCCGCGAGCCAGCTACCTCACGCTGGTGCAATCCTCTAACGACCAGAACGGTCGGCTCACTGGCGCATGGCTGGCAAACAAAATGAAAGGGCAGCCGTTAAAAATTGCGCTGCTTTCAGGATCAAAAGGCAACGTGGTAGGTGAAGAGCGTCGCCTGGGCGTGATTCGTGGCTTAACTGAGGCGCAATTGCAGCAGGGGGGCTCGGCGGGATTCCAGATTGTCGGTCAAGGTTGGGGAGACTGGACACAAGAAGGGGGACTGAAAGCGATGGAGGATCTCGTGGTTGCACATCCAGATATCAATGTGGTGCTGGGTGAGAATGACTCCATGGTATTGGGCGCACGTAAAGCCCTGGAATCAGCGGGCAAGGCAGACAAAGTGGTATTGCTGGCTGCTGCAGATGGGCAGAAAGAGGCTTACCGTCTGATAAAAGAGGGAAAATACGGTGCGACAGGCCTGAACGATCCCGATCAGATTGGTACGCTCGCCGCTCAGTTTGGTGTTGAAGCGTTCCAAGGCAAACTGGCCGCGGATTTCCCTCGCGTCTATTACACCAAGCCTGCGGCGGTGACGCAGCAGAACGTGGACCAGTTCTACAAAGCTGACTCGATCTTTTGATTGCTCGGGGCAGCAACATCGCCCCTTTACCTGGGAAAAGAATCATGGTTCAGCCACTGATTGAACTGCGCGATATCGTTAAAACGTTTGGCGGCATTCATGCCCTTAATGGCGCCCAACTTCAGATTCGTGCGGGGGAAGTTCATGCGCTATTAGGTGAGAACGGGGCCGGTAAATCTACGCTGATGCGCGTATTAGGGGGTGAACACGCGCCCGATAGCGGTACCGTATATGACAGCGGTGAAGCGGTACAGATCAAAGGCCCCAAAGCGGCGATGGCGCGTGGTATTACATTGATTCACCAGGAAATGGCTCTGGCACAAGAGTTAACGGTGGCTGAGAACATTTTCTTGCACGATCTTCCAACGTTTATCGCTTGGCCGAGTTTGCGAGCCAAAGCTGCAAATATCTTACGCCGACTGGGATTTGAGATAGATCCGGCGGCGACGGTGGGTGACCTTTCGGTTGCGCATCAGCAAATCGTGGAAATAGCGCGCGCTTTGTCTCAAGACGCACGTGTCATCGTATTTGATGAGCCAACGGCAGTGCTTTCAACTCAAGATGCCGACCGTTTGCTTGAAATCATCAGTGATCTGCGCAGCGTGGGCGTGGCGATTGTTTATATCTCTCATCGCCTCGATGAAGTGTTTCGGATAGCTGACCGCATGACCATCATGAAGGATGGCCAGTGGATCGCGACTGAAACACCGCATCAGACCACCCTACAAGAGGTGATTCGGCTGATGGTCGGTCGCCCTGTTGATCAGCTCTTTAGCGATCGCGCGACACATGACATTGGTGACGAAGTTTTACGTGTAGAGAAACTTAATGCTCGTCGCAAAGTGCGAGATGTCAGTTTCAGCGTGCGTGCCGGAGAAGTGGTGGGGCTAGGTGGCTTAGTGGGATCTGGCCGCACCGAAGTGGCGCGCCTGATCTTCGGTGCTGACCGATGTGACAGCGGTGACATATACCTGCACGGTAAAAAAGTCTCTCTGCGTTCTCCTCAGCAAGCGGTCAAAGCGGGCATTGCGCTGGTACCTGAAGATCGCAAACGGCAGGGCGTGGTACTCGATATGCCGATTCGAGCCAACGTCACTATGGCGAATGATAAAGCCGTCATGGCTCCACTTGGGTTTATCCAGTCATCACGTGAAACCCAGGTTGTCAGCAAATTGGCACAGCAGATGCGTCTGAAGTGCGCCGGACTGCACGCGCCAGTCTCTTCTTTGTCGGGGGGAAACCAGCAAAAGGTGGTGCTGGCAAAGTGGTTCAATTTGGGCGGGCAGGTCATTATTTTGGATGAACCCACACGCGGCGTGGATGTTGGGGCAAAGCGTGAGATCTATCAATTGATCGCTGAACTTGCTCAACAGGGCATGGCAGTTGTTGTTATCTCATCAGAACACATTGAATTATTTGGTCTCTGCGACCGCGTACTCGTGATGTCGGAGGGCGCCATTTGTGGTGAGCTGCAACCTGACGACTACTCCGAAGAGAATCTACTTTCCATGGCGATGACACATCGCCCCTCACTTTCCCATGCGGAGAATTTCTGATGAGTTCCTTGTCAGTCAGTTCTAGCGGGCGTAAGGCCCCGTTTGATGCCGGTGAGTTTTTCCGCCGCTACGGCACGGCGATTATTTTTGTGCTGCTGGTGATTTGCGCTGCCTCACTCTCTTCTTCATTCCTGAGTGAACGTAACGTGATGAACGTACTACGTCAGGTTTCGGGTACCGGGATCATGGCGGTCGGTATGTTGCTGGTCATTCTAACACGCGGTATTGACCTGTCGGTTGGCTCGGTAGCCGCGTTTGGCAGCGTGCTTTCGGCCATCATCGTTAACCATTACAGCGCGGGGGCTTCCGTTGCTTTGGTGCTGGTGGCAGGCATGTTGTGCGGCTTGGTGAGCGGTTTTCTGGTGGCGTATTTGCGGCTGCAACCCTTTGTCATGACACTAGCGATGATGGCAGTAGCAAGAGGCCTGGCGTTGATCATCTCGAATGGGCAGCCGGTAATGATGGGAGACACTGGCGATGCAATTACCGATTTTGGCACGTCAAGCCTGTTTGGCGTGCCGTTGCCGGTGCTGCTGATGTTGAGTGTGTTCATTGCGGCAGCAATTTTACTCAACTTCACTCGTTTTGGCCGCTTGATCAAAGCCATCGGTTCCAATGAAGAGGCGGTGCATCTGTCGGGTATTCCAGTGGCACGCTACGTGCTGGCCGTGTATGCCATTTCCGGTGCGTTGGCAGCCTTAGCAGGCGTGATCATTACCAGTCGTTCTGGCGTAGGGTCGGCCACTGTTGGTGTGGGAGCAGAACTGGATGTGATCGCAGCGGTCGTGATTGGAGGTGCCAGCCTGGCCGGCGGACGAGGTGGTGTGCTCAACACGCTGTTGGGTGTGCTGGTGTTTGGTGTGATTGGCAACATCATGAACCTGATTAATGTACCGGGCTATCACCAGCAGGTATGCATGGGCGTGATCATCGTGTTGGCGATGCTGTTGCAAAAAGGCACTGGCTGGCTGAAACGTTAAGGAAAACCCCAATGAATCAAGATTATTACCTCGCCATTGATGTCGGCACTGGCAGCGCGCGCGCTGCGCTGGTGGACCGAGATGGGAAGATTGTGCAAATCGCCAGTAAAGAGTACGAACAGAAAGTTCCCCAATATGGTTGGGCAGAGCAGGCAGCGGCCGACTGGTGGGATGGTGTGTGTCACAGTATCCGCCAGTTGGTGCTACAACATCCCGAAGCTGCCATGCGTATTGCTGCAATCTGTGCTTGTGGCCAGATGCACGGTACCGTATTGCTGGATGCCGAAGGGCAACTGGTGAATGACAATGTGATGCTTTGGAACGACAAACGCACCACACACCATGTAATCGATTTTGAACAACGTTTCACGCCTCAAACTTATTTGCAGCACAGTGGTAACCCGGCCACACCAGCTTGGCCAGGATTTAAACTACAGTGGCTGCGTGACCACCAACCCGATGCTTTGGCACGTACCGCGGTGGTGCTGATGCCCAAGGATTACATCAACTTCCAACTGACGGGCGAACTAGCTCAAGATCGCACTGAAGCTTCATGCAGCTTCATGATGGATCCTCAATCCGGGAACTGGTCAAGCGTCATGCTGGAGCGGCTGGCGATTCCAGCCGCCATTCTGCCTCCCATTCGTGAAGCCAGTGAGATACTCGGTGTGTTACAGCCAGGCGTTGCAGCTCAGTTGGGCTTACGTGCCGGTACGCCAGTACTGGTGGGTGGCGGCGATTATCCTATGGCTCTGTTGGGATCAGGGGTGTCACGTCCGGGCATGGGATCAGATGTCACCGGTACATCCTGCATTATCACCACTATTGCACCACGACCACTCCTTGATGCAGAAATTTCCAATGTTGCGACATGCACCGGTGATTGGGGGCCTTTTGTTCTGCTGGAAACGGGGGGAGACGGCATGCGCTGGGCCCGGCGGACACTGCACGACAATAACCTGAGCTATGCGGAGGTCAATGCATTAGCCACCGAAGCGCCACCGGGATCGCGAGGTCTGTTCTTCTTGCCTTATCTCACCGGCGAACGGCTGGGTTCACATCGAAATGCACGGGCACAATATTTTGGCTTGGCTGCTAATCACCGTTTACCGGAACTACACCGCGCCATCATGGAAGGCGTGGCTTTTGCCGCTGCCCGCCACATTGCGGTCATGCAAGCTGCAACCGGGCAAAAACTGGAACGTATCGTTGCCTCTAGCGGGGGTGCGCGTTCCGCATTGTGGTTAAAAATCAAAGCCAGCATCTACGGCGTGCCAGTTTCGGTGCCTCAAGAGGCGGAATGCAGCGTTCTAGGGTGTGCCGCTCTGGCTGCCGCTGCTGTTGGGCATGCGCTTTCCCCGCAGGCTGCCGCGGATCGCTTTGTCCACTACAGCGAAGAGGTGATGCCGGATCCCGCATGGCAGGAGGTTTATCAGCAGATGCAACCTATTTTCAACCAACTCTACTTCAACAGCCAGGCGCTGTACGACCAGCTTGATGCGCTGGTTGCGGGCTAATTACGCACATTCATGAGAGGCAAATTATGTATCTGGAGAAATTTCGCGTCACGGGCAAGCTGGCGGTAATCACGGGGGCGGGCAGAGGAATCGGCTTGGCCATTGCTGAAGCATTAGGTGAAGCGGGCGCGCGTCTGGCCATTACGGATATCAATGGGGCACGTGCTGAGGAAGCGGCGGCAGGTTTGCGTCTAAAAGGTTACCAGGTGGACAGCTACACGCTGGATGTCACGCAACCCGATGCAGTCAATGCCCTCAGTGATGAGATGGTGCAACGTTATGGACGCGTTGACATTCTGGTGAATAACGCGGGTATTTCCATCTGTGAAAAAGCGGAGACCATGAGTGACAGCGATTGGCTCAAAGTCATTGATGTCAACCTTAACGGTGTGTTTTGGTGCTGTCGTGCCTTTGGCAAAGCAATGCTCGCAGCAGGTGGCGGTACGGTGGTGAATGTCGGTTCCATGTCGGGCTTCATTGTTAACCGACCGCAGGAACAGTCGCAATACAATGCATCGAAAGCGGCCGTTCACCATCTAACGCGCTCGCTAGCTGCTGAGTGGGCGGGTCGTGGCGTGCGCGTGAATGCAGTTGCGCCAACTTATATCGCCACTGAAATGACCGCTTATGTAAATGAAAATCCAGAGATGCACCACTACTGGGTCGGTGGTACACCCATGCAGCGTTTAGGCTCGCCAGAAGAGGTGGCCTCAGTGGCGCTGTTTCTGGCGAGCGACGCTTCCAGCCTAATGACAGGCTCCATTGTTCTTGCGGATGGTGGCTATGTTTGCTGGTAATCAAAATCAATCGCGGATGAAAGGGGCACGCTTCCCGGGTCGCTACCTGCAAGGTCCACATGCGTTACAACATCTTGGCCAAGAGATCGCTCGTTTTGGTCAGCGCCCCCTGCTGATTATTGATCGTGGCGTATGGGAGATATTACAGGAGCCAGTGCGCAATGCCTGCGCCAACTTGGTGGAGATCTTTATTGAACGCCACGCTGGCGACTGTACTGAACAAGAGATTGCACGCTTGAAACGGCATGCGCAGCAATGTCAGGCAGATGTGGTGGTCGGCCTCGGTGGTGGAAAAGCATTAGACACCGCCAAAGCGGTGGCATGGCATCTCGAAACGCCGAATATCATTGTGCCCACTATCGCAGCATCAGATGCACCCTGCAGTGCGTTGGCGGTTATTTATCGTGAAGATGGCTCGGTTGACCATGATCTCTTCTTGCCACGCAACCCGGATTTGGTGCTGGTTGATAGCGTATTGATTGCTCAGGCCCCAGTACGTTTTCTGGTGGCAGGTATGGGGGATGCCCTTGCAACGTTTTGTGAAGCTGAAGCTTGTCGTCTCAGTAACAGCAACAACTCTTTCGGGATGCGTGGCTTGCCGATAGCTTGGACGATAGCCCGTCAGTGTCTGGATACGTTGTTTGAGTTTGGCGAGCAGGCGTTAGCTGAATGTCGCGACCTGCAGCCGGGGGAAGCACTTGAACGCATTATTGAAGCCAATATTTTGCTAAGTGGTATTGGTTTTGAGTCGGGTGGCGTAGCGGCAGCGCACGCTATTCATCATGGTTTGTGTGAATTGCATGAGACTCATGCTTATTTACACGGAGAGAAAGTGGCCGTGGGCGTGCTGGCTGAGTTGCTGTTGCAACAGGCCAGTGATGAATTTTACCAGCGCGTGAAGGATTTCTGCATCGCGATCGGCTTACCTGTTTCACTACCACAGCTTGGTATCCATCATGCTACGCCCGAACAGTTGTCGCGAATCGCTGAGCGAGCCTGCAAACCGGGTGAGATTATTTATAACGAAGCGGTCGAAATCACGCCTGAAAGAGTGGTTCATGTACTGCAACAATTGGCCTAAGGAGCGGAAATGAGCAAGCCATTTTTAGATTTTTCCCCTCAAATGTTTGCTGGGAAAACGGTACTGGTTTCTGGCGGCACCAGTGGCATTGGACTTGAGATCGCTCGCGGATTCAACAAACTAGGCGCGACTACGTTAGCAATCGGCAGTTCGCGTGAAAAAGTCGCCGCTTGCCGCGAACGTAACGAAGACGGGGCCATTAGGTTTCAGCAGTTAGACGTCAGCAACAGTGAACAGGTTGCCAATCTGTTTGCATCACTTACACGACTTGACGTGCTAGTCAACGCAGCAGGGGTGGCGCGTCCTGAAGAAGAGTATCGCGAGGATGTTTTTCTGCGTGTTATGGACGTTAACCTCAATGGCGTCATGCGTTTGAGTGAAGCCGCAATGCCGCTTTTACTGGCAAGTAAGGGAAGCGTGGTGAACGTGGCATCGATGCTGAGCTATCTGGCGGATGCATCAGTCCCTGCTTATTGCGCCAGTAAAAGTGGCGTGACCGGTCTGACACGTGCCCTTGCACACCGCTACGGCCCGCAAGGTGTGAGAATCAATGCCGTTGCACCTGGGTATCATCAAACTGAAATGACGCGCCCTCTGTGGAGCGATAAAAAAGCAGCAGAACATATCCGACATCGCACGGCGTTAAAACGCTGGGGGCGCGCGGAAGATCTGACGGGTGCAATCATTTTTCTGAGCAGTAGCGCGGCACAGTATATTACAGGCGTAACCTTACCCGTTGATGGCGGTTATGTCAGCGGGATGTAGTAGGGAGAGACGCAAATGCGATTTATAACGCGCATTGAGCCCTTGCTAGACATCCGCTATGCTGGCGTTCCACCTGGCACCGTCCGGTCATTCTCCGAAGCGCTTCAGCTCGAGCACCGTCTTCAGCGATGTCACAGCTTCATTGTAAAAGAGTGAGGTTTGTATGCAGCAGCCGGTCAAAATGGGGCGTATTGCCGCTGTGGTGCCTGTGCAGGATATGCCATCTGCGGAACGGTTTTATCTCGAGGCGTTGGGTTTCAAAAAAGCCTTTGAGAATGGTAACCCGGTGGGTTTTATGATCCTTAAACGGGACGAGGCAGAGTTGCACATCACACTGCAACCGCAGCACAAAGCGGCGCATTACCCGATTGCGCATCTGCTGGTGGATGATGCCTCAGCAATGTTCGCGCTTTGCCAGCAGGCCGGTGCGCGCATCATTAAAGGTGTGCAGGATAAAGAGTATGGGTTGCGGGCATTCGTGTTTGCCGATCCTGACGGTAACCGCATCGATGTCGGTCAGATCCTCCCGCGCGCCTGACTTTTACCAGACAATCATGGGCACCTCATCAGGTGCCCTTTTTATTGCTCACAAATTTTCCTGCCAATCGTTGATCGACCGCAAATTTCTCTCACCTCAATCATTACTCTCAGGCTAACGATCAGCCCTTGAGGTTGATTGATGAGATCATCGCCAAAGACCACACTTTCCTGCGTTGACGTAATCAAGCGATTCGCTCATTCAGGAGGTTAGTCATGTCATCAGGACAACAAGGGGCGCGAGTGTGGAATACGCGCCGCACGGAAAAACAGCGGCGGCAGGCGTCTTTGTCGGTGCAGGGAAAAGTGTTACCCACCGATCAAATGGTTGAGATGCTGGAACGGCTTATTTCACCGGGTGACCGCGTAGTGCTGGAAGGTAACAACCAGAAACAGGCCGATTTTCTCTCTCGCATGCTGGCACAGGTTAATCCGCAAAAAGTAAACCACCTGCATATGATCATGCCGAGCGTTGGACGCAGTGAACATCTCGACATCTTCGAAAAAGGCATCGCCCGTAAACTCGATTTCTCCTTTTCCGGTACGCAAAGTTTGCGCATTTCGCAGCTGCTGGAAGATGATCAGCTGGAAATCGGCGCTATTCATACTTACATCGAACTCTACTCCCGTCTTTATGTCGATCTGGCACCCAACGTTGCACTGATCGCCGGTTACAAAGCTGACCGTAAAGGCAATCTCTATACCGGCCCGAGCACCGAAGATACCCCTGCATTAGTCGAGGCCGCGGCTTTCCATGACGGCATTGTTATCGCCCAGGTTAACGAACTGGTCGATGACGAGTGTGATTTACCGCGCGTCGATATTCCCGGCTCTTGGATTGATTATGTGGTGGTTGCCGACAAGCCCTTCTTTATCGAACCGCTGTTTACTCGCGACCCTCGTTTGATTAAGCAAGAGCATATTCTGATGGCGATGATGGCCATCAAAGGCATCTACGCCGAGCATCAAGTGCAGTCACTTAACCACGGTATCGGTTTTAACACCGCCGCCATCGAACTGTTGCTGCCGACCTACGGTGAACAGCTCGGTCTGAAAGGCAAAATCTGCAAACACTGGACGCTAAACCCGCATCCCACGTTAATCCCGGCGATTGAAAGCGGCTGGGTAGAGAGCGTGCACTGCTTCGGCGGTGAGTTGGGGATGGAAGAGTATATCCGCGCACGTCCGGACATCTTCTTTACTGGCGCGGACGGTTCGATGCGCTCTAACCGTGCCATGTGCCAGCTGGCAGGGCAGTACGCGGTTGATATGTTTATCGGCTCCACGTTGCAGATTGATGGGCTGGCAAACTCCTCTACCGTCACCCGGGGTCGCCTCTCTGGCTTCGGTGGCGCACCCAATATGGGCCACGATCCGCACGGCCGCCGACATGCCTCTGCGGCCTGGCTGGCAATGAAAAATGGCGATGATGCCATGGCGCGTGGACGCAAGCTGGTGGTGCAGATGGTGGAAACATTCCAGGCGGGCGTGAAGCCGACTTTTGTCGAAAAACTCGATGCCATTGAGGTCGCAAAAAATGCCGGGATGCCACTGGCTCCGGTGATGATCTACGGCGACGACGTCACCCATGTGCTGACGGAAGAGGGCATTGCCTATCTCTATCGTGCCCAGGATCTCGAAGAACGCCGGGCGATGGTGGCCGCCGTGGCCGGTATCACCGATATCGGGTTAGGTGTCGATGCCAAACGTGTCGTCGAACTGCGTCGCAGCGGCAAAGTGGTGTTCCCGGAAGATCTCGGCATTCGCCGCTCTGATGCCACCCGTTCGTTGCTGGCGGCCGGTAGCGTGGCCGATCTGGTCGAATGGTCTGATGGCCTTTATAACCCACCGGCAAAATTCCGGAGCTGGTAATGAAACGACTCGCGCCGCAATCGGTTGAAAGGCGTCTGCACCAACTGGCCCAGCACGCCACAGATTGCCTGATTGAAGAAGTGAACCTGACGCCTAAACCGGGGCTGGTGGATCGTCGTGGCAACGGCGCACATCAGGACCTGACGCTGGTATTGATGGAAGCTTCAGCTCGCAGCCTGACGCCCACTTTCTTAGCCTTGGCACAGCAGAGCTGGTTACGCCCTGCTGATGTGGCACTGCGTGAAACCATTGGTCAACTCGGACGCGAAGGTGAACGTCAGATGATGGCGGCAACGGGCGGTGTTAACACGCATCGCGGCGCAATTTGGGCCTTGGGCCTGCTGGTGAGTGCGGCGGCGATGCAGGGCGGTCACGCGAACAGTGTCTCGCTCTGTGCCACCGCCGCCGAACTGGCACGTTTGCCCGATCGCGCGGCGCCGAAAACCTTCAGCAAGGGACTCCGTGCGGTGCATCGTTTTCAGGTTCCGGGCGCGCGTGAAGAAGCGCAACAAGGCTTTCCGCACATCACTCAACTGGCGCTGCCGCAACTGTGGCGCAGCCGTCACGCAGGAGCTGAAGAAGAAGCGGCGCGACTGGATGCGCTGATGGCCATCATGACGTCACTCTCGGATACCTGCGTACTGAATCGCGCGGGGCTGGAAGGGATGCACAGCATGCAGCACGGTGCTCATGCAGTACTGCAAGCGGGGGGCGTCGCGCAGGTAGCGGGTCGCGAGGCATTAGAACAATTGGATAGCGCGATGCTGGCGCTAAATGCGTCGCCAGGCGGCGCGGCTGATTTACTCGCCGCCACGCTGTTTATCGACCGCCTGTCAGCATCGCCACTCATTGATTAAGAGGTTGCTATGGAAAAGATAACGTTGTCTTACCCGGCACGTCGCACGCTCAGCGGTAAAGCGCTGGCTGGCGTGGTGGGCTCGGGAGATATGGAAGTGCTTTATCGCGCAGATAACAGCGGCGCGTTGAACGTAACCATCACGACATCGGTTGATAACAGCAAAGCGCGCTGGGATGCACTGTTTAGCCGCCTGAGCGAGTTAACGGAACTGCCAGCGGGTCAGCTACAGATTCATGATTTTGGTGCCACGCCGGGTGTGGCACGTATCCGTATCGAGCAGGTGTTTGAGGAGGTGAATCATGCGTGATGACAGCAGCTTTATTGAATTACGCGCCCGCCAGCGCGCACTGGCTTTGCTCGACAGCGGCAGCGCCCGTGAACTGCTCGATCCCTTTGAGGGTGTGATGTCACCTTGGTTGGAGAAACAGGGCATTGTGCCGCAGGCCGATGACGGCATGGTGGTGATGAAAGGCACGCTCAAGGGTCAGCCGACCGTCGTGATCGCCATTGAAGGCACCTTCCAGGGCGGCAGTATGGGCGAAGTGTCTGGCGCGAAGATGGCCGGTGCATTGGAACTGGCGGCTGAAGACAACCGCAACGGCGTGCCAACACAAGCCATTTTGTGTCTGGAAACCGGTGGCGTGCGCTTGCAGGAAGCCAATCTCGGTCTGGCGGCGATTGCCGATATTCACGCAGCCATTGTCGACCTGCGCCAGTACACCCCGGTGATCGGCATTATTGCCGGCACCGTCGGTTGCTTTGGCGGCATGTCGATTGCTGCCGCACTTTGCAGCCATCTGATTGTGACGCGTGAAGCGCGCCTGGGACTCAATGGCCCGCAGGTGATCGAACAGGAAGCCGGCATTGATGAGTATGACTCCCGCAATCGTCCGTTTATCTGGAGCATGACCGGCGGCGAGATTCGCTATCAAAGCGGGCTGGTCGATGCGTTGGTCAATGATGGTGTGCAAGCCGTGAAGCGTGCCGTGGATGATGCGCTAGGGCGGGGCGTGCCCGCTCAGCATCGCAGCGAAAATTACGCCTTCTATCTCGATCGCTTAAGCCACTTCGATACCGCACAACAGGCCAGCACGGCCACTATTCATCAGCTTTTTGCTCCGGAGGTGAAATCATGAGCGCACCTGTCAGTCGTGGTGAGCTGTGGCTCAATCAGTTGACCGCTAATGCGGCTCGTCGAGAAGGGCTCTGCCCTTCAGTACAGGTTGCGGATGCCGACCTCAATGGAGAAGTCGCGCGTTTTATCGCTGTGGTACCCGATGCCAACAACCGTTATCCGCGCGCTGCCAAAGGTGAAGTGGGATTGTTGGAAGGCTGGACCTTGGCAAAAGTGGTGCAGGAAACATTGGCTGAGGACGCCGCAAGCGCCGTTAAACGCCCCATTATCGCGGTGATTGACGTACCCAGTCAGGCCTATGGCCGCCGGGAAGAGGGTTTCGGTATTCACCAGGCTTTGGCGGGTGCAGCAGGTGCTTATGCGCAAGCGCGCCTGGCTGGGCATCCGGTGATTGGACTGATCGTTGGTAAAGCCATGTCTGGCGCTTTCCTCGCGCACGGCTATCAGGCCAACCGACTGATCGCTTTTAACGATCCCGCCGTGCAGGTGCATGCCATGGGCAAAGACTCAGCCGCGCGTATCACTTTACGTACCGTGGAGGCGTTGGAGCAACTGGCCGCCAGCGTGCCGCCCATGGCGTATGACATCGGCAATTACGCCACCTTGGGGCTGCTGTCGTCGCTACTGGATATTGCGAATCCGGATGCCCCCGCAGCGGAGGAGGTTGTGCGCGTCAGAACCACTTTAGCGGAAGCGATTGACGATACGCGTCGTGTGCCAGGCAGAGGTTCACGGTTGGCGGCGCCGAATCGCCGCAGCTCAGCACTGGTGCGCGAGCGTCTGCGCGCAAGTTGGTAACACCATAATAATAAACAGTATTAAATCAACCTGCCGGCTGTCAGTATGCCGGGCGCACGCGGCGTCCGGCCTCTGCGGCAACTGATAAATTCAACACCATCGCGTCAGTACTCACTCTTTTAATAACAAACAGGTGATTTATGACTTACGTGATTCTGCATGCGCTTGCCCCGATCTTTATTGTTATGTTGCTGGGGTTTTGGGCGGGCAAAGCCAAAATGGTTGATAACAAAAATGTCTCTTTACTTAATATCTTCGTGATGGATTTTGCCTTACCCGCCGCGTTGTTTAGCGCGACGGTACAAACCCCCTGGAGCGGGATAGTGGCGCAAATGCCGCTGATTGCGGTATTAACCTTAGCGATGTGGATTGCTTACGCAGTGCTCTATTTTGTCGCCACCAAGCTATTCAACAAGTCTCCGCAGGATGCGGCGGTACTGACGTTGACCGTAGCGCTGCCCAACTATGCGGCATTGGGTCTGCCGATCCTTGGCAGCGTAGTGGGAGAAGGTTCTGCGACATCACTCTCTGTGGCGGTCTCGATTGCCTGCGGTTCGGTGCTGATGACCCCCTTCTGCCTGCTGATTTTGGAACGAGAAAAAGCGCGCAGCGCGGGGGAAACACAACACTCAACCCTGGCCATGTTACCGGTGTTAATGTGGCGCTCGGTGAAAAAACCGATTGTTTGGGGACCTCTGCTCGGCGTGGTGCTGTCGGCGATTGGCATTAAAATGCCGGATTTGGTGCTGGCCGCCATTAAACCGCTGGGCCTGGCGGCGACCGCTGCCGCACTGTTCCTGACTGGGGTCATACTCTCGGCACGACAGCTGAAAATCAACAGCATGGTGATCAGCTCAACCGTCACCAAACTGCTGATTCAGCCCGCGCTGGCATGGGGTATTGTGCTGCTGTTTGGCTTGCACGGCACGGTGGCGGTCACCGCAATTCTGATGATTGCGCTGTCGGCGGGTTTCTTTGGTGTGGTGTTTGGCAATCGCTTTGGAGTGCAGTCACCGGATGCTGAAGCGGTGCTGTTACTGAGTTCGCTGCTGTCGATTCTGTCACTGCCCCTGTTTATTAGCTTAACTGCAGGAATTTAAACATGAATATCCGCCCGCACGATCTGCTCTGGCTCCACGCTGACGCAACACTGCTTGCCATAAAGGAGAGCTGGGTCGCGCAGCAGTGGTCGCCGCAACAGCCGGTGGTGGTGCGGCGTGATGTCGTTCAGCAGGGCATTGTCCCGATTGGCGTGCGCGGGAAGGCACGCCATCAACGGGCGGCGGGCTGGGTGCGCATGCAGGATGTGGCGCGCATTGATGCGCCAGAGGACCTGATTGAGCGCGCGGCAACACATCGGTTTCACGCTTTGCCCACGGTGCAGGCACTGCATCAACTGCAACAGCAGTGCTGGTCGTGGCAGTGGGGGGTGACGGGTAGCACCGGTTTTGCTTTGGCAACGTCATTGCCGGTGCTACACGCGGAGAGCGATCTCGATTTGCTGATTCGCGCACCACAGCCGCTCAATCCCGATGAATTGACTGTGTGGCAGCAGCAACTGCTCCAGCTTCCTTGTCGTGCAGATACGCAGATAGAAACGCCTTACGGCGCTTTTGCCCTTAACGAATGGTTACGCAGCGGGCGGGTGTTGCTGAAAACGGCCCGTGGCCCGCGACTGACCGATCTTCCCTGGGCGGAGGAAAAAGCATGAAAACCTTGTTCACCTTTCCCGGCCAAGGCACGCAGCGTGTGGGCATGTTGCAACACATACCGCGAGATGCAACCTGGCAGGTGGCGCAAGCGGTGCTGGGGGAGGAATTAACCCAACTGGATTCTGCCGCCGCGCTGCAACACACCCGCGCGGTACAGTTGGCTCTGTTAATCGCTGCGGTATCGGCTGGACGACAGCTGATCCATCACGGCGTGCAGCCCGACATGGTGTGTGGGTTGTCCATCGGCGCTTACCCTGCGGCGGTTATCGCCGGCGCGCTGGATTTTTCCGATGCACTGCAACTGGTTGCGCTACGCGGTGAGTTGATGGAACAAGCCTACCCACAAGGCTATGGTTTAACCGCCATCAGTGGCCTAAACCTGGCACAGATGGAAACCCTGGTGGATAATCGCACCAGCTTCATTGCCAACATTAACGCCGAAACACAAATTGTGATTGCCGGTAGCGATGTGGCAATGGCAGCCGTGGCGCAACAGGCGCTGGCGCTGGGGGCACAACGCGCGCATCGGCTGGCGATCAGCGTCCCTTCCCACTGTGCTTTACTCGATCAACCGGCACAGCAATTAAAAGCGGCAATCGACCGCATCACCTTGCAACGTCCGCAACTGGCGTATTTGAGCGGCAGCAGTGCACGGGTTATCTGGCAGCCGGAACGTATCGCGGAGGATTTAGCGATGAACATGGCGCGCAGTGTGCGCTGGCATGAAGCGATGGTGGCGGCGAGAGAACGTGAGGTGCGTCTTGTCATTGAGATGCCGCCCGGTGAAGTCCTCACGGGATTGACCCGCAGTGTGCAGTGTCAGGGGGAGTGCCTTGCATTAGAACGCAGCGGCGATGAACTGGCGCTGCGTTTGTCTCAGCGGCTCGCCAGCGCGCGCTGAGCTTTTTCCTGCAAACTCAGCGCAAACATGCGGCCTTCTGCCACTAATGCCAACAGGTTTGGATCATGTTCGCGGTTGCGCGGAAACACGATGGCGATGTGCTGGCGCATTTGATACGGCTCTGCCAGCCGCAGAAAACAGAGGTCGTTCTCATATTGTTTACGCATCCTGCCCGGTACCAATGAATAGCCCATGCCTGCCTGCACCAGACTTAACATCGAGAAGATATCGTTGACGCGCGTGATGATGTTGGGTTCGAAACCCGCCACGTGGCAGGCTTCCTGAAACCCGGCGAACGTGGCAAATCCCTCCGCCAGTGAGACAAAGGGCTTGTCGCTGTAGACTCGCAGGTCTATGTCATCCTGCTGGCGAGTGCTGTCGCCAGGCGGCACGGCAAGGAAGATATCGTCCTGAAATAGCGCCACTTGCTCAAATACCTTGTCATCAATCTCTGCTTCGCTGACCGAAATGATGATGGCATCAAGTTGGTTATCTTTAAGTGCGCGCAGCAACAACTCGTTGGAACCCATGGTGAGGTTCAACTCTAACTCTGGGCGGCGAAGTTTCATTTTCATGATCAGTCGCGGCACGGTTTCCAGTGACAGCGAATAGAGCGTGCCGACACGCAGATTACCCAACCCAATACCCGCGGTACGCCGGGTTTCATCGATCCCCTGACTGAGTGTGGCCAGTGCTTCGCGGCTGTATTCCAGCAATGTCCAGGCCGCTGGCAGTGCCACTAAGTTGCGGCCTTTATGCTCGAACAGTGGGCAGCGCAGACTCTCTTCCAGCGTGTGCAGTGCACGGTGTACGCTGACGGTGCTGATGCCTAAGGTTTCTGCGGCTCTGGCGAGGCTTTCACTTTCCATGTAGCAGGCAAAAATGAGCAGCTTGCGCACGGTGAGATCGTTATCGAGAGTGAGTTTCATGCTGGTTTCACATCGTTATCAGAGGCGTCACTATAGCGCCACATGCGCCCCGGTCGCCATAAATGGCGACACCAGGAGCAGGTTTGATGCTTATAAAATTCGACGCTAACCACTTTTACCTTTAGGCGTGCCTGACAGGCCGTTGTCGATCGCGCCATGTCACGCCAATAAAGGTCACGACAAACAACAGGCTGTACAGCACCACAATCGTTGGACCTGGCGCGCTATCGAGAAAGAACGAGGCGTAAACGCCACACAACCCTGTCAGAGTGGCAATTAATACCGCTAACAGCATCACCTGTAAAAAACGTCGTGCGAGTAACAGCGCAATTGCGCCGGGAGCGATTAACATCGCTATCGACAAAATCACGCCCACTGACTTCAGCGCAGCGACGATGGTCAGCGCGATCAAACACAACAGTCCATAGTGCATCAGGTGTCCATTAATACCGCAGGCTCGCGCTTGTTGCGGATCAAAGGCATGTAGCAGCAGATCGCGCCATTTCACACTCAGCAGAACCACTACTAGTAGCGCAATCAGCGCCGTTTGCACGATGTCAGACCAGGCAATCCCCAGCATATCGCCGAACAGAATATGGTCGAGGTGCACTTCCGGCTTCAGTTTCAAATAGAGCACCAATCCCGCACCGAACATGCCTGAGAATACAATGCCCATCACCGTGTCGGGTTTAATGCGGCTATTCTGGCTGATAAACCCCGTTGCGAGCGCACACAACATGCCAGCGATAAAGGCGCCAATCGCATAGGGTAAGCCTATCCACCACGCTAACACCACACCGGGGAAAACCGCATGACTCATCGCATCCCCCAGCAGTGACCAGCCTTTGAGTACCAGAAAAGCAGAAAGCATGGCGCACGGCAGCGATAACAGCAGCGTAATAATCAGTGCCATATTCATAAATTCGAACTGGAATGGGCTTAATAACAACTCACTCATGACGCTCACCCTCCTGAGCCTGGCGCGCACGACGTCGAGCGGCTAGCACGCCGTGCTTAGGTGCAAAGGTAAAGGCCAGCAGGAACACCAAGGTTTGCGCGACCACAATGACGCCTCCGGTGGCCCCGTCGAGGAAATAGCTGCTCCAGGCACCAAGAAAACTGGTGATGCTGCCAATGGCGACGGCGATCATTAACAATCGCGGAAAGCGGTCGGTCAGCAGATAAGCGGTTGCGCCGGGAGTGACCACCAGACAAATCACCATAAAAGCGCCGACGGTTTGCAGCGCTGCGACCGTAGAAGCCGCGAGCAGGGTAAAGAACAAAATCTTGAGCGCGGTGGTATTTAAGCCCAGTGAACGCGCGTGGCTCTCATCGAAGAAGGTCACCATGAGATCTTTCCACTTAAGCAGCAATAGCGTCAGGGTAATGACACCAATCGTGCCGAGCTGCCAGATATCAGCGGGGGCAACAGCCAGAATGTTGCCCAGCACAATGGTTTGAATATTGACGGATGTCGGATTGAGCGACACCAGAAAAAGCCCGATGCCAAAGAAAGAGGAGAAGATCAGCCCGATGATGGCATCTTCTTTGAGACGAGTGCGCTGGTTGAGAAACAGCATGCTGCCTGCTGCGAGGCCGCCCGAGAGAAAGGCACCCAGCGAGAAGGGAAGTCCCAGCATATAAGCGCCAGCTACGCCCGGCACAATTGAGTGCGACAGCGCATCACCAATCAACGACCAGCCCTTTAGCATCAAAAAGCAGGAAAGGAAGGCACAAATCGCCCCGACCAGCGCGGCGATCCACATGGCATTCAGCATGTACTGATAGCCAAAAGGCTCAATAATCCACGACATGCTTGGCTCCGGACTGTGCGCCGATCTTCAAGAGTAATGCGGCGTTTTTCTGCTGTAATTCGCCATCAAAGGTGCGTGCCAGATTGGTCGCCGTGAAAGTGTCGGCCAACAGGCCGCTGGCCAGCACGGTGTTTTTGACCAATACGCAGCGATCACAAAAATCTGGGATAGTGTTGAGATCGTGCGTTGAAACCAGCATCGTGCGGCCTTCATCACGCAGTTCCTGCAACAGTCTGATAATCGCCGCTTCAGTTTTGACATCCACGCCGGTGAAGGGCTCGTCCAGTAGGATAATCTGCCCGCTTTGTGCCAGTGCGCGCGCCAGAAAGACGCGTTTTTTCTGTCCACCTGACAATTCACCAATTTGGCTATGGCGATAATCGAGCATGCCAACCCGAGTTAGTGCCTCATCCACGCTGCGTTTATCGGCGGCCCGTGGAATACGCAGCATGTTCATGTAGCCGTAGCGGCCCATCATCACCACATCTTCCACCAGCACCGGAAAACTCCAGTCCACCTCTTCGGATTGTGGAACATAGGAGACGATATTGCGCTTCAGCGCGGCTTTGGCGGGCATCTCCGCCAGCGTCACGCTGCCCGTTGAGAGTGGCACAAAGCCCATAATGGCTTTAAATAGCGTGGATTTTCCGGAACCGTTGACACCCACCAGCGCGGCAATGCTGCCCGAAGGTACGGAAAAAGATGCCTGACGCAACGCGGTGTGGCCGTTGCGATAGGTCACGCTGACATCCTGCACGTTAAGGGTCATGATTTGCTCCCGGCGGTGATGCCTTTCGCCACGGTATCGGTGGTGACACGCAGTAAATCAAGGTAAGTCGGCACGGGTCCATCGCTGTTGCTGAGTGAATCGACGTAAAGCACACCGCCATAGTGGATACCCGCTTCACGTGCCACCTGTTCGGCTGGTTTAGCTGAGATGGTGCTCTCGCTGAAGATGGTCGGGATCTGGTTGGCTCTTACCGCGTCGATCACTTTGCGCACCTGCTGGGGTGTGCCTTGCTGATCGGCATTAATTGGCCAAAGGTAGAGTTCTTTGAGTCCCAGGTCACGCGCAAGGTAAGAGAATGCACCTTCACTGGTGACCAGCCAACGTTGATTTTCAGGCAGTTTATCGATGGCAGCCCGCATCGGTGCCAGCGTTTGCTGAATTTGCGCTTTATAGCGCTCGGCGTTGGCCTGATAAATAGCTGCGTTTGCGGGATCGTGTTTTTGCAGCGCATTACGAATGTTATCGACGTAGATGAGTGCATTATCCGGCGACATCCACGCATGCGGGTTGGGTTTTCCATTGTAGGGCCCTTCGGTGATGCCCAAGGGTTGGATTCCCTCGGTTACCGTCACTTCAGGCACATTTTTCAGACGCTGATAGAAGCGACTAAACCACAGTTCAAGATTAAAGCCGTTCACCAAAATCAGGTCTGCTCCCTGCGCACGACGAATATCCCCCGGCGTGGGCTGATACTCATGGATTTCCGCGCCGGGCTTGGTAATCGACGTGACCTCCGCCGCATCCCCCGCCACATTTCTGGCCATGTCAGCAATGATAGTGAACGTGGTGACGACCTTGAGTTTTTCCGCCGCAAAGGCAGAGGCGCTGAAACAGAGCATTAGCAGCACAGCAGGTAACAGGCGTTGGCGCAACATGGTGAACTCCCTTTAATATAGCTTGTGCTATACAATATAGCAGATGCTAATTATGTGAAGTGTTTTTGTTCGATTACTGCGATCAACAGCAAGAATTTACTTAACCTGAAAATTTAGTGAGAAAAATCTACAGAATGGCCAGATGAACGCACCTACAGCAGCGGCGCGATCTCTCGCGCAAGCGGTGTGCCGCTGCCAGGGCGTGCTTGATACTAGGGGGGAGTGATATCGAGGTTTGGCTACTCTTCGGTATTGATCACCACCAATACCTCTGCCTGCACTTCGCCCAGCGAGCGAATACGGTGCGGTTTCTGACCATGAAATGCCAGCGAATCGCCGCAGTGCAGCGTGATCAATTCATGGTCAAAATCGACTTCAATGGTGCCTTTATGTACAAACATAAACTCTTCACCGAAGTGTTCTTTAAACGCCTTGCCGGAATATTCGGCATCAGGGTAGAGCATGAAAGGGAGTTGCTTGCGCTTACCGACTTGCTTGGTCAGCACCACATAAGCCGATTCATCACCTTCGCTGTGACTGGCTAAACGCTGACGATCGTCACCGCGCACCAGGCTGTAAGCCTGTTGGTCGGCCTCATCAACGCAGAACAACTCTTCAACGCTGACGTTGAGCGCCTGTGAAAGTTTAAGCGCGGTAGCGATTGAAGGTTTACTCAAGCCGCGTTCCACTTTCGACAGATAGCTTTTGGTTATGCCGGTTTTTAGCGCCAGCGCATCCAGGCTTACGCCCAACTTTTTTCTCAATACTTTCATGTGAATGTTCATTTTCACCAACAAATTTCAAACAATGCGATTGCTAATGACACACTGTGTCATGTAAGTTATTTTGTGTCATCTGACGCGATGCTTTTCCTGTCCGAAAACCCTAGCGCGTTGATGTGTGTTGCCATTTTCACAGGATACCAATATGCCTAAGACATTAGAAATTTCTAAAGACGAACTGGTGCGTCAGGCGATCCAGCAGATGCAGGATAATCTGGCTGACAACAGCTGGAGCATTCGCGAAAAGCTGGCCCTTACCTGCCGCATTTTGTTTGAACATGGACATGATTCCGGTCTGGCTGGGCAAATCACCGCGCGTGGTCCACAGCCTGGAACGTACTACACCCAGCAGCTTGGGCTAGGCTTTGATGAGATCACTGTCAGCAACTTACTACTGGTGAATGAGGATTTGGAGATCCTCGAAGGGCAGGGCATGCCTAATCCGGCTAATCGTTTTCACAGTTGGGTTTACCGTGCACGCCCTGATGTGAATTGCATCATCCATACCCATCCGTCCCACGTTTCGGCGCTGTCGATGTTGGAAGTACCGTTGCAGATTTCGCACATGGATCTCTGCCCGCTGTATGACGACTGCGCGTTTCTTGAAGGCTGGCCGGGCGTGCCTGTCGGCAACGAAGAAGGCGACCTGATTGCGGGGGCACTCGGCGATAAGCGCGCCGTGCTGCTGTCACACCACGGACAGCTTTCCACCGGCGCGACGGTGGAAGAAGCCTGTTTTATAGCTGAACTGATTGAACGTGCTGCGCGTCTGCAACTGCTGGCGATGAGTAGCGGCACGATTAAACCGATCAAACCCGAATTAGGTCGCGAGGCGCACGACTGGATTTCTCGTCCGAAGCGCTACACCGCTGCTTTCAACTACTTTGCGCGCCAGATCCTGCGTCGCAGCCACGATTGTCTTAACTAAAAATTAAAAAACGGGAGCACAGCCATGTCTTCATCTGCACTGCATGGAATTATCGGATACACCATCACGCCTTTTACCGCAGGCGGCCTGGCACCAGACCTGAAAGCGCTTGGCACTTCAATCGATCGCATGATTGAAAGCGGCGTACACGCCATCGCCCCACTGGGTAGCACCGGCGAAGGGGCCTACCTGAGCGATGCTGAGTGGGAGCAAGTCAGCGAGTTCAGCATCAAGCGGGTTGCGGGGCGCGTACCGACCGTGGTCAGCGTCTCAGATCTCACCACCGCCAAAGCTGTACAGCGCGCCCGTTTTGCTGAAACACAAGGCGCGGATGTGGTGATGGTGTTGCCCGCGTCTTACTGGAAGCTGAGCGATGACGAGATCCTCGCGCACTACAAAGCGATTGGCGACAGTATCAGCGTGCCGATCATGCTGTATAACAACCCGGCCACCAGCGGTATCGACATGTCGGTCAGTCTGATCATGAAGATCGTGAAGGCGGTAGATAACGTCACCATGGTGAAAGAGAGCACCGGCGATATTCAGCGTATGCACAAGCTGTATCAGCTCAGTGACGGGCAGATTCCGTTCTATAACGGCAGCAACCCGCTGGCGCTAGAAGCCTTAACGGCGGGCGCGAAAGGCTGGTGCACCGCTGCGCCGAACCTGATTCCGCAGCTCAACCTCGATCTCTATGCCGCCGTGCAAAACAACGATCTGGAGCAGGCGCGTCAGCTGTTCTATCGCCAGTTGCCACTGCTGGAATTCATTTTGAAAGGCGGCTTGCCTGCCACCATCAAAGCGGGCCTGCGCCTGACCGGTTTGGAAGTGGGCGATCCCCGTTTGCCGGTTTCACCACTGAATCAAGCGGGTTGCGAGCAATTATTGCAAACGCTGAAAACCTTAAACGTTTTCTAACCCCGCACTCGCGGGGATTTCATCGCCAACACCAAAAAAAGAGGAAGTGATTATGTCTACCGTTCGTTATTACCACGCAGGTTGCCCGGTGTGTGTTTCTGCTGAACAAACGCTGTTAGGTCTGCTGGATCCAAAAGTGCAGATGGAAGTTGTGCATTTGGGGGAGCAGTCATCAAGAATCGCGGAAGCGGAGAAAGCAGGCGTTGAATCTGTACCGGCATTGGTTGTTGACGGTCAGGTACTGCATTTGAATTTCGGTGCGGCTATTGCCGATTTAAAATAACAAAATCGCATAAGCCTATTTAATTTCGCGGTGAGGGCCCGCACCGCGAAATAGGGGATGAGCAATTAATCAATCGACAAATTATGAATTGCCAGCGCGGCACGCGCGGCTTCTTTGCCTTTCTTGATAAAGTGTTCGGTATAGAAGTTTTCCAGCACATCAACCGGCTGGAAATTATGCGGCGTCAGTGACACTGAGAATACAGGCACATTGGTGGTCAGTTGCACATTCATCAAGCCATCCACCACGGCGGCAGCTACGAAGTCGTGACGATAAATACCGCCATCAACCACCAGCGCAGCAGCAACGATCGCATCGTATTTGCCCGTCTCTGCTAAACGTTTTGCCAATAACGGCATTTCAAATGCACCTGGAACTTCCAGCATTTTTAATTCTGCTTCAACGTTTTGCGCTTTTAATTCCTGTTCAAAACCGACCAAAGCATTGTGCACAATTTCTTTGTGCCAGCCGGCTTTAATAAATGCAATCCTGATATTTTTCATAATGAATCCGACATCACCTGTAATTTCTTGCGCGTGAATAGTAGCAATAATGCCTTTGTATACCATATGTTACGGTTGTGATCCAGAACGCTTGCGTAGCGATAAATGCCTTTATCGCATAACGAAATCCACGCTTGACGCCGAACGGTGCCTGCAATACAAATAGACGCGTCGGGGGAGTCTCGCCAAAGAGACTGAGAGGCTAAAAGCGCAATGCGCGGCTTAGCGACCCTTTGAACCTGACCCAGTTGATACTGGCGTAGGAAGACTGACAGCGTATTGTCTACGTTGTCTGGCGCAGAGGATCGCTCGCGCTCTCTTTCCCTCCTCCTGTATCTGCGGGTCTCAGCGAAATCTGAGAGGCCGATGTGAACTCCCTTGATATTCCGGAACGACAGCAGTGAGCCGCTGGACGGTATTAGGCTGCGGCGTGGCGGGCCTGTGCGTGGCAACCTTGCTGGCTGAGCGCGGTGAAGAGGTCTATGTCATTGGCGATGAATGCCATCAACCTGCGTCCTGGTTTGCGGGTGGTATGCTTGCGCCCTGGTGCGAATCTGAAAGTGCCCCGCAAGAGGTTATCTCCCTTGGGCAACACTCCGCTGCCTGGTGGCAGCAGCGCGTCAGCAGCGTGACGCACCAAGGTACGCTGGTGGTTGCACCGCCACGCGACAGCCAGGAACTCAACCGCTTTGCGCGTATGACGGACCAGCATCAATGGATCGATCCCGGTGAGATTGAGCCCATGCTGGAAGGGCGTTTTGCGCGCGGGCTTTTCTTTGCGCGCGAAGCGCATCTTGATCCGCGCCTTGCCCTGACAGAAATGCGTGAAAAGCTGCTACAGCGCGGTGTCCGTTTTGCTCAGCCGCAAGCGAGTGGGCATGTGATTGATTGTCGTGGAATTCACGCCAAAGGTGAATTAGCCAGTCTGCGCGCGGTACGCGGCGAAATGGTGATTCTGCACAGTGATGAAGTGCAGTTCTCACGTCCGATTCGTCTACTGCATCCCCGTTTTCCTTGCTATCTGGTGCCGCGTCGCGATGGCCACTTTATGCTCGGTGCCACCATGGTGGAAAGCGACGATGCCAGCCCCATCAGCGCGCGCGCCATGATGGAACTCTTGAGTGCAGCCTATGCCATTCACCCCGCACTAGCCGAAGCACGTGTGGTGGAAAGCGGCAGCGGCCTGCGTCCGGCTTATCCGGCCAATTTGCCGGAAATCCGCTATCAAAATGACACTTACTATCTTAATGGCATGTATCGCCATGGTTTTCTGCTGGCACCAATGATGGCAGAACAGCTGATGCAGCGCCTTTTCGGGGAACAAGAACATGAACATTCAGCTTAATGGCCGGGCGATTCGTACCGAGGCGAAAACACTCAGCGAATTGCTGATCGAACAGCAAATTGACGCTGCCTGCGTCGCCAGTGCCTTCAACGGTCAATTTGTGCCGAAAAGCCAGTACAGCAACCAGACGTTAGAAGAGGGTTGTCAGCTGGAAGTGTTATCACCGATGCAGGGAGGTTGAGCCATGTTCTACGATTTTGCACCGCAATCTCGCTTCCTGCTGGGAACGGCTGGATATCCCTCACCGGTCGTTTTGCAACAGGCGATAGCCGCCTCTGGCACCGACATCATCACCGTTAGTTTACGACGTGAAGGAGCAGCAGGTGCGGCATTTCGTGAACTGCTCACGGGATTAAATGTGCGTGTGCTGCCCAACACGGCCGGTTGCCACACGGTTAAAGAGGCGGTGACCACCGCGCAGATGGCGCGCGAGCTGTTCAATACCTCATGGATCAAGCTGGAGGTCATCGGTCATGCCGATACGTTACAACCCGATCCGTTCGCGCTGGTCGAAGCCGCGCGTATCCTGTGCGCAGACGGTTTTCAGGTATTTCCGTACACCACTGAAGATTTAATCGTTGGTGAAAAATTGCTGGAGGCGGGTTGTGAACTTCTGATGCCGTGGGGCGCGCCGATAGGTTCCGGCCAGGGATTACGCAATATCGAGGGCTTGCGCGCGATGCGCGCGTGGTTTAGCGATATTCCGCTGATCATTGATGCCGGAATCGGTGCACCTTCCCAGGCCGCGCAGGCGATGGAGATGGGCTTCGATGGCATCTTGTTGAATACCGCGGTGGCGAAAGCGGGCGATCCGGTCGGCATGGCTGAGAGTTTCCGTCTAGCGATTGAAGCAGGCCAGGCCGCGCGTCGTGCGGGTTTGATGGAAAAGCGTGATATGGCAGCGGCTTCTACGCCGATCTTTGGCCTCGCCAATCTGAGTTAAGGAGCCATCATGGATCGCTATCAACGGCAGATGATGCTGCCGGAAATCGGGGTGGCTGGGCAGCAAAAATTAGCGGCAGCGCGCGTGCTGGTTGTCGGTGCCGGAGGCTTAGGCGCCACGCTGTTACCGCAGTTGGTCGGTGCGGGCGTCGGTTTTATCCGCCTGTGTGATGATGACGAAGTGGCACTGCATAATTTGCATCGCCAGACCTTATTCACCATGCAGGATATTGGATACGCCAAAGTGGAACGTGCACAACTGGCGTTGCAGCAGTGTAATCCTGAGGTGGAACTGGAAGGGTTCCGGCATGCGCTCAGTGGCAGCGATTTGCCACACATCCTCAGCGATATCGATGTAGTGATTGATGCCGCAGATAACTTCGCCGTCACTTACCCCCTCTCTGACGCCTGTTTACAGGCCAATATTCCCTTCATCAGTGCATCTGTGTTGGGCCGTCAAGGTTATGTGGGAGGCTTCTGCGGGAATGCCCCGAGCTATCGTGCGGTATTTCCCTCTTTGCCTTCATCTGCCGCCAACTGCAACACCGCTGGCGTAATGGGACCGGCTGTGGCCACCTTGGGTGCGATGCAGGCGCAGATGGCATTGAGCGTACTGCTGGGCTTACAGCCCTCACCGCTGGGATGTGTGGTGAACTGCGATTTCGTTAACTGGCATTTTCGTCAGTTTCGTTTTGATGAGGCGGAAGAGCCAGAACAGGCCGTGCCCTTTATCGATAAAAAACAGTTGGCGGCAGATGATTGTGTGGTCGAATTACGCGACCTGGAGGAAGCGCCGGAGAGTGTGGCGGCAAAGGTAGAGCGCATTTTGCCGCAGGCGCTAGCGCAATGGCAGCCACCGCAGGAACAGCGCATCGTGCTGGTGTGTGCCAGCGGCATTCGCGCGGCTAAAGCAGCAGCGGATTTGGCACAACGCGGCTTTACGCGTTTGGCTATTTTAGCGGCGCGTCGTCCATGAATACGATTGGTTTTCATGATGTCACCTTTGGCTGGGGCGAAAATGCGCTTTGCGAACGTCTGAATCTGCAACTGCGCGGTGGGAAAACCACGGTGTTTCTGGGGCGCAGTGGCATTGGTAAAAGCACGCTGCTGAGACTGGTCGCAGGATTACTGCAACCGCAGCACGGCCGTATCACTGGCTTACAGGATAATGTGGCATGGATGGGGCAGCAGGATCTGCTCTATCCGTGGTTATCGGTACTGGAAAACGTCATGCTCTCGGCGCGCCTGAACAGTGAAAAACCGGATCGTCACCGCGCGCTAGCACTGTTAGAGCAGGTGAAACTCAGTCAGGTGGCGGAGTCACCACCCAGTCAGCTTTCAGGTGGCATGCGGCAACGTGTAGCCCTGGCACGTACCCTGTATGCACAGCGTGACGTGGTGCTAATGGATGAACCTTTCGCCACGCTTGATGTAATGACCAAACTTAGCCTGCAAACCCTGACCGCCACGTTGCTGAAAGGCAAAACGGTGCTAATGGTCACCCACGATCCACTCGAAGCTTGCCGTATGGCTGATGACATTGTGCTGCTGCATGACCAACCGTTAACGGTGGAAGTCTGGCCGGTGCCAAACGGTGATGTGCCACGTCAGCTTGACGATCCTGGCCTGTTAAAAGCGCAGGCCGAACTTTTCTCACGACTGAATCAAGATGAAAAAACTGTATAGCGCGATCTATCTGATTGCGGTGCTG
>OBJT01000036.1_pt1 | contig 30387 bp, 26 predicted proteins | sample 1519861 | NCBI WGS metagenome assembly OBJT01 (sample SAMN02401118, study PRJEB22541) | soil metagenome, isolate JX
TCACTGGGCGTCACCTGGAACCCGTACACCACTCAGATCGAACCGCACGACTACATCGCGGAACTTTTCGATTGCATCGCGCGTTTCAACACCATCCTGATCGACTTTGACCGTGATATCTGGGGTTATGTTGCCCTGAACCACTTCAAACAAAAAACCATCGCCGGTGAAATTGGCTCTTCTACCATGCCGCACAAAGTGAACCCGATTGATTTCGAAAACTCCGAAGGCAACCTCGGCCTGGCTAACGCCGTGATGCAACACCTGGCGAGCAAACTGCCGGTTTCACGCTGGCAGCGCGATCTGACCGACTCCACCGTGTTGCGTAACCTCGGCGTGGGCGTGGGCTATGCGCTGATCGCTTATCAGGCGACGCTGAAAGGTATCTCCAAGCTGGAAGTTAACCGCGATCGTCTGCTGGACGAACTGGATCACAACTGGGAAGTGCTGGCCGAGCCGATCCAGACCGTGATGCGCCGCTATGGTATTGAAAAGCCTTACGAGAAGCTGAAAGAGCTGACCCGTGGCAAACGCGTTGATGCCGCAGGCATGCAGGCGTTTATCGACGGTCTGGAAATGCCGGAAGAGGAAAAAGCGCGTCTGAAACAGATGACACCTGCCAACTACCTCGGCCGTGCCATTCAGATGGTTGATGATCTGAAGTAATTTCCCTTACACAGGCGCGATACCCCGCGCCTGTGTTGTTATGTTGTTTAGTTCGCTTCGCATATACTTTTGCCATCATCACTGAGTTTGAAGGTAAGGAAATACTATGCGTGTTCTGGTTGTGGAAGATAATGCCCTGCTGCGCCATCACCTCGCCGTGCAATTGCGTGAGATGGGCCATCAGGTTGATGCCGCAGAAGATGCGAAAGAAGCCGATTATTTCCTTCAGGAGCACATTCCAGATATTGCGCTGGTTGATTTAGGTTTGCCGGATGAAGATGGTATGTCTTTGATCCGCCGCTGGCGCGGTGATGCGATTCGTCAGCCGATTCTGGTGTTAACGGCCCGCGAAGGCTGGCAGGCAAAAGTTGAAGCGCTGGAAGCGGGTGCGGATGATTACGTCACCAAACCTTTCCATATTGAAGAAGTCGCTGCGCGACTGCAGGCACTGATGCGCCGCAACAGCGGACATGCCTCGCAGATTATCTCTATGCCTCCATTCCAGGTTGATCTCTCTCGCCGTGAAGTAACGGTGAATGATGCACCGGTAAAACTCACTGCTTTTGAATACACCATCGTGGAAACACTGATCCGCAACGCTGGAAAAGTCGTCAGCAAAGATTCTCTGATGCTGCAGCTTTATCCCGATGCCGAACTTCGCGAGAGCCATACCATTGATGTTCTGATGGGCCGCCTGCGCAAAAAAATTCTCGCGCTCCATCCGACCGAAGTGATAAACACCGTGCGCGGCCAGGGCTATCGCTTTGATCTTTGATTGATGAATTGGTTACGCCGTCAACGCCCCTTCTCATTACGCGCCCGATTTTTGCTGGCGACAGCGTTCATCGTGCTGTTTTTGTCGCTTTCCTACGGCATGGTGGCCGTTGTCGGCTACGTAGTAAGCTTTGATAAAAACACCTATCGCGTCATGCGCGGCGAGAGCAATCTGTTCTTCACGCTCGCCCAATGGCAAAACAACAAGCTCACCATCGCTCAGCCCGAGCGAATGACGCTGAATTTCCCCACGCTGGTGTTTATCTACGACGAACACGGAAAATTGTTGTGGCAGCAGCGTGATGTCCCCGACATCCGTAAGAATATCCGGCGTGAATGGTTGCTGAAGCCTGATTTCTATGAGATCGACACCACCAACCGCACCAGTCTGGCCGCCATCGGTAATAACTCCGAAGTCAAAGAGCGGCTGCATAAGCTGGATAGCGACAGCAATGACACCTTTACTCACTCCGTTGCCGTCAACCGCTACGACGCCACCACCAATTTACCGGCATTGACCATCGTGGTGGTGGATTCGATTCCACAGGAGCTACAGCACTCCGATGTGGTGTGGTCGTGGTTCAGCTACGTACTGGCGGCTAACCTGCTGTTGGTGATTCCGCTGCTATGGTTAGCCGCGCACTGGAGTTTGCGCCCCATCGGTCATCTCACTTCACAGGTGCGTGAGCTTGAAACTGGTCATCGCGAGAACCTTGATGACAACCCCCCACAGGAGTTACGCAGCTTAGTGCGTAACCTCAACCTGTTGCTCACCAATGAGCGACAGCGTTATACCCGTTATCGCACCACCTTATCCGACTTAACGCACAGTCTGAAAACGCCACTGGCGGTGCTGCAAAGTACCTTGCGCTCGCTGCGCGGCGGCAAAGAGTTCACCATTGAGCAAGCCGAACCGGTCATGTTGGAGCAGATCAGCCGTATTTCGCAGCAAATTGGTTACTACCTGCACCGTGCCAGCATGCAGGCCGATCACAACCCGTTGCAGCGCGATCTGCATTCCGTTTCGGCATTACTCGACAGTCTCTGCTCCGCGCTCAATAAGGTTTATCAACGCAAAGGAGTGGAGATCACCCTGGATATTTCGCCAGAGCTGACCTTTATCGGCGATCAAAATGACTTTATGGAAGTGCTGGGTAACGTACTGGATAACGCCTGCAAATACTGCCTCGAATTTATTGAGGTCAGCGCACGGCAAACGGATAAAGCGTTACATCTGTTTATCGACGATGACGGTCCAGGCATTCCCGAAAGTAAACGCGACCTGATCTTCGTGCGGGGACAGCGTGCCGATACGTTACGTCCCGGTCAGGGCTTGGGTTTAGCCGTGGTACGAGACATCCTCGAGCAATATGCCGGCCAGGTGATTGCAACCACCAGCCCACTCGGCGGTGCGCGCATGGAAGTGATTTTCCAGCGGCAGGAAGTTGAACATCACCGCGAGTAGAAAGGACGCCGGGCTGTTATACTTGCCTGCATTCATGGCCCTAACCGGAACACCTCGTATGGACTATCAGCTCGATATCAACTGGCCCGACTTTATTCAGCGCTACTGGCAAAAACGCCCGGTGGTGCTCAAGCGTGGTTTTAAAAACTTCATTGATCCTATTTCTCCTGACGAGCTTGCTGGTCTGGCAATGGAAAACGAGGTAGATAGCCGCCTTGTCAGCCATAACAATGGCAAATGGCAGGTTAGCCACGGCCCTTTCGAAAGCTACGATCATCTCGGCGAAAGCAACTGGTCATTGTTGGTTCAGGCGGTTAACCACTGGCACGAACCTTCCGCCGCGCTGATGCGCCCTTTCCGTTTTCTGCCTGACTGGCGCATTGACGATTTGATGATCTCCTTTGCCGTGCCTGGCGGTGGCGTGGGGCCTCATTTCGATCAGTATGATGTGTTTATTGTGCAGGGTACCGGACGTCGTCGCTGGCGCGTGGGCGAAAAAGTCCCGATGAAACAGCACTGCCCTCACCCCGATCTGCTGCAGGTTGAACCTTTCGATGCCATCATCGACGAAGAAATGGAACCGGGTGACATTCTTTATATTCCACCAGGATTCCCGCATGAGGGTTATTCGCTGGAAAATGCGATTAACTATTCAGTCGGCTTCCGGGCCCCCAATGGCCGTGAGCTGATCAGCGGTTTTGCTGACTATATGCTGGCACACGAGCTGGGCAGCTATCGCTTTAGCGATCCAGATGTCCCTTCCCGCGATTGCCCATCACAGATCCTGCCGTCTGAAGTGGAAGGGATTCGTCAGGTGATGTTGGATGTCATCAATCAGCCAGAGCAGTTCAATCAATGGTTTGGTGAGTTTATTTCTCAATCTCGCCACGAGCTGGATATCGCACCGCCGGAACCACCTTACCAACCTGATGAGATTTACGATGCATTGCAACAGGGTGATGCGTTAACACGCCTTGGCGGATTGCGCGTGCTGACATTGGGTGATGCAGTGTTTGTAAATGGTGAGCGTGTCGCATGCAGCCATCCGGAAGTGCTGGCAGCGCTGGCGCGCAGCCAAGTTCTGACGCTGGAAGATTTTGGCGATGCGCTGGATGATCCTTCGCTGCTGGCGCAGCTTGCCGCCTTGGTGAACAGCGGATATTGGTTCTTTGGTGAGTAACGCATAACGTGTCATTGCACAACATGAGGGCGGCGCGACTTGTCACGCGATCGATAAGCGGCTGAGTTGTTGCTGCCCCATGTGCAATAAATTATGCCGTGACAATAGGTGTTAATAATAAGGCCTGCTAAGCAGGCCTTATTATTACGCTTTCTTCTCTGCCGCCAGTGCCGACAAGCGAACAATCACCTCTACCGCCTGCGCCATCACGTTCAGTGACGCGAATTCATGTTTACCGTGATAGTTGTAGCCACCGGTAAAGAGATTGGGGCAAGGCAATCCTTTCCATGACAGTGCAGAACCATCGGTACCCCCACGAATCGGTTTCACCACTGGCTCAATGCCGCAATCGCGAATCGCTTGCAGTGCCAGCTCGATAATTTGTGGGTGGGGTTCAACTTTTTCACGCATGTTGCGGTAACTGTCGCTGATCTCCACTTGTACCGAGCAGTCGTTATGCAGCCCCTTACTGATGTGCTGACCAATCTCTTCCAGCAACTTTTTACGCTGTTCGTAACTGTCGGTGTCAAAATCCCGAATCAGATACATCAATTCCGCGTGCTCGACCGTGCCTTTAATGGTGTGGAGATGGAAGAAACCTTCATAGCCATCGGTAAACTGCGGTTTCTCTTTCGCCGGTAACTCAGCATGGAAGCGCATCGCCAGATCCAGCGCATTGACCATGACGTTTTTCGCACTGCCAGGATGGACATTGTTGCCGGTGATTTTGACCATCGCCGTCGCTGCGTTGAAGTTTTCGAACTCAAATTCGCCAAGATCGCTGCCGTCTACGGTATAGGCCCAATCTGCAGCAAAACCTTCCACATCGAAATGTGAGGTGCCGCGTCCAATCTCTTCATCCGGCGTGAACGCCACGCGAATCGCACCGTGTGGAATATCCCCTTTTGCCAGACGGGCCATCGCGGTCATGATTTCAGCCACACCCGCTTTATCGTCAGCACCAAGCAACGTTTTACCATCGGTGGTGATCAAGGTGTGGCCAATCAATTTGTGCAGGATCGGGAACATCACTGGCGACAGGATTTCATCGCCATTACCCAAGGCTATGTCACCCCCGCGATAGTTTTCAATAATCTGCGGATTGACGTTCTTGGCGGTGAAATCGGGAGAGGTGTCCATATGCGAGATGAAGCCGATCACCGGGGTCGGCCAATCAACGTTGGCAGGCAAAGTGCCCATCACGCAGCAATGATCGCTGAGGGAGACATCCACAAACCCCAGTGCGATCAGCTCTTCCTGCAACTGACGCGCCAACGTCCACTGTCCTTCACTGCTTGGCACCTGTCGCGCCTGCGGTTTTGACTGAGTTTCTACTGCGACATAACTGAGAAAACGCTCAAGTAATTGATCCATGTGTCATCCCTCTAAAGAACCTGCGTTATTATCATGCCGCTTGAGCCGCGCCATGTTGCGTCAAATCATTATCCTTCAGGTTAGCGTTCTCAGCGCGAATTGCTTAACCAGTGACAAAGTTACTTATACAGCCCCTGCAAAAACGTATGGACAAACTCCGGCACCACCTCACTGGCTAAGCCGTACTGACTTTCCGCAAACTCGTTGCCGACCTGGCTCGGCTCCAGATTGAGCTCAACGGTGTGCGCGCCGTGCAATTTGGCTTCATGAACAAAGCCAGCCGCCGGATAAACGTGGCCAGAGGTGCCAATAGCAATAAACAGATTCGCTTTTTCAATGGCTTGGTAAATCTCTTCCATGCCTAATGGCATCTCGCCGAACCACACCACATGGGGGCGCAGTCTTGCCGGGAATTGACAGCAGGTGCAGCGATCGTTCTCGGTGACATCTTCTGACCAATCCAGTACCTGGCCGCTGCTCTCACAACGCACTTTCAGCAGTTCACCGTGCATATGCAGCACACGCTGACTGCCTGCACGCTCATGCAGGTTGTCGATATTCTGCGTCACCAGCAGGAAGTTATCCCCTAATACCTGCTCCATCTCCGCCAGCGCTTTGTGCGCCGCGTTAGGCTGGATTTCGGACTGTTGCAGCTGGCGACGACGCGCATTGTAAAACGCTTGCACCAGCGCAGGATCCCGCTGGAAACCTTCGGGCGTAGCCACATCCTCTACCCGATGCTCTTCCCACAGCCCGTCAGCGGCGCGGAAGGTACGGATCCCCGATTCAGCGGAGATCCCAGCACCGGTCAGTACCACTACGCGCGGTTGCGGATGCGCAGCCAGTTCGGCTTTGCGATCGCGTTCAAAGATGCGCTGGCGAAAGCGCTGGTGCACTTTGCGGCGGTTTTTCTTGTCGCGGGCGAGTCGTAGGCGGCGGCGCGGTATGCGCATAAAGGCTCCTTAATCTGCGGCGGTTATGGCCGCACGTCGGGTGTTTTGTACGGGTTAATGGTTCCCGATAATAGCGGCTACGCATGACGGCTGCATGCCACAGACGCTCAAAATGTGCGCAGCCGCGAAAGCGGCTGCGTTTTTATCCTTACTGACCACTGAGTACGCGAGCAGGATCGATACGACTGGCACGCCGAGCCGGATACCAGCTGGCGATCAAACTGAGCACAATGGCCGTCACCAGCACCGAAATCACATCAATCCAATGCAACTCCGAAGGCAGGAAGTCGATAAAGTAAATATCGCCCGCGAGAAGCTGATGACCCGTCAGGTGCTCCAGCCCGCGAATAATCGGGGTAAGGTTCAGTGCCACCAGCACACCGACGACCACACCACTGAGGCTGCCGAGCAATCCCGCCAGTAATCCATACCAGATGAAAATGGCACGGATCAAACCGTCTTTCGCGCCCAACGTACGCAGTACGGCGATATCGCTGCTCTTGTCTTTCACCGCCATCACCAGCGTTGAAACGATGTTGAAGCAGGCCACGCCAATCACCAACACCATCGCCAGATACATAATGGCGCGAATCATCTGGATGTCGCGGTACATGTAACCGAAGGTCCCAATCCAGCTTTTAATGTAGACGTAGGAATGCGTCACTTCACCGGCATCACGCACCAGTTTTTGCGCCTGGAAGGGATCCGTCATTTTCAGGGCAATACCACTCACGCTATCGCCCAAATCCAGGTAGCTTTGCGCATCTGCCAGTGGAACCAGCGCCAGGCTGTGATCCAGCATGCCGCTCAGTTGTAGAATTCCCGTGACCTGCAGACGAATTCGCTTCGGCTGTAGCAGTTTATTTTCGCCATCATTGTTGGGGATCATGATGGTGATCCAGTCACCCTGCTTCACGTTGAGCGATTTAGCGATGCCACCGCCGAGAATGATCTGCTGTTTACCAGCGGCAAACTGCTGCCAGGCATCCCCTTCGACAAAGCTGGGCAACGCACTGAGGCGTGACTCCTGCTGCGGATCAACGCCCTTCACTTGTAGCGCCTGCATCTTGGCGCCACTTTCGATCAAGCCGGTAAAGTTAACGTAAGGGGCGGCAGCGGCGATACCTGGTACTTTCTCAATCGGCGCGATCATCGGCTGCCAGTTGCGGAATGGCTGATTAACCGGCTCAATTTCACCGTGCGGTACCACAGCCAGAATGCGCTTATTCAGTTCGCGTTCAAAACCGTTCATCGCGCTTAAGCCAATAATCAACACCGCCACACCCAACGCGATACCAATGGTCGAGATGATAGAGATCAGCGAGACCATGCCACCACGACGCCGACCACGGCTAAAGCGCAGCCCGAGCAGCAGGGATAATGATGAACCCATTAGATCGCTCCCAACGTTAGCTGGTCGCTCAGTTGGCCGTCACGCATCTCCATCTGGCGGCTGAGACGTTTAGCCAGGTTGAGATCGTGGGTCACCACCAGGAAGGCAGTGCCCTGCTGAACGTTGAGTTCGCCGAGCAGTTCGAAAATGGCATCCGCGTTACGTGCATCGAGGTTGCCTGTCGGCTCATCAGCCATCACCAGACGCGGGCGATTCACCAATGCACGAGCGATGGCCACACGCTGACGTTCTCCCCCGGATAGCTCAGAAGGTCGATGGGCGGCACGTTTTTCAAGTCCCACTGCTGCCAGCATTTCACGGGCGCGTGAAGCCGCTTCGGCTTTCGCGGTTTTCCCGATCAGCAGCGGCATCGCCACATTTTCCAGCGCGCTAAAGTCCGGCAGTAGATGATGGAACTGATAAATAAAGCCCAGTTCACGATTGCGCAGCTCGGCTTTAGCAGAGGACGACATCGCATTCAGTGACTTGCCGTCAAACACCACGTCTCCCGAGGTCGGTGCATCGAGGCCACCCAGCAAATGCAGCAAGGTACTTTTACCCGAACCGGAGCTACCGACGATAGCCGTTAGCTCGCCCGGCTGCAGGCTAAAAGCCACATTGCGCAGCACATCGGTCTGCACGCTGCCTTCCTGATAGCGTTTGCACAGGTCACGACACTGCAACAAAGGGGTATTACTCATAACGTAAAGCCTCAGCGGGTTGTACGGCGGCAGCGCGCCATGACGGATAAAGGGTAGACAACAGCGCAACGATCATTGAGACCAGCGCAATAGTGATCACCTGCCAGACATTGATGTCCACCGGCAGCGCCGCGCCATCAAGGAACAGGCCGATTACCGGCATTAAATTATTCAGTTGGCTGGCGAGCAGCACACCGAGCAGCGTCCCCAGCAACGTGCCGATAATGCCTGCACTGGCGCCCTGCACCATAAACACCGCAACGATTTGTCGGCGGGTTAAGCCTTGGGTTTGCAGAATCGCGACCTCGCCCTGCTTTTCCATGATCAGCAGACCTAAGGAGGTAATAATGTTGAATGCGGCCACGGCAATGATCAGGCTGAGCAGCAGCCCCATCATGTTTTTCTCCATGCGCACGGCCTGGAACAGATCGCCCTTACGTTCACGCCAGTCTTTCAGGGTTAGTCCATCCGGCAGTTTCTGCTCGCTGAAGGTATCCACATTGAGTGGTTTTTCCAGCCAGAGACGCCAACCTGTGATGTTCCCCAGCGGGTAGCGCATTACGCGCGATGCGTCCTGCTGATTCACCAGAATCTGGTAACCATCGACTTCACTGTTGGCCGCATAGGTGCCCGCCACCGTGAAGATACGCTGGCTCGGCAGGCGTCCCACCGGCGTGAATTGGCTCACGGTAGGCACCATCAGACGCAGTTGATCACCGCGTTTAACGCCCAACTGCGAGGCCAGTTGCTCACCGAGGATCACATTGTATTGACCCGGTTGCAGCACGCTCTGCTGAGTATTCACGAGGTAAGGGGTCAGTGGATCTTGTTCATCAGGATTGATGCCGAGCATGACACCCACAGAGACGTTGCGTGCACTCTGCAGCACCACATCTGCAGTGGTGAGGGGAGCCATGCGCGTTACGCCCTGCAATTTGAGGTTCTGCGCGGGGATCTGCTGCGGATTGATGCTGCCTTTGTCACTGGTGACCAGCGCTTGCGGCATCAGGCCGAGGATATTGCCTTCCAGCTCGCGCTCAAAGCCGTTCATCACTGACAGCACGGTCACCAACGCCAGCACGCCGAGCGTGATACCAATGGTTGATAGCCAGGAGACGAAGCGACCAAAGCGGTCTGAGGCACGTCCACGCATGTAGCGCAAACCGATGAATAACGCGACTGGTTGATACATGAGATCCGTCTTGGCAGTTGCCTGAAAATAAGTAATGGGATGATAAAGGAGCCGTCTGCTTTATGAAACCTCTAACCCTCTGAGTCTGCGGCAAAGTTGCATCCAAATACGTCGCAATCTGCGTCAATGCATAAAATTGCGACAGAATAATGATACTAATTGTGCGTTTATTGGTCATTACCTGGCGTAGACTGAGCTTGAAGTCTTTTGAAAGTTCCAGGCAGGCACAGAGGTACCCATATGTTCAAATATCCCAAGGGCAGTATTGTGAAGCACAAATCGGGAGAAATTAGAGGCGAGATCGTCAACGTCTTTGAACAGGGAGATGCGCCAACCGGCTATTATGTGAAGTGGGACGACGGCAATCACAGCTATCATCTGGAAAAAGAGCTGTCGTGGGCCAACGTCGATCGTCCGCGTATGCACTACACACAGCAATCGAGTAAGTAACAAAACCGAGAAATAGCACCGCGACAGATGATCCTCAGGGCGGATTATGGAATGATGACGCCCTGGAATCCAAGGAGAGAATGTCGAGTCCTTATGTCGGAACAGAGTCGTTATACCCTGCCTGCGAAAGCGGGCGACCATCGTCAGCTCGGCGAACTAATTGGTGCCGCGCAGGCGGTTGAGTGCGCCAGTATCACCGAACGCCACCCGGGTCCGGTGCTGATGATTACGCCGGATATGCAATCTGCCCTGCGTCTGCAGGAGGAGATTCGTCAGTTTACTGATCTGCCGGTCACCAATCTCGCCGACTGGGAGACGTTGCCCTACGACAGTTTCTCACCGCATCAGGACATCATTTCCGCTCGTCTCTCTACCTTGTATCAACTGCCCAACCTGACGCGTGGCATGCTGATTATGCCGGTCAACACGCTGATGCAACGCGTTTGCCCACACAGTTTCCTGCACGGCCATGCGCTGGTGATGAAACAGGGACAAAAACTGTCGCGTGATGCGCTGCGTGACCAGTTGGAGCAAGCCGGTTATCGCCACGTTGACCAAGTCATGGAACACGGTGAATATGCCACACGCGGCGCCTTACTTGACCTCTTCCCGATGGGCAGCGATCAGCCTTATCGTATTGATTTCTTTGATGACGAAATCGATAGCCTGCGTCTGTTTGATGTCGATAGCCAGCGTACACTGGAAGCCGTCGAGGCGATAAATCTCCTGCCCGCACACGAGTTCCCCACCGATAAAGCCGCGATTGAGCTGTTTCGTACTCGCTGGCGTGAAATTTTTGATGTGCGCCGCGAACCAGAACACATTTATCAGCAGGTGAGCAAAGGCACGTTGCCTGCAGGTCTCGAATATTGGCAGCCGCTGTTCTTTGAACAGGAGCTGCCGACGCTCTTTAGCTATCTGCCCGCCAATACGCTGGTATTGAACAGTGGCGATCTCCACAGCAGTGCGGATCGTTTCTGGCAGGACGCCAATGCACGCTATGAGAATCGCCGCATCGACCCTATGCGCCCACTGCTGGAACCCGCCACCTTGTGGCTGCGCCCGGATGCATTACTCGGCGAACTCAAAGCCTGGCCGCGCATGCAGCTCAGCAGCGAAACGCTGCCAGAAAAAGCCGCCAATACCAATCTTGGCTATCAACCGCTGCCTGAATTGACGGTTCAGGCCCAGGCTAAAGCACCACTCGATCTGCTGCGCCAGTTCATGGAACAGTTTGATGGGCAGATCATTTTCTCGGTGGAAAGTGAAGGCCGCCGTGAAAGCCTGCAGGAGCTGCTGGCGCGCATCAAACTGCGCCCACAGCCAATTGAACGCTTTGAAGACGCCGCCAAACAATCGCACAGCTTAATGATTGGCGCCAGCGAGCGCGGGTTCATTGATAGCGCAGGCCATCGTGCGCTGATTTGTGAAAGCGACCTGCTGGGTGAGCGTGTTAGTCGTCGTCGCCAGGATAATCGTCGTACCATCAATCCTGATGTACTGATTCGCAACCTTGCGGAACTGCATCCCGGCCAGCCGGTGGTGCATCTGGAACATGGTGTGGGGCGTTATATCGGCCTGACCACACTGGAAGCCGGCGGCATTGTCGCGGAATATCTGATGCTCTCTTATGCGGGTGACGCCAAGCTGTACGTGCCGGTTTCGTCGCTTCACCTGATTAGCCGCTACGCCGGCGGCGCCGATGAAAATGCACCGCTGCACAAACTCGGCAGTGATGCCTGGTCACGCGCGCGCCAGAAAGCGGCGGAGAAAGTGCGTGATGTGGCGGCCGAACTGCTGGATATCTACGCCCAGCGCGCAGCCAAAACCGGCTTCGCCTTTAAGCACGATCGCGATCAATACCAGCTGTTCTGCGAAGGCTTCCCGTTTGAAACCACGCCGGATCAGGGCCAGGCCATCAATGCCGTACTGAGTGACATGTGCCAGCCGCTGGCAATGGACCGTCTGGTGTGCGGTGATGTAGGCTTTGGTAAAACCGAAGTCGCGATGCGTGCCGCTTTCCTCGCGGTAGAGAACGCCAAACAAATCGCCGTGCTGGTGCCCACCACCTTGCTGGCACAGCAGCATTACGACAACTTCCGTGACCGTTTCGCCAACTGGCCGGTGCGCATTGAGATGCTGTCACGCTTCCGCAGCGCCAAAGAGCAGAGCCAGGTGCTGGAACAGGCGCGTGAAGGCAAAGTGGATATTTTGATCGGCACACATAAGCTGCTGTCAAACGATCTGAAATGGCACGATCTCGGCCTGCTGATTGTCGATGAAGAGCACCGCTTTGGGGTACGCCATAAAGAGCGTATTAAAGCGATGCGCGCGGACGTTGATATCCTGACTCTGACTGCCACGCCGATTCCACGTACGCTGAATATGGCGATGAGCGGCATGCGCGATCTGTCGATCATTGCCACACCACCCGCGCGACGTCTGGCGGTGAAAACCTTTGTGCGTGAATACGATAGCTTAGTGGTACGCGAGGCGATACTGCGTGAAATCTTGCGTGGTGGTCAGGTTTACTACCTGTATAACGACGTCGAGAATATCGAAAAGGCGTCACAACGTTTAGCGGAGCTGGTGCCTGAAGCCCGCATCGCCATTGGTCACGGCCAAATGCGCGAGCGCGATCTGGAACGGGTGATGAATGATTTCCACCATCAGCGCTTTAACGTGCTGGTGTGTACCACCATTATCGAAACCGGTATTGATGTGCCGAGCGCCAACACCATCATCATTGAACGCGCCGATCACTTCGGTCTGGCGCAGTTGCACCAACTACGTGGCCGTGTCGGTCGTTCGCATCACCAAGCTTATGCCTGGCTGCTGACGCCACATCCCAAAGCCATGACAACCGATGCACAGAAACGACTGGAGGCCATCGCCTCTCTGGAAGATTTGGGCGCCGGCTTTGCGCTGGCAACTCACGATCTGGAGATCCGTGGTGCCGGTGAACTGTTAGGTGAAGATCAGAGCGGCCAGATGGAGACTATTGGCTTTACGCTGTATATGGAATTGCTGGAAAACGCCGTCGATGCACTAAAAGCCGGACGCGAACCCTCGCTGGAAGATCTCACCAGCAACCAGACCGAAATTGAACTGCGCATGCCCGCGCTGCTGCCGGATGACTTTATCCCCGATGTGAATACGCGTTTGTCACTTTATAAACGCGTTGCCTCAGCCAGTGACGAGCAGGAACTGGCGGAACTGAAGGTTGAGATGATCGACCGTTTTGGCAAGCTGCCGGATGCGGCGCGAAATCTTCTGGATGTGGCAGGTTTACGTCTGGTGGCGCGAGAGCTGGGCGTGCGTAAAATTGAAGCCAGTGAGAAAGGCGGGTTCTTCGAGTTCGCGCCGCAGAACCATGTCGATCCCGGCTGGTTGATTGGCCTGCTGCAAAAAGATCCTAAGCAGTGGAAGTTGGATGGCCCAACCCGCCTGAGGTTCACGCGCGATCTGGAAGAACGTAAAGTGCGTATGGAGTGGGTACAGAGTTTTATCAGCGACCTGGCGAAGAATCGGGTTTAGCGTCCTCAGCCGCATCAAACCTCGCGCAGCAATGCATTGCGCTTTTGCATGCAACATTGTCGCTGTCGGGACGCGAGATAATTCTCCCCTGCGGTTTAAACCATAAAAAAAGCGCCTTACGGCGCTTTTTCCTTTACTGCTGCTGTGACGTGTCTTTGCCCAATTAGGCCTGATTCGAATTCAGGATCAGCTGACCATTACGATCGAGCGGAATGCGGGTGCCAGGGTCATTCTCCATGCGGATTTTGCCCTGCTGGTCGCCTATTTTATAGGTCACATCATAACCCAGCATTTTTTCCTGTTTGTCATAGACGGTTTTGCAACGCTGCTCGTTGGTGGTGTAGGTATCACGATCTTGCAGTGCCCCTTGCACCTGGTTACCACCGTAACCGCCCGCCAGCGCGCCAGCTACCGTTGCGACATCGCGCCCACGACCGCCACCAAACTGGTGACCGAGCACGCCGCCCGCCACTGCACCCAGTACCGAACCGGCGATGCGGTTCTCATCCTGTACCGGACGACGATGCGTTAACGTCACGTTGCGACACTCCTGTCGCGGTTGTTTGATGCTCTCTTTAATCGGCGTCGCCGAGAGAACCTGTGCATACTGCGGGCCGCGATCAAAGACATCCATGCTGGCGACGGCGGCCACACCTAATGCTGCTGCCACGCCGATACCGATACCCGCTAACATTGATTTATTCACAGGAATGTCCTCCTGAATGTTGTTACCGCGCATTCCTGCCGCTACCAGATCCTGAGTAGCCGAGGCATAACCGGCGTGCGCGCCGCGCCGTGTTTGTGGATATAAGTTTTACAGATGGTCCGTAATTGCAACATCAGATTAATGGAGGAAACGCAGCGGAAAGCCGTCAGGGCCAGTTTTTAGGAGAGTTCTGAGAGCAGCTGAAATACCGCCGTAACCTTAAGCTGAATTATCGTTTTTCAGGGAGTTACGGCAGGTAAAGGGGCATCGGGCGGCCTGTTACCGCCCGTCAATCATCAGTGCAGCTTGAGGCGCGGACGCAGCACGCGGTTCAGGCTACCCACCAGCATCATCAGGCCAGTTTTGAAATATCCGTGGAGCGCAATCTGGTGCATACGATATAGAGAGATGTAGACAAATCGCGCAATGCGCCCTTCGACCATCATCGATCCACGCATCAGATTCCCCATCAGGCTACCGACAGTGGTGAAGCGCGACAGTGAGACCAGCGAGCCATGATCTTTATAGACGTAAGCTTTGAGCGGCTTGCCTTTACGTTGCGCCAGAATGTTTTCCAGCGCGCGTGAGGCCATCTGATGCGCTGACTGCGCACGCGGTGGCACAAACCCGCCGCCCGGCAGTGCGCAGGAGGCACAGTCGCCAATCGCGTAGATGTCATCGTCCAGCGTGGTTTGCAGTGTATCTTTGACCACCAGCTGATTGATACGGTTAGTTTCCAGCCCACCGATCTCCTTCATGAAGTCCGGTGCTTTAATACCCGCCGCCCACACCATCAGGTCAGCGTTGATAAATTCGCCGCCTTTGGTGTTCAGCCCCTCTTCTGTAGCACTGGTAACCATGGTTTGCGTCAAGACGCGCACGCCGAGCTTGGTCAGTTCTTGATGCGCCGCTGCAGAAATGCGTGGAGGTAAGGCAGGCAGAATACGCTCACCGGCTTCCACCAGCGTTACGTTCAGTGATGAGCTATCAAGGCCTTTGTAGCCGTAGCTGTGCAGTTGCTTCACCGCATTATACAGCTCAGCGGACAATTCAACGCCGGTTGCACCGCCGCCGACAATCGCAATATTCACTTTTTCCAGGCTACCTTCGCTGGCGGAGAAGCGCAGGAACAGGTTGAGCATTTCATTATGGAAACGACGCGCCTGATGCGGATTATCCAGGAAGATACAGTGATCTTTAACGCCCGGCGTACCGAAATCATTTGAAGTACTGCCCAGCGCAACCACTAAACGGTCGTAGGCCATTTCACGCTCTGGTACTAACAATTCACCGTTACTGTCACGAATCTCGGCCAATTGCAGGGTTTTGTTTTCACGATTAATTTGCGTCAGCGAACCCAGCTGGAACTGGAAGCCATGGTTACGCGCATGCGCCAGATAACTCAACGCATCAATACCTTCGTCCATTGAACCGGTTGCGACTTCATGCAGCAGCGGCTTCCACAGATGACTGTGGTTGCGATCGACGAGAATGATCTCGGCTTTCTTGCTGCGGCCAAGCTTATGACCGAGTTGCGTTGCCAGCTCTAAGCCGCCAGCACCACCGCCAATAATGACGATTTTTTCCATAGATGTAGTCAAAAAGACCCCCTCAAAGTTGTAAACCAATAGTTAATTAATGGTTACTAAAAACCTTAATAAACATAGGGTTGGCGACGTTTAAATCGCGAGCTGAGGGCAGAATATCACGGCGCTATCGACAGATCATAAGAAAATTGATGTACATCAATCTTTCAACAGCATTATCAGAATGTTACACATTTTGTGCGCCGCATCACGCGGCGCTGAACGGCTCAGGCAAGGGTCTTAAACGCTTTAATACGTTGCAGATGTGGTGAGATGTTTTTGAATTTATGGCCGGCTTCTTCGTCCCACACAATCTCATAGAAAGGATGTAACTGCGCGGCACTACGTTGGTTGTCGAGCGCTTCGTCATGGCGCGACAGAATCGTCAGACAGCGATCGCGGTTCTTCTCACGGAAATCACTGACACATTTGGTGGCGATATCGAGGTACTCTTCCGGGCGATCAATCTTGCCTTCCATGTTCTCAAACGGGAACAGATTTGGATTGAAGATCACTTGCCGCATGCCGCACAGGAAACCAATGCGCTCGGCCCAGTAGCCACCCAAGCCCACACCACAAATCAGCGGGTGCGCGTCGCCTCCTTGCTGTAATAGCTTGTCGCACTCTTTCAGCAGGAACTGCATGTCATGTTTAGGGTGAAGCGTGCTGTAACTGACAAGTCTGACATCCGGGTCAATAAACTGCAGTTGCAGCACTTTTTCATGGTTGCCCGGACTGTTGGAATCAAAACCGTGCAGATAGATGATCATGATTATCCTCAGCGTGGATTGAAATCCGGGCAGCGGCGTTTATCTGCCCGAAGCTTTATGCGCCAGCCAGCGATCCTGCAATGCGCTGAGCTGGTGATGATTCTGCTTCCAGCGCTCGCTCGACTGCAGAGCCTGACGCGTGAAACGACCTTGATGGTATAACTGCGTAACGCGCTCCGCTTGGATCGGCGTCAAGTTATCTAACACACTGACCGCGCCCGCGCGCTGATTACACACCAGAATCATGTCGCATCCGGCATTCAGTGACTGCTGTGCGCGCTCAGCATAGCTGCCCATCACCGCTGCACCCTCCATTGACAGATCGTCGGAGAAAATCACGCCCTTAAAACCGAGTTCTTTACGCAATACCGTTTGCAACCAATAGGGCGAACCGCTGGCGGGTAAAGGATCGATCTCAGTATAGATAACATGGGCGGGCATCACGGCATCCAGCAGTTGTTCATCAATCAGCTGTTTGAAAATGGCCATGTCGTGCTGGCGCAGCGTTGCGGCATCGCGCGGATCGCGCGGCGTCTCTTTGTGCGAATCTGCACTCACCGCACCATGGCCTGGGAAGTGTTTGCCGGTGGTTTTCATCCCCGCTTCGTGCATGCCATTTATGAAGCGACGTGCCATCTGCAATGCAATCGCAGGTTCTTCATGGAATGCGCGATCGCCAATCGCCGCACTGATATGCCCGATATCCAACACGGGTGCAAAGCTGATATCGATGTCCATGGCGATCATCTCTGCCGCCATCTGCCAACCCGCCTGCTGAGCGACCTCACCCGCGGTATGGATATCGTGCAGAGCGGCAAAAGATTGCATGGCAGGCAGCTTGGTGAAGCCATCGCGGAAACGCTGCACGCGCCCGCCTTCCTGATCCACGGCCACCACCAGACGATGACGAGAGGCGGCACGAATTTGACGCACCAGCTCAGCTAACTGCTCTACGTCGTGAAAGTTGCGGGCAAACAAAATCAACCCTCCTACCAGAGGATGCTGCAGAATCTCTCGCTCTTCGGCGTCGAGTTCATAGCTTTCCACATCCAACATCAGTGGGCCGGGGGTATTCATGGTCATGTTTACAATCCTGAGTTAAAGATCCTGCCAGCTGGATCGGGCCAGCTGCTGCAATGTAGGGTCATGGCTCTGCTCGGCGCGCAGCTGATACCAGCTTGCCATCAGCAGTTGAAGCCAGGGCTGCCAGCGGCGCATCTGCCGCGTTAGCACTTTTTCATTGAGCTGGTTTTGTTGCGCATATCCGGAAATCCAGTCCCATTCGTGTTCCCCATCGACCGCGCAGAGCGCCGCAAGTTCCAGCGCCACATCACCATCAGCCGCGTATTCCCAGTCGATCAGGCGCAATCCCTGAGGCGTGGCAATTAAGTTACCCGCGTGGATGTCCATATGCACTGGGGCGAGGCGTAAGGGCTGAGGTTCACCTTGCTTGAGTAAACGCCGCAGACGGTGCTGCCAGCGCCAGTGGCGTTGCTGGCACAGCTGCCAATAGCGCTGTAACAGTGGTGTGAGCTGAAGACGATAGCCTGTCAGCGGCTGCTGATGTAGACGCTGCAACAACGCCAGCACCGCGACCTGCTGCTGGTTGAATTGTTCGGGCGTCAGCACCGTACCTGCTAGCCAACTCTGTAATAGCCAGGGCTGATACCAGCGGGCAGGCTCAGGCCCGAGTGGCGCATGGCGCATTTTGCGCAATACACGAAATTCGCGCTGTCGATCGACAAACGGGATGGGTTGCTGCGGCGCACGTCTTGCCAGCAGTTCACCCTGCTCTGTTTGCACGTGGATACTGTTGCCGCTTAATCCGGGAAGCGCGAAAAAATGACCGCCAGCTTGCGCCGTCGGCCATTGTTGCTCAATCAGGTGTTGCAGCAGTGGATCAGGGTTGTGCAATACCATTACCTGACCAGATGATTTCACCGGTCTGCACCAGCATCAGCTGCATTTGCAGAGTGGGTGATTTCACATCACCTTGCGCATTACTGTAGAGCACATACTGCGCGTTGACGTTGCGTGCCAGGCCAATGGCCTTGCTGCGCGAGTTCAGGCTGTCATCTGCGGATAATCCCAATGTTTGCTTCGCTTGCGCCAACTGATCGGGAGTAACCAGCGTAAATTTCCCATTGTTCGCCAAAGCACTTTGAATCGCATCGGTGGCTTTATCGCTTTGCAGCGCGCCATTGGTACTGTTTTTAATCCGATCCACCAGCAATACGCTGCCTGGGTTGACCCCGGCCGACTGCACCATGTTCGCCACTAAGGGCTGTACGCTGGCACTCCAGTTAATGGTTTTCAGCCTAGGAGGCTGCGGCACGTTTTGCGGCGGTGGTACCGGCTGCGTTGGCGGTTGCTCCGGTTGTGCCGGCGTGGTTGGCTGAGTCGGTTCGACCGGTGCCGGAGTTTGTTGTTTCACCACACAACCGGTGAGCATCAGCGCAAATAAAAGCGCGCTGGAACGTTTTACACTGCGAATCACAGCTTACTCCTCAGAGAAAAAGATAGAGACGCACCTTGCTGGCGGTCAAATTGCCGATTTGCGAGACAACTTCTGTGCTGCCATGCGCCGGAACGGTTTGAGTTTGCGCCGGTTCTTCTGGCGTAATCTCCAGACCTTTGTCGTCATACCAATAGAAACGATAGTGCACTGTCACCGGGGTTTCACGCTCATTATAGAGCACGCTTGACGCACGCTTCTGCCCATCACGGCTCGCCAGCGTGGGTTCATCGGTGATGATACCGGCAGAAAGCACCGAGGATTCCATCACCAGCGACTGCGAGGTGTTGATCATCGGTTTGTCGCTGCTACAACCCGCAAGAGTCATTAACAGCAGTCCACACAGACATAGACGCATCACAAGGTCCGCCTGAGGTTAAATAGCCAGCATCGGACCCAGTGGCTGTCCGCCCACCAGGTGCATATGAATGTGATAAACCTCCTGACCACCGTGACGATTACAGTTCATGATCAGGCGATAACCATCCTCGGCAATCCCTTCATCACGCGCAATTTTCGCCGCCACAGTAATCATACGACCCAGCGCCTGTTCGTGCGCCACTTGCACATCGTTGGCCGTAGGAATCAATACGTTTGGGATGATCAGAATATGCGTCGGTGCTTTGGGCGCGATATCGCGGAAGGCGGTGACCAGTTCGTCCTGATAAACCACGTCGGCGGGGATTTCGCGACGGATGATTTTACTGAAAATCGTTTCTTCAGCCATGGTGCATTTCCTTAAGCCTGGAGTTCAGTCAGGCAGTATGCGTGAGGAATTCTATTTCTTTCAACCTCAGTACCACTTTTCTTGCACTAATTGGCTGCCTTTACGCCATTTTTTCTGTGGCAACCCCGGTGTGAGTCACCTCGCATTTTTAATCTTCGGATAAACACAAAAATGAAACGCTGTTTTATAAATTAGAGATATCGCGTCAATATCTTTGTGTCTTTGCCACTTGCTTGCCAACCCTTGCCAAATTGCGAAGGTTTACAGGGGCGTGGCGCTCTACTTTCTATCCAATCCGGGCAAGCAGTACGGAGTAAAGAGGGATGTGCAATCCGTCGATTTCAAGGAGAACCTGCCATGCAGTCTCGTAAGATTGGTCTGGGCCATTATCTGGCTTACGGTTCCGGGGATTTCCTCGGTGCGGGCACCACGGCGCTCACCGCCGCCTGGTTGCTCTATTTTTACACCACCTTCTGCGGGCTTTCGCCCATAGAAGCCACGTTTATTTTTGCTGCTGCCCGCGTGCTGGATGCCGTCGTGAGCCCGCTAATGGGCTTCCTGACGGACAATTTCGGTTCTACCTGGCTCGGCAAACGCTTCGGCCGTCGTAAATTCTTTATCCTACTCGGGATCCCCTGTGTCTTCAGCTATAGCCTGATGTGGCTGAGTGACATGAGTTTCTGGTGGTATCTGCTGACCTATCTGCTGTTCGATATGGTCTACACCATGATTCTGGTGCCTTACGAAACACTGGTTCCGGAGATGACCGACGACTTCAAACAGAAAACCCGATTTTCCGGTGCGCGTATCGCGCTGGCACAACTGTCATCCATTTTGGCCGCCTTCCTGCCGGGCATTCTGATTGGCTGGTTCGGTAAAGAAAACCCTATCTCGTTCTTCTATGCCAGCCTGGTGTTCGCCGTGATCTGCGCCCTGGTGCTGACGTTGGTATGGCGCTTTACCTGGGAACGTGAGCCAGACGATTTTTCCGCTGAGTCGCGCCGCGCGGAAGCAGATAAAGCGCAACTCTCGCTGTTGCAAAGTCTCAAGCGTCTGTATGTCGAACTGGCCTCAACGCTGCGTGTGCGTATCTTCCGCCAGCATCTCGGCATGTATCTGGGTGGCTATATCGCGCAAGATGTCTTTAATGCGGTGTTCACTTGGTACGTGGTGTTTGTCCTGATGCAGAGTGCGCAGATTGCCTCAAACCTGATGGGTACGATGGCGGTACTGCAATTTATTGCGGTGATGGCCATGATCCCACTCTGCATCCGCATTGGGCCTGCGCCGGCCTATCGCTTGGTCGTGGTGCTGTTTGGTCTGAGCGCCCTCTCCTACGCTGCGCTCTGGTACACCGGCATGAACGATAATTTCGCCTTGCTGGTGCTGATTTCCGCATTAGCCGGTTTGGGCCGTGGCGGCATTAACTATGTGCCTTGGAATACCTATACCTATATTGCCGATGTGGATGAAGTGATCACCGGACAGCGCCGAGAAGGCATTTTCGCTGGGATCATGACGCTCACCCGTAAAGCCTCTCAAGCCGGAGCCGTGATGATTGTGGGCATTGTGCTGCAGTTAGCCGGTTTTGCCTCCGGCAAGGCGGATCAGGTCCCTGCGGTTGGGCACACTATTCTGCTGATCCTCAGTGTGGGCACCGTCTGCGTCTTAGTTTGTGGCTTTATCGTTTCACTGCGCTTCAAACTGAACTTGCATACGCATACCGTGTTACGTGAAGAGACACTGAAAATGCGCGAGGCCGGGCGCGTGGTGCCTGAACGCATTACGCCGCAAGCGCGCGCCATCGTCGAATCCCTGGCGGGGATGCCCTATGAGAATCTCTGGGGCAATAACAACGTCGGTTACCTCAACCGCCATAAGCCTGCTGCAGCTCCACTACCTACACAGCGCGGCACACTGCACCCTCTCCCTACCCTGATTAATGATAGGAATGAACCATGACTGTATTTCCTGTAAAGCACAGCGCACTGTTGCGCCAGCCTGAGTATCTCTTGCCGCGCAGTGAGTTAGTGCAGCTGATCCATAAGTTGACCGACAACCTGGTGAACATCACCGACCACAGCGGCGAATTTTTGCTGCGACTGGATGATGGCCGAGTGATTGATACCAAAGGCTGGGCCGGCTGGGAGTGGACGCACGGAATCGGTCTGTACGGCATGCTGCATTACACACAGCAGACCGGCGATCAGGAAACGCTGAAAATTATCGATGACTGGTTCAGTGCCCGACTGGCAGAGGGCACACCGACGAAGAATGTGAATACCGTATGTCCGTTTTTGACGCTGGCGTATCGTTACGAGGAGACAGGTAACGCGGCATGGCGCCCGGTGTTGGAGCGCTGGGCAGAGTGGGTGATGTATGAGATGCCGCGCACCGAGCAAGGGGGTTTGCAGCATATCGTTTATAACAACGAAAATACGCAGCAGCTATGGGATGACACGCTGATGATGAGTGTCATGGCACTGGCGAAGATTGGTCAGTTGTTGGAACGCCCAGAATTTGTCGAAGAAGCCAGCTATCAGTTCCTGATTCATACCCAATATCTGATGGATCGCCAGACCGGCTTATGGTTCCACGGCTGGACATTCGAGGGTCGCCACAATTTCGCCAATGCCCGCTGGGCACGCGGTAACAGTTGGCTGACCATCGTGATTCCGGATTTCCTCGAAATGATGAACTGGCCGGAACAGCACGCGACGCGCCGTTTTCTGCAGCAGGTACTGGCAAGCCAGGTAAAAGCTCTGGCAGCCTGTCAGCACAGCAGCGGCTTATGGCATACACTGCTCGACGATCCACAAAGTTATCCGGAAGCCTCAGCCACTGCGGGATTCGCCTATGGCATTCTCAAAGCGGTGCGTAAGCGCTATTTGTCCGAGGAATATCGCCCGATGGCGGAGAAGGCATTACGCGGGGTGATCGCCAATATTGATGAGGACGGAGAGTTGAAACAGGTATCCTTTGGCACCGCGATGGGAAGCGATCTGGACTATTACCGTCAAGTACCGCTGACGTCGATGCCTTATGGCCAGGCGATGGCACTGCTGTGTTTGACGGAGTATTTGCGGGTGTATTTATAACCGTAGAGAAAAGGTGGTGGACCCCATGAATGGAATAAAGGGCAGCGATACGAGCCATTATTGCCTTATAACTTTGACGTCAATGCCCTATACCCGTCAGTGAGGTAACTATGCCTGACAAAGTGTTTAAAGGTTTATAAAAAAAAACCGCACCCCAGTTGGGGTGCGAGGGAGCGGCGGCAGAGGAGTAAAGCGTCCCGCGACAAGGATGTCGCGGGCCGAGCCCCAGGGATGGTTTATGGCGTCTTTACGATCTGCCGCCGCTTCATCGCACAGGCTCGACCTCTGCCCTAACTTCGACCTTGACCTTAAACTCAGCCCCAGCCCCAGCCTTTACATATTACGAATATAATCATCCATTTCAGTTTTCAGGTTATCGGACTTGGTGCCGAAAATCGCCTGCACACCGGAACCTGCCACCACGACACCACGTGCGCCAAGGTTTTTCAGCTCAGCTTGATTAACCTTAGCGACATCCGCCACGCTGACACGCAGGCGGGTAATACAGGCATCAAGGTTGGTGATGTTCTCTTTGCCACCAAATGCGGTAACCAGTTTACCCGCCATTTCACTGCCAGTTGCACTGCTCTGTTCCATTGCCGTGTCCTCACGTCCAGGTGTTTTCAGATTCAGTTTCACGATCAGCACACGGAAAACGGTGTAATAGATCAGGCCGTAAATGATACCAACAATCGGGAACAGCCAGATCTTACTGCTGTTACCGCTCAGCACCACGAAATCGATCAAACCGTGTGAGAAACTGGTGCCGTCACGCATACCCAACAGAATACAGATAGGGAATGCCAGACCAGCCAAAATCGCATGAATCACGTAAAGAATCGGAGCCACGAACATGAATGAGAATTCAATCGGCTCAGTGATACCGGTCAGGAATGAAGTCAGCGCGGCGGAGATCATGATACCGCCTACTTTGGCGCGGTTTTCCGGCTTAGCTGAGTGCCAGATAGCAATTGCAGCGGCTGGCAGGCCATACATTTTGAACAGGAAGCCACCAGAAAGTTTACCCGCAGTCGGATCGCCCGCCATGTAACGAGGGATATCACCATGGAACACCTGACCCGCAGCGTTGGTGAACTCACCAATCTGCATCTGGAAAGGAACGTTCCAGATGTGATGCAGACCAAACGGCACCAGTGAACGCTCAACCACACCATAAATGCCGAACGCAACAACCGGGTTTTGATAAGCCGCCCACTGTGAGAAGTCCTGAATCGCGCTACCAATCGGTGGCCAAATAAAGGACAGCACAATACCGGTGAAAATCGCGGTCAGACCCGAAATAATCGGTACGAAGCGTTTGCCGGCAAAAAAGCCGAGGTACTCAGGCAGTTTTATGCGGTAGAAGCGGTTGAACATATACGCGGCAATCGAACCGGCAATGATACCGCCCAATACCCCTGTATCGGCCAGATGCTTTGCATCAATCTCCGCAGCAGGTAAATGCAACACCAGAGGAGCAACCACCGCCATGGTCTTCACCATGATGCCGTAGGCCACCACGGCAGCCAGTGCCGAAACACCGTCATTATTCGTGAAACCTAAGGCGACACCAATCGCGAAGATCAACGGCATATTAGCAAATACGGAACCGCCCGCTTCTGCCATCACATGGGAAACAACAGCAGGTAACCAGCTGAAGTTTGCTGAACCAACACCTAGCAAAATACCGGCAATCGGCAGAACCGAAACCGGCAACATCAGCGATTTACCTACTTTTTGCAGGTTCGCAAATGCGTTCTTGAACATAGAAGCTCCTGAGTATGAGTGCATTTTTGCGCAGTGCGCATGGCAAAGGGGGAGGATCCTTCACCGGGGTGACGCTGAGCGTCTTTTGATTTATTACGAAGGGTAAAATAAATAGAGATTTGGTACTTTGACGGCTATCACGTTTCGCTCATGATCATCACTTGCTTTCAGTTATTTCTGACTGACTTGCCTTAAAATACAGCAATAAAACACTGCCCGAACCGCCTTGTCGGCAGTTCAGGTCAGTGTTATCAAATTAATTCAGAGTTTGAAATAAAACGAATCAGCCGCCGAGACGACTCATTGGAACATGGAAGAGACGTGAGAAGTTTTCAGTCGTTGCAGCCGCCAGCGTTTCGATATCCACCCCTTTGAGTACTGCCATGTAATCGGCCACATCACGGGTAAAGGCGGGCTGATTCTCTTTGCCACGGTGCGGCACAGGGGCGAGGTAGGGTGAATCAGTCTCCACCAGCATGCGATCCAGCGGCACGTAACGCGCCGCGTCACGAATTTGCTCGGCATTACGGAAGGTCAGAATACCGGAGAACGAAATATAGAACCCCATATCCAACAATTTTGCGGCGGTGGCTTGGTCTTCTGTAAAGCAGTGCAGCACACCACCACACTTTTCAACTTGCTCCTCACGCAGAATGGCGAGCGTATCTTCGCGCGCGTCACGCGTATGCACGATGATCGGCTTATTCAACGCAATGCCGGTGCGAATGTGTTCGCGAAATGAGGCTTGCTGCTGCGCTTTGGTTTCCTGCTGATAAAAATAATCCAGACCCGTTTCACCCAGCGCGATAACCTGCTCTTCTGCAGCCAACCGACGAAACTCTTCCACATCGTAAGGCGCTTCCTGATTGAGCGGATGCACACCGCACGCCAGTGCGATGTTCTCATGCCCAGCCACCAGCTGTTTGATTTTGTAGTAATCCGGCAGCGTAGTGGCAATCGCCAGCATAAACTTCACGTCACGCGCTGCGGCTTTCGCGATCACATCATCAAGGTCGCGGTGCTGCTTTTCATAATCAAGGCCATCAAGATGGCAATGCGAATCAACAATAAACATACTTTTCTCTTTGTTCACTTAACCGACGGTCGCGGGCGTAATCAACTGTCCCCAGGCTAACAGTCGGTCGGTCAAAATCAGTTCACGATTCAGTGCAGCAACATGTAACAGCTGCTCACGGCACTGCATCCACTGCTGCGCGCTGGCATTCAAAGCGCTGCTGTTGAGCTGCTGAGCCAGCTGTGTCACCACATCAGGACGATCGCCATTGCTGAGCCAATTGCTGGCACCTTGCTGCACTTTCATTGCATCAACCAGCAGCGAAATCAGCCAACTCAGACGCTCTGCCACATCGTCACTGTTTAACGCAGGCAAAAGTTGCAGCACATCACCGTTCAATGCAGTCAGTAACGTTGCGCACAACTTCTCACGAGCCTGCCAGCGTTCAGGCTGCAGCAGTGCTAAGGCTGCTGCAGGTGCTCCGTTGCTTAACCGCAAAGCGGCACGCAATACCGCTTCCGATTGCGGCTGCTGCTTTTGCAGCCAGGGTAAACTCTGAATCTCTTCCGGCGGAGACAGATGCCACGTCATACAGCGACTGCGTAAAGTAGCCAGTAATCGTGAGGGTTCGCGTACGCTGAGAAAGAACCAGCAATTCGCGGGCGGCTCTTCCAGCGTTTTCAACAAGGCGTTGGCCGCAGCTTCAGTGAGCTGAGCAGCATCCGGTAGCCAGACAATCTTGGCCCCACCCTGCTGAGCAAAATGGTAGAGCTTTTCAGTGACATCTCTGACCGCGTCGATGCCCAATGAAGATTTGCCCTTTTCAGCTTCCAACTGATACCAGTCAGGATGCGTATGCGCCTGCATCAACTGACAGCCATGGCAATGCCCGCAACTTTTTAACCCCTCCGGCTGCTGGCACATCAACCATCGGCTGACACCCCAAACCAGCGCATCATCTCCCATACCGTCAATGGCTTGAATCAGTAAGGCGTGATGCGCCTGCCCAGCCTGATGACGAGTGATAATCTGCCGATAAGGCTGGTTCAGCCACGGATACCAGTTCATGCCATCTGGCCTGCTAGCCAGTTACGCAATGCCAGCTGAAGCGATGATGTCACGTCACTGATATTTTGTGTCGCATCGATGGTGATAATCGTGCGGTCGGATTCCGCCAAGGCCAGATAACGTTCCCGCGTGCGCTCAAAAAAGCGCAGCGATTCCTGTTCGATGCGATCCAGCTCTCCGCGCGCACGTGCACGTTGCAAACCAATTTCTGGCGTCACGTCCAGATAAAGCGTGAGATCGGGACGAAAGTCACCGAGCACGGCATCGCGCAGCGTGGTCATCAACTGCGTGTCCAAACCACGACCGCCGCCCTGATAGGCTTGTGAGGATAAATCATGGCGATCGCCAATCACCCACGCGCCGCGTGCCAGAGCAGGCTTGATCACATTTTCGACCAACTGCACACGTGCTGCGTACAGCATCAACAATTCGGCTTTATCAGTCACCTGTTCGCCATCTATCCCCTGTTTCACCAGGACACGTAATTGCTCAGCGAGCGGCGTCCCCCCGGGTTCACGGGTAAAGACGACATCATGAATACCCCGCTCATGCAGAACCGCGACCACTGCATCACGCGCTGTGGTCTTGCCTGCACCCTCCAGGCCCTCAATGACGATAAACTTACTTTTCATTTTTTTCCTTCATAGCCAGTCGGTATACCTGCACCGCTTTATTGTGACTGGCGAGATTGGTGGTAAAGGTATGACCGCCTTTACCATCAGCAACAAAATAGAGGTAATTTGTTTTCTCTGGATGCGCCGCAGCTTCCAGTGAGGCACGACCCGGCATGGCAATGGGACCGGGCGGCAAGCCACTGATGCTATAGGTATTGTAATCAGTTGGCGTTTCCAGATCTTTACGCGTCAAGGTGCCGGTATAGCTGTCTCCCATCCCATAAATCACGGTGGGATCAGTTTGCAACTTCATGCCGGTACGCAGGCGGTTGATAAACACTGATGCAACCCGCGCGCGCTCTTCACTCACGCCGGTTTCTTTCTCGATGATCGATGCCATCGTCACCAGGTCCTGCTCTTTTTTATAGGGCAGATTATCCATGCGGTCCTGCCAGATCTCATCGACCAGCTTATTCATGCGGGCGTGAGCACGCTCTAACAGCGCCACATCGCTGGTATTGGCGGTGTAGAGGTAAGTATCCGGGTAGAAAGCGCCCTCGAGCTGGCTGGCATCCAGTTTCAAAGCTGCCGCCACCGTGGCAAACTCATCGTCCGTCAGCGTGTGTTTGATGTAAGGCGCTTTGCGCAGTTCTGCCAGCCACTCTTTAAGACGAGAGCCTTCAACAAAACGTACCGGGAATTGGGCCTCTTTGCCACTGGCTAACAGCTCAAGCAGTTGGCGCACCGTCATGTTGCTTTCCAGCCGATAGGTACCCGCTTTGAATTTGGCCAACTCCGGCTCAAGTTTCAGCAACGGGCCGAACCAGATGCTGTCAGGAATGATGTGCTGGCTCTCCAGCTGCGCTTCCAATACCACGCGACCACTGCCTGCGGGTAACGTGTAAAGGGTTTCCTGGTTGATGGTCAAAGGTGTATCGGCTAAACGTTGAATCTGCCAATAACTAAATGCAGCCGCGAGGCCTGCAACCGCCACCGCGCTGGCGAGAATTTTTTTCATTCGGGTCATGATGCTTCCATCTTATGGCAACTGGCCTGCAGTTGCTGATACAGCGTGCGTGCGGTAAATGCGACATCGTCAATTTTCCGCACAGGTAAAACCGGCATCAGGGCATTGCAGATCACCACTTCATCGGCGTTCAGTACATCGTCCCTGCTGCCGTCGATCAGCTGACAAGCCTGTCCTGATCGCGCCATTTGCGCCATCAGATAACGGCGCATAATGCCGTTAACGCCTGCTTGTTCAAGGCGCGGCGTAAAAATGTTATTGCCTTTGCGCCAGAATAAATTGGCCGCACAGCATTCCACCACCGTCCCCGCAGTGTCAAGCACCAGCGCTTCATCCGCTTCCGTCTGATCAAGATGATGACGAATCAGTACTTGTTCCAATCGGTTAAGATGCTTAAGTCCCGCCAGCAAGGGATTGCGCGCCAGCGTGATCGGGCTGGTCACAAGGGTTGCGCCCTGCTGTTGCAAGGTTGCGTAATGCTGCGGCCAGGGTGAAAGTGACAGAATGCGTGTCGGTGCCGCGCAGCCCTTGCGGCTGTAGCCTCGACCGCCTGCGCCTGGCGTCAAAATCACTTTCAATACAGCTTGGGTTTGCTGGGCGGCAATCTGCTGCATCTCGGTTGCCAGCTGCGGCAGATTGGGTAATGGCATAAACAAGCGCTCACAGCTTTCTTGCAATCGCTGTAAATGGGCTGCCAATAGCTGGATTTTACCGTCCAGTATGGCCGCCGTTGTAAAACAACCGTCACCAAACTGTACCGCGCGATCCCGCGCAGCAATGTCGGTCTGTTCAATGCCGTTTATCCACATAGCCATTGCCCCTAACTACTGTGCTGTCTGAATACCACTGACAGACGTAAGAATCCACGTTGTTGCGTGACAAAATATAAAAAAGGCCCGCAATGCGGGCCTCTGTTTGGGCTAGGTAGAGATTATACCTTGCGGAAGATCAGCGAGCCGTTGGTGCCGCCAAATCCGAAGGAGTTACACAACGTGTACTCCAATCCACTCACCTGACGCGCCGTATGCGGCACGAAGTCAAGGTCGCAACCTTCATCTGGGTTATCCAGGTTGATGGTTGGTGGAACCGCTTGATCGCGCAGCGCCAGAATCGAATAAATCGCTTCTACCGCGCCTGCTGCACCCAGCAAGTGGCCGGTCATGGATTTGGTAGAGCTCACCATGACGCTGTGAGCCGCTGCACCAAATACAGACTTGACCGCCTGAGCTTCAGCTTTGTCACCCGCTGGCGTTGAGGTGCCATGCGCGTTGACGTAGCCAATCTGTTCAGCATTCAACTGCGCATCACGCAATGCATTCACCATCGCGGCTGCTGCACCTGAACCATCCTCCGGCGGAGACGTCATGTGGTAAGCATCGCTGCTCATGCCGAAACCGATGATTTCAGCATAAATTTTCGCACCGCGCTTTTTCGCATGCTCGTACTCTTCCAGCACCACAATGCCCGCACCGTCACCCAACACGAAACCATCACGGTCTTTATCCCACGGACGGCTTGCCGCCTGCGGATTATCGTTGTTGGTGGAAAGCGCACGTGCAGCACCAAAGCCACCTACACCCAGCGGGGTACTGGCTTTTTCAGCACCACCGGCCAGCATGACATCGGCGTCGTTGTACGCAATGATACGCGCAGCATGACCAATGTTATGCACGCCTGAAGTACAAGCGGTTGCAATAGAAATGCTTGGACCTTTTAGACCGTACATGATGGTCAGGTGACCAGCCACCATGTTAACAATGGTAGAAGGAACAAAGAACGGGCTGATTTTGCGCGGACCGCCGTTGACCA
>OBJT01000037.1_pt1 | contig 29993 bp, 9 predicted proteins | sample 1519861 | NCBI WGS metagenome assembly OBJT01 (sample SAMN02401118, study PRJEB22541) | soil metagenome, isolate JX
TTTAAACATTAAGAGTTGAATAGTTGCGATAGGTAATGATGTTTTTTGGAGCTTATTGGAATCATGTTTCCTTAAGTGAAAAAAGTGCATTTTAAGACAAAGATAAAAAACACATTATGTTGACTATTTTTTTAATCAATAAATTCATTGATGTAGATGTTTTAAGATCTGTCAATAGCAGAATTAACTTAAATTTTTATAGGAATTATCTGATCCTTTTTCGCTTTTAAGAGAAACTAAACCTCTTAATTGATAGTTTTAAACGATTAAAGTCACTTGCATGGTTTACTGAAATCTATTTTTCAAACTGTAAGTTGTACGTTAGGCTTCAGTCAACGTGTTAAGTTTTATCGATGTTTCCCTTACATCTAACTTGAGAAATCCTGACAATTCAGTGGTATCAGTCAGTGTCGAAGAAGGGAGCGTGTAATGAGCAATCCACCTAATTACGTTTTTCTGTTGGAGCCTGTACACGCTATATCCGGCGAGTTAATTGCGTGGGAACTGTTAACACGTTTCCCAGATGATGCAGATACAAATAATAAACGTAACCCGAACAGAGATGCAGGGTTCTTCAGTCGGCTTCCTGCTGACGATAAATGGCAGTTATTCCTCCACCAGATCGGAAAACTTATTCAGCTATACCAAGAAGGATTTCAGCAAGTCATTAGTGTCAATGTGGATAGAGATATCGTCGCCGGTATTTTTGAAGATGTTGAAATACAACAAAAACTGGCTCAACTCACGCTGCTGCGTTTAGAGATATCCGCATTCTTTACCGCGCGTTTTAACAGCGCCGACCTGTTGATTCTAAAAGGTGTTGCGAAAGTAACGCCAGCTCCTCTTTGGCTTGATGATTTTGGTCCGGGTTATTCCAACCTGACCATGCTTGATAGCGGAATATTTGAGATCGTCAAGATTGACAAAGATTTTTTTTGGCAATTTGGCGACGGTCACATATTTGACACGCTGCTCACCCACCTCAATCAATTATGCGATGGCGTCATTGTTGAGGGGGTTGAAGACCAGTCACAGATTGACCTGTTGTCACGTAAAGCGATTTACGGCATGCAGGGCTATCACTGGAAGAGTGTCTACTTAACTGATTTGCTTGAAAAAACCTGAAAATGGCTCTGGTGCAGTCTATTCCGTCGGGGAAGCAAAAATGTCTAAAAAAGGGTTTGTCGCATTCCATCTGATTTGTGCCCGCCCAATGGAAAATAAAGACATTTTTCCCGTTGTACTGCTGAAAAATAATCCCAGTCCATTCTCCGGGTGGAGGCTTAACTCGGCTCAGCGCGACTTCATCATCAGCTTGTATGAGGTCGACCAAGAGAAAAGGTGAATAAACGCATGGGTTATTCACTAATGAAGCCGGTATCTACGGATGCCGGGCGTTTTTATGGAATTTAATGACTGCGCGGGATTTCGATAACATGAATAATATCTCTATCACTCCTAAAGGTGGGACGGTTGACTCAGTAGTCAATGGCAGCCAAGTCAATTTAACAGCACCCAGTGTTGTTAAACTTCACCTTAATCAATCAGATATTAAGTCTTTCACACGCAATGGTAATGATTTAGTCGTCACCACAAAGTCTGGTGAAGTCCTTGTTATTCACAATTTCTACACTGCAGCTGGCGACAGCGATCTGGTTCTGCAAGACGACAAAGGCGCGCTGTGGTGGGTTGAAGATCCCGGCACTGAAGGATTCCATTACGTCTCTATTGACACCACCGAAGGGTTATTAGCGGAGAACACCACCAACGATGGCACGATCGCGGCCTTTGGTATCGGTGGTGCGGCGCTAGCGGGCTTGGGTGCGATGTTCGCAGGTTCTTCCGGCGGTGGCGGCGGTAATGCGCCGGCCAATGATGGCAATACCGGCGGCGGCGACAACGGCGGTGGAAATAACGGCGGCGGTAACAACGGCGGCGGTAACAACGGTGGGGGTGATAACGGCGGTGGCAACAATGGCGGTGGTGATACTACAGCGCCTTCTGCCGCGACCAACCTGACCTTGACGGATAATGTCGGCACCATTCAAGGTGCCATTGTCACTGGCACGGTCACTGACGATAACACCCCGACCTTAACCGGCACAGCAGAAGCCGGTGCCACGGTGAGCGTTTACGATGGCAGTACCTTGCTGGGTACGGTAGTCGTAGGCGCTGATGGTACCTGGAGTTTCACTTCACCCGCGTTGGCCGACGGTCAGCACAGCCTGACGACCACCGTCACCGATGCCGCAGGTAACACCAGTGCAGCCAGCGATCCAATCACCTTTACCGTTGATACCATCGCGCCTGCGGCGGCAGCGGGGTTGGTGGTCAGTGATGATGTGGGCGGCACTCAAGGTGCATTAACCGCAGGTTCAACCACCGATGACAACACCCCGACGCTCAGCGGGACAGCCGAACCAGGGACTTACATCAGTGTTTATGACGGCACAACGCTGTTAGGTACGGCAACAATGGGGGCAGATGGTACATGGAGCTTCACCACTCCGGCCTTAAGCAACGGCGCGCATAGCCTGACGGTTACCGTAACGGATGCCGCAGGCAACGTGAGCTCAGCCACCGATCCGTTCAACTTTAGCGTGACAGCAGACTTGCCTCCAGCGACCACCACGCTGGAAATTACTGACGACACGGGCAGCACGCTGGTGCAGTTGAGCAATGGCGCTTACACCCACGACAGCACGCCAGTACTCAGTGGTCTGGCAACTGCAGGTGCGGTGATTACGTTGTATGACGGTGAAACCGTCTTGGGTAGCGTAGTGGCTGGGGCTGATGGTCAGTGGGTATTTACCCCTGCTGCACTGGCCGATGGTTCACACGCCTTCCACGCCAGCATCACGGATGCTTCCGGCACCACCCAATCTGATACCATCACCATCAACATCGATACCGTTGCACCTGATGCGGCGAGCGATCTGCAACTCGACAACGATAGTGGCAGCACGGTCGTGCCGATTACGGCGGGTGGTGACACCAACGACAACACGCCGACACTGAGCGGCACCGCAGAGCCAGGCAGTGTGGTAACCATTCGTGATGGTGATACCGTCTTGGGCTCTGTCACCGTGGGCAGTAACGGAAGCTGGCAATTCACCAGCCCAACCCTCAATGATGGCGCGCATAGCCTGACCACTACCGTGACCGATGCGGCAGGCAACGTTAGCGCACCTTCAAGTCCTATCGACTTTACGGTTGATACCGGCACACCAGCGGCGGTATCCGGGCTGACCGTGACCGATGATGTCAATGGCACGCAGATCCTGACTTCAGGTGCCGTGACGGATGACAACACCCCAACGCTGGCGGGCCAGGCCGAACCGGGTACGTTGGTCAGCGTTTACGATAACAACATCTTGCTGGGCACCGTCACTGTGGCTGCTGACGGCAGTTGGAGTTTCACCACCGGCGCGTTAAGCAATGGTGCTCATAGCCTGACTGTGACCGTGACCGATGGGGCGGGTAACGTCAGCGATCCAACCCCGGCATTTGATCTGACCGTTGATGCTGCCTTACCGCCTGCGACCAGTTCGCTGGAGGTGACCGACGATACCGGCAGCACCTTAGTACAGTTGGAAAATGGTGCTTACACTCACGACAACTCGCCAACCCTGAGCGGTCTGGCCGGGCCGAATGACACCATCACCCTGTATAACGGGGATGTGGTCATTGGGGTTGTGACCGCCGATGCTTCTGGCCAGTGGGAGTTTGATACTTCTGACCTGCCGGATGGCACTTATGCTTTCCGTGCGGTTGCGACAGACGCGGACGGCAATGACACTGCTTCGGCGACCATTACCATCAATATCGATACTGCTGCACCACCAGCAGCCGATGGCCTGCAACTGAGCAACGATCAGAGTGGTACGCCAGTACCTGTGGCTGAAGGCGGCGCGACTAACGATAAAACACCAGTACTGAGTGGCACGGCTGAACCGGGCAGTGTTGTGACGATTCTGGATGGCACGACCGTACTGGGCACCGTTACCGTTGGTAGCGATGGGACCTGGAACTTTACCACTCCGACACTGACCGATGGTGCACACAGCCTGACAGCCACGGTGACCGATGCGGCTGGCAACACCAGCGCGAGTTCCAATCCGTTCAACTTCACCGTTGATACTCAGCCGCCTGCCGCCGCGAGCGATGTGCAGCTGAACAGCAACAGCGGTAGCGTATTGTCACCGATCACCGGTGAGACTAACGATAATACCCCAGTGCTGAGCGGCACGGCTGAACCTGGCAGTACCGTCACGATTTCGGATGGCACCAGCGTTTTGGGTACCGTGATTGTTGGCAGCAATGGCAGTTGGACCTTTACCACGCCGACCCTGGGCGAGGGCGCTCACAGCCTGACCACCACGGTCACCGACCCGGCTGGCAATAGCAGCGCCGCTTCCACGCCAATCACCTTCAACGTTGACACCACCGCACCTGGTGCAGCCAGCGGATTGACGGTTACAGGCAATGCAGACGGAACGACGGAGACATTGACGTCAGGTGCAACAACCGACGACAGCACACCGACCCTGAGCGGCCAGGCTGAAATCGGCAGCATTGTGAAAGTCTACGATGGCAGCACCCTGCTGGGCAGCGCTAGTGTAGGCGCGGACGGTAACTGGACCTTTACCACATCTGCACTGAGTAACGGTAACCACAGCCTGACAGTGACCGTCACCGATACCGCTGGCAACGTCAGCCAGCCGACTACCGCCTTTGATTTAACCGTTGATGCCGCCTTGCCGCCGGCCACCAGTTCCCTGGAGGTGACCGACGATACGGGCAGTACCTTGGTACAACTGGCCGATGGTGCCAGCACGCATGACAATACGCCGACGCTGAGCGGTCTGGCGGGCGCAAACGACACCATTACGCTGTATAACGGTGATGTCATCATCGGTAATACTACGGCCGATGCCAATGGTCAGTGGCAGTTTGATACCTCCAACCTGCCAGATGGCACTTATGCTTTCAAAGCCACAGCAACCGATGGGGCAGGTGTCTCTACCGATTCCCCTGTTATCACCATCACCATTGATACCCTTGCGCCAGCGGCAGCCACTAACCTGCAACTGACCAATGATGACGGCAGCACGCCGGTTGCCGTTGCAGCGGGTGGTGCCACCAATGACATCACGCCAGTATTGAGCGGTAACGCCGAGCCGGGCAGCACCGTGACTATTCTGGATGGCACGACGGTACTGGGTACGGCAACCGTAGGGCAGGATGGCACCTGGAGCTTCACCACGCCAACGCTGACCGACGGCAGCCACAGCCTGACCACGACGGTGACCGATCCGGCTGGCAACGTTGGCCCCGCCTCCAACCCCTTCACCTTCACCGTGGATTCACAGCCGCCAGCAGCGGCGGGTGACCTGCAACTCAGTAATAACAGTGGTTCAACCATTGTCCCTATTGCTTCTGGCGGTACGACCAACGCGGATCAGCCCGTACTGAGCGGTACCGCTGAGCCTGGCAGCACCGTGACCATCTCTGATGGCACTGAGGTTCTGGGCAGCGTAACAGTTGGTGCTAATGGCAACTGGAGCTTTACTTCTCCTGTGCTGCAGGACGGGTCACACAGCTTGACCACCACCGTGACCGATGCGGCTGGTAATATCGGTCCGATTTCGACACCGATTAACTTTAGTGTGGATACCGCGCCTCCAGCGGTCATCGGTGATTTGGTGGTCAGCGATAATGTTGGCGATCAGCAAGGGGAGTTGGCTTCCAATGACACCACCGATGACAACACGCCGACGCTGAGTGGTACCACAGAAGCGGGAGCGTTAGTCAGCATCTATGACGGTACGGTCTTACTCGGCAATACTACAGCGGATCAAAACGGTAGCTGGACGTTTACCACCCCAGCATTAAATAACGGCACCCATAACCTGAGTGTGACGGTGACCGATGCCGCGGGTAACGTTAGCGATCCAACGCCTAATTTCCAACTGAATGTTGAAGCCGATCTGCCACCTGCTACCACAACGTTGCAGATTACCGATGACAGCGGCAGTACCTTGGTCCAGTTGGCTAACGGTGCCAGCACCCACGACACGTCGCCAATTCTGAGTGGTCTCGCGCAAGCGGGCGATACCATCACACTGTATGATGGCACCCAAGTGCTGGGTACAGCGGTCGCTAATGACAGCGGTCAATGGTCATTCGCCACCACTGGCCTGAGCGAAGGTCCGCATACCTTCTATGCCAGCATTACCGACGTCACCGGCAATACCACCAACTCGCCAAGCATTACCATTACGGTTGATACCACACAGCCCGACGCCGCTTCAGATTTGGTGCTGAGCAATGATTCAGGCAGCACGCCAGTACCTATTGCCCCAGATGGCGTAACCAACGACAGCAGCCCGCTGTTGAGCGGTGCAGGTGAGCCAGGTGCGACTGTTAGCGTATACGACGGCAGCACGTTGTTGGGCACCGCAACCGTTGGTAGTAACGGTAGCTGGAGCTTCAACACGCCTGCCTTGGGTGAAGGCAACCACAGCCTGACCACCACCGTAACGGATGCGGCAGGCAACGTTAGCGATCCTACTCTGGCAATCACCTTCAGCGTAGACACCGTGGCACCAGCGGCATCCAGTGTGGTTGTGGGCAACGATGGCGGCGCATTAACTTCTGGCGCGACTACCGATGACAACACACTGGATCTGAGTGGCCAGAGCGAAGCGAATGCTGTTATTCGTGTGTATGACGGCAGCCTGTTGTTGGGTTCAGCCGTAGCGGATACCAATGGCGCATGGACCTTCAGCACGGCAGCCTTGACCAACGGTAACCACAGCCTGACAGTGACCGCCACCGATGTTGCGGGCAACCTTGGCCCAGCCACCTCGCCGTTTGTGGTGAATGTCGAAGCCGGCTTGCCAGCAGCGACGCTGACCCTGGAGGTGACGGATGACAGCGGCAACACCCTGGTTGCCCTGGCAGATGGTGACAGCACACAAGACACCACACCGGTGCTGAGTGGCCTGGCCATCGCCAATGCCGTGGTGACGCTCTACGATGGCACCACCGTGTTGGGTACCGCAGTAGCAGATGCCAACGGACAGTGGAACTTCACACCTACCGCTCTGCCAGATGGCGCGCATGCGTTCCAGTCCAGCTTTAATGATGCAGGCGGTATTCCGGTCCTTTCACCGGTCATTACCGTAACGATTGATACCATTGCGCCTGCGCCGGCTACCGATGTCGGCGTGACTAACGGCGACGGTGACGTCATTCCTCCTGGCGGTTCCACCAACGACACCAGCCCAGTGCTGAGCGGCAGCGCAGAACCGGGCAGCACGGTCACCATCACTGATGGCACCACCGTGCTGGGCACCGCCACCGTCGATGAGAACGGTGGCTGGACCTTCACCACGCCTCCACTGACTGAAGGCAACCACGATATCACCACCACTGTGACCGATCCGGCGGGCAATACCAGCACAGCATCGGATCCCGTCTCGGTCGTGATTGATACTCAGCCACCTGCCGCACCGGGCAACGTCCAGCTCAGTAATAATGAGAGCGGTACGCCGGTTCCGATTACCAATGGCGCAACTAACGATACCACGCCAGTATTGACCGGGACCGCCGAACCTGGCAGCACCGTTACCGTTTCTGATAACGGAACACCTTTGGGTACGGCGACGGTCGGTACAGATGGGACATGGAGTTACTCTCCAACTCTGGATCCTGGCGATCATAGCCTGACGGCGACGGTGACCGATCCTGCGGGCAACGTCAGTAATCCTTCAGCACCTATTGCGGTAAATGTGGATACCATTGCACCGGGCGCCTCGGGTCCAATCGTGATCAGCAACGATCAGAGTGGCACACCGGTTCCGATTACCAACGGCACCACCAACGACACGACGCCAGTGCTGAGCGGCACAGCGGAGCCGGGCAGTACCGTGACGGTTTCCGATGGCACAACCGTATTGGGTTCTGTCAGTGTGGGTTCCGATGGCAACTGGAGCTACACCACTCCCGCGCTGAGTGAGGGCAATCATACGCTGAGCGCCACCGTCACTGATGCGGCGGGTAACAGCAGCACCACGCAGACCTCTGTCACCATTAGTGTTGATGTTACGCCGCCAGCTGCTGCAACGGATGTAACGGTCAGCAACGGCGCCGGTACAGAGATCAACTCTGGTGGTGCGACCAATGACACCACGCCTGTCATCAGCGGCAGTGCCGCGGAAGGCAGCACCGTGAATATCTATAACGGTACTGAGTTGCTCGGCACCGCTACCGTGGTTGAGGGAGGCACCTGGACCTTTATCCCGACCACGGAACTGGGCGAGGGCCAACACAGCATCACCGCCACCGTGGTAGATCCAGCGGGCAACACCAGTGCGCCTTCTACACCGGTTATCGTCAACATCGATCTCACTCCTCCAGCCGCCGCGGGCGAACTGGTGCTGAGCAATGACAGCACCGGAACCGCTGTGCCTATCATTAATGGCGCCACCAATGACACTACGCCGGTATTAAGCGGTACCGCTGAGCCAAACAGCATTGTCACTGTCTTTGATACGGTTGGCACAACGGTCACCACGCTGGGTTCCGTCACAGTGGCTGCTGACGGTAGCTGGAGCTTCACCTCTCCGACTCTGGGTGAGGGGGCGCACAGCCTGACCACCACGGTTACCGATCCTGCTGGTAACGTTCAATTGGATTCAACTTCGGTTGATTTCACCGTCGATCTGACACCACCGGCTGTGGCGGGTGATGTGGCACTGAACAACAACAACAACCCTACGGAGCTAGTGCCGATTGTGGACGGCGGTGCTACCAACGATACCACGCCGGTATTGAGCGGCACTGCGCCTGAGGGCAGTGTGATTACCGTTTATGACGGCACTAACGTACTGGGTACGGTCGTGGTGGATGCCACTGGAGAGTGGAGCTACACCACAGCCGCTCTAAGCCAGGGTGAACACAGCCTGAGTACGACCGTCACCGATCCTGCTGGTAACGTTAGCGATCCGTCGGCAACCATCGGCTTCACGGTGGATACCGTGCCGCCAGCCGCCGCAACCGAGTTGCAGTTGACGAATGGCGCGAACAACCCGATTGCGACAGGCGGTGCAACCAATGACACCACGCCGACCTTGACCGGTACGGCCGAAGTGGGCAGCACTGTTACCGTGACTGATACGGTTAACGGGGTCGTCACCACCCTCGGAACAGCCACTGTTGATGGCGATGGTCGCTGGACATTTACGCCGGCAGACGATTTGCCTGCAGGTGCGCACACCTTGGCAGCGACGGTCACCGACCCGGCGGGCAATACCAGCACCGCGTCCAGTCCAATCAACTTCACGGTCGATTTGACTGTGCCAGCCGAAGCTTCTGAACTGCAGCTGAGCAACAATCAGGGCAGCACACCTGTTGATGTGGCGCTGGACGGCTCAACCAACGACACCACGCCAGTATTCAGCGGATTCGCAGAAGCGGGCAGTGTCGTGACCATCACCGATACCGTGAATGGCACGGCGACGGTGCTGGGTTCAGTGACAGCGGATGCCGATGGCAACTGGAGCTTCACCTCTCCAACGCTCTTGGCTGGCGATCATAGCCTGACCACCACCGTCACCGATCCAGCAGGTAACGTCAGTGGTTCATCTGATGCATTTACCTTCACGATAGATCTCATCCCGCCAGCCCCAGCAGGCGAGGTGGCGTTGGTCAACGATGCGGACACTGAAATTCAGACCGGTGGTCGCACCAACGACACAACGCCAACACTCAGCGGCAGTGCTGAGCAGGACAGTATTGTTACGATCAGGGATGGTGATACCGTTCTGGGGACCGCCATCACTGATGGTGACGGTAACTGGACCTTCACCACACCAATCCTGAGTGAAAGCAGCCATAGCCTGACCGCGACCGTCACCGATGCGGCGGGCAACAGCAGCACGCCGTCCACGCCGATTGTCTTCACCGTGGACATCACGCCACCTGCGGCGGCTGCCGCGCTGGTGTTCAGCAACGACAGCAGCGGCGCGCCGGTTGCCATCACCAACGGCATCACCAGTGATAACACGCCGGTGCTGAGTGGTACGGCGGAAGCGGGCAGTACGGTCACCATTTCTGGTGCCAACGGTGAGGTGGGGACAGCGCTGGTCGGTCAAGACGGCACCTGGAGCTTTGATGTTCCGCAGTTAGCAGATGGTACTTACAGTTTCACCACCACCGTCACTGATGTCGCGGGCAATACTGGGCCGGTCTCATCACCGATAGCCATTACCATCCTGGCCACGCCACCGGCAGATGCCATTGGCCTGCAGTTGACGAATAACAACGGTGCTTCGCCGGTTATTATCGCCGATGACGGTCGTACCAATGACACCACACCAGTGCTGTCGGGTACCGCCACGGGTGGTAGCTATGTCACTATCTCCGAGGGAGGCGTGCCGCTTGGCACGGCGATTGTCGGCTCAGATGGTAGTTGGAGCTTTAACGTTCCTACGTTAAGCGAAACCACCCATACCTTCACCACAGTGGTGACCGATGTCGCAGGCAACGTCAGTAGCGGCGATGAAGGGACCTTCACGGTCACCATCGATGTGACACCACCGGATGCATTGACGGGTCTGAGCGTTGAAACCGCTGCGGGCGATCTAATCACCGGTGCGACCAATGATACGGCACCTGTGCTGAACGGTACGGCTGAAGCGGGAAGCCTGGTGACCATTTACGATGGTGACAATGCTATTGCTTCGGTGACGGTTACGGATCCTGGTGGTGCCTGGAGCTATGACTTCGCGGCGATGCCATTAACTGAAGGCAATCACACGCTGAGCGCGACGGCCACTGATGTGGCGGGTAACGTGAGTGGAGCGGGCACCCCACTCACAGTAACCATCGATCTGACACCACCTGCAGTTTCTAGCCTGGTGGTGACCGACGGCAATGGCACGGCGCCTGTGACGGTGGGTAACAACGGCTATACCAATGACACCTCGCCAGAGATCAGTGGTACGGCTGAGCCGGGTAGTTCAGTGGCGATCTACGATGGTCCGACCTTGCTGGCAACGGTACCGGCCGATCCAGACACCGGCGCCTGGAGTTATACCGCTGATTTCGCGTCAGGTACCACTCATGCCTTGAGCGTGGTGGTCACCGATGCGGCAGGCAACGTTGGTTTGGCTTCGGACGTGGTGAATATCACTGTCTCGACTGAGATCCCGGATGCGGTAGTCGATCTTACCGTCAGCAATAACAATGGCAACACGTTGGTGACTATCCCGGATGAGGGATCCACTAACGATACCACGCCTCAACTGAGCGGCACCTCGACAGTGATTGGCGGTATTATCACCATTACTGCCGTCTCTGATACGGGTACGCAAGTTCTGGGGACCGCCACCGTTGGTGCGGATGGTAAATGGAGCTTTATCACCAGTGTGCTTTCCGCTGGGGACTACAGCGTTAGCGTGACCGTGACCGATGCGGCGGGTAACGAGAGTATCCCTTCTAACGTTGCTAACTTTACCGTTGATATCACCGCTCCTGATGCGGTAACAAACTTGCAGTTCAGCAATGACAGCAGCGGCGCGGCAGTACCTATCGCGTCTGGCACACCCACCAATGACACCACACCGTTGTTAAAGGGTAGTGCGGTGAATGCTGAGGATGGCTCGATTGTCACCATCTCGGAAAACGGCACCGTGTTGGGTACGGCAACGGTCACTGATGGCGAGTGGAGCTTCAATACGCCAGCGCTGGGGGATGGTACTCACACGTTCAGCGTGTCGGTGACCGATCCGGCTGGAAACGTCAGTACCGGTAATCCAACCATCTCTGTCATCATTGATACGCAAACACCTGCTGTCGCTACCGACGTTACGTTGAGTAACGATGTTGATGCAAGCAATGTGGTGGTCATTCCGAACGGCGGCCTGACCAACGACAACACGCCAGTGCTGACGGGTCAGACCGACGTGGGCAACACCGTCAGTGTTTCCATCAACGGTGGTACAGCGCAAGCGGCTACCGTTAACCCAGATGGTAGCTGGTCCTTCACCCCGGCGCAGTTGGCTGACGGCACTTATACCTTCAGTGTCGTGGTGACCAGTCCTGCGGGTAACGTCAGTGCACCAGTGACCACTGTGGCACAGATTGATGCGACGCCGCCTGCAGATGTCACTGGTGTGACGCTCGCCAATGACAATGGGTCGGTTCCAGTCACAACAGCGGACATTACCTATACCAGTGACAGTACGCCAGTGATCTCTGGCAGTGCGACGGCGGGTCTCATTGTTAACATCTACAACAATGGCAGCCTGCTTGGCACCACCACGGTCGGTAGCGATGGCAAGTGGAGCTTCATCCCTACCACGCCATTGCTGGATGACGCCTATAGCATTACAGCACGCGCTGTTGATGCGGCGGGTAACCTCAGTAATGAAACCGCGCCTCTCGAATTCACGGTGGATACCATAGCGCCACTCGTGGGCACAGTGACTATCACTGACAATGATGCAACGCCGAACACAACCGTGGCGAATGGTGGCTACACCAATGACACCACTCCGCTGCTGACAGGTAGTGGCAGTGAAGAGGGTGACATTGTCCGCATCTATGACACCAATCAGCAGTTGCTCGGTACGGCTATCGTGCAGGATGGCGGGGGCTGGACCTTCCAACTGCCAGCACTCTCAGCAACGCAGCATACGCTGACGGTCACCGTCACGGATGAGATCGGGAACAGCAGCAGCACCTCAGTCGTGGTCAACATTGATACTACGGCACCTGAGCCGGTTGCCGCGGTCACGATTGAAAGCGACGTTGTTCCAACTGCACCTGTCACGGTAGCCAACGGTGGCTCAACCAACGACACCACACCAACTATCAGTGGTACGGCGGAGCCGGGCAGTACCATCACGCTGCTGAATCAGGATGGCACCGTGTTTGGCACCGCCACTGCGAATGCCACCACCGGAGCATGGAGCTTCACACCAGAGGACGCGCTGGCTAATGGCACCACTTATTCGTTGACGGTTACGGCGACGGATGCGGCGGGTAACGTCAGTGTGGGATATGACGTGAGCTTCACCATTGATACCGTCGCACCAACGTTGGGTGCTTATACCGTCAGCAATAACAACGGGGCCTCGCCTGTTACGATTGCCAGCGGTGGCTTGACCAACGACGACACGCCGGTATTGCGTGGTACGGGAGCCAGCGCTGGCTCGATCATTACGATTTCGGATACCACCGCGACCGGTACAACCGTGTTGGGCACAGCGATAGTGGCGGATAACGGTCAGTGGCGTTTTGAGACTGGAACGCTGCCTCAGGGAGCGAATACCTTCACGGTCACCGCCACCGATGCGGCGGGTAACGTGACGACCAGCCCAACTCAGACTGTAATTAATATCGATAGCATTAAACCTGATGCGCCTGACGGCGTGACTGCAACCACCGTGGACGAAGGCAATATCTCCAGTGGCGGGACAACAACGGATAACGTCATCACCTTTGGCGGGTCAACAGAAGCTGGCAGTGTTGTCACTATCTACGATGGTACGACGTTGCTGGGTACTGCCACGGTGACCGGAACCACCTGGACGTTTACCACGCCTACCTTGAGCAATGGTTCGCATAGCTTCACCGCAACGGCGACTGATGCGGCAGGTAACGTGAGTGATGTTGCGCCGAACCCAGCGTTTACTCAGATCGTGAATGCGGGTGTGCCGGATGCAGAAACGACATTGGTGATCACTGATGATTCAGGTTCGACTCCGGTGACGCTGGAGGATGGGGACTTCACCAAAGATACGACGCCAGTGTTGAGCGGTCAGGCAGATGCCTTGATAGGACTCATCATTACGATTCAGGATAATGGCGTGACCATCGGTACTGTCATACCTAATCCTGCCACCGGTCAGTGGAGCTATACGCCGACGTTGGGCCAAGGCGAGCATGTCATTACTATCTTGGAAAATGGTATCGCTACGGCTGGTCCTGTCACCATCACCGTCGACAGCATTGCACCTGACGTGGTCACCGATCTGGTGGTTAACAACAACAGCACCGGTACTAACGTTCCGGTGACTTCAGGTTCAACCAACGACAACACGCCAGTGTTAACCGGTACTGCTGAGCCAGGAGCGATAATTACCGTCTATGATGGCAACACCGCTCTGGGTACAACAGTGGCAACCGGTGGGGTATGGAGCTTCGCCACGCCAACCCTGACCAGCGGCCTCCATACGTTCAGCGTAACGGCAACGGATGCCGTGGGTAATGTCAGTGCGAAATCCACTGCGGTGCCAATCATCATCGACACCATTGCACCAAACGCGGCAACGCTGGTGGTGACCAATGACGATGCTAACCCTGATTTGGCTGTGCCTAATGGTGGCAGCACCAATGACACCACGCCTGTTCTGAGCGGTACGGCGGAAGCGGGTGCGTTGATTCGTATCTATCAAAACAACGTTGAGGTGGGTTCGACTGTTGCGACAGGCGGCACCTGGAGCTATACCTCTGCACAGTTGGCTGAAGGAACTTATAACTTTACCGTCAGAGCAACGGATGCGGCCGGTAATACCAGTGTGGCTTCCAGCACTGCCACTGTTGTTATTGATACCACCGCTCCAACCGGCCTGACCGTCACTGCCAGCAACAACAACGGCACCACGCCAGTCGCGATTGCTAACGGCAGCACCACCAACGACAGCACCCCAGCCCTGAGCGGTACGGCAGAGCCGGGCAGTGTTGTGACCATCAGTGAGGGTGCGACCGTACTGGGTTCAGTGACAACCGCAGCGAATGGTAGCTGGAGCTTCGTCACCGGTATCTTGCCTGACGGCCTGCATAACCTGAGTATCACCGCGACTGATGCGGCGGGTAACACAGGTACAGCAGCCACAGTGAACTTCACAGTGACAACCGCAGCACCGACCACGCCAACCTTGGTGGTCAACAACGATGCGAACAACACTCTGACGCCAGTCGCCAATAATGGTGCCACTAACGACAGCACGCCAACGCTGACCGGTACTGCCACGGCGGGTAACATCATCACCATTTACGACGGCACCACGGTGCTGGGCACCGCCACGGCCGTGGCGGGAAATACCTGGAGCTTCACCTCTCCAGCCCTGAGCAACGGCAGCCATACCTTCACCATCAAGGCTACCGATGCGCTGGGTAACGCCACGGCACAGGTTGGGACCACGACGGTCACGATTGACACAGTGGCACCTGTCGCCTCAACGCTGGTGATTGCTAACGACAGCAGCGGTACTGCGGTGACGGTGGCCAACGGCGGTTCCACCAACGACACCACACCACGTCTGAGCGGTGTGGTCAGCACGGCGGAGGCGGGTGATATTGTCAGGATTTACGACAATATCAGTGGCAGCGCAGTGCTGGTCGGTTCAGCCGTAGTGCAGGCAGATGGAAGCTGGAGCACTAACAGCAACGTGCTGGCGGAGGGTAACCATCCTCTGAGCGTCACGGTGACAGACCTGGCGGGTAACGTCAGTGGTTCAACCACAGCAAGCGTTATCATTGATACGACTGGACCGGCCGTTGCGTTGGTGAATACCAGCAATAACAGCGGCTCAACGCTTGTGACGATCACCAACAACGGCTCAACCAATGACAACACACCGTTGTTAAGCGGTACGGCTGAAGCGGGTAGCGTGGTCAGGATCCTTGAAGGTACAAATGTTGTGGGATCGGTGGTGGTGACTCAGAATGGCACCTGGAGTATTGCCACTTCTGCCTTGCTGGACGGTCCGCACACGTTGACCGTCACGGCGACCGATGCCGCAGGCAACGTAAGTACCGCTGCTCAGAACATCACGTTTACGGTCTCAACCGCCGTAACCGCTGCGCCAACACTGGTGGTCAACAACGACGCCAACAACACGCTGACGCCAGTCGCCAACAATGGTGTCACTAACGACAGCACCCCAACGCTGACAGGTACAGCGGCGGTGGGTAACGTCATCACCATTTATGACGGCACCACGGTGCTGGGTACCACCACGGCCATTACGGGGAATACCTGGAGCTTCACTTCGCCAGCCCTGAGCAACGGCAGCCATGCACTGAGCGTGACGGCAACCAATGCGGCGGGAACCGTGAGTACTGCGGTCAGTTCAAACGTGGTGATTGATACCGTGGCGCCGGTGAACTCAACGCTGGTGATCGCCAACGACAACGGTACCAACCCGGTGACGGTGGCGAACGGCGGTTCCACCAACGACACCACGCCACGTCTGAGCGGTGTGGTCAGTGCGGCGGAAGCGGGCGGTATTGTCAGGGTTTACGACAACATCAGTGGTACTGCGGTTCAGGTCGGTTCGGCAGTGGTACAGGCAGACGGCACCTGGAGCACCAACAGCTCCGTGCTGGCGCAGGGCACCCATCCGCTGAGCGTCACGGTGACTGATGCAGCCGGTAACATCAGCGGTTCAACCACAGCCAGCGTGATTATCGACACCACTGCTCCAACCGGTCTGACAGTGGCGGCAGCCAACAACAACGGCACGACGGCGGTGGTGATTGCCAACGGCGGCACCACCAATGACAACACGCCAGCGCTGAGTGGTTCGGCTGAGTCGGGCAGTCTGGTCATCATCCGTGAAAACGGCGTGGCGATTGGTTCTACAACGGCTGTTAATGGTACCTGGAGTATTACGTTGGGTACGCTGTCTGACGCCACTCACACCCTCAGTGTGACGGCGACGGATGCGGCAGGCAACGTGGGTGCAGCTTCAACCTTCACCCTCACTGTATCTACCGCCATAACCGCTGCGCCAACGCTGGTGGTCAACAACGACGCCAACAACACGCTGACGCCAGTCGCCAACAATGGTGTCACTAACGACAGCACCCCAACGCTGACAGGTACAGCGGCGGTGGGTAACGTCATCACCATTTATGACGGCACCACGGTGCTGGGTACCACCACGGCCATTACGGGGAATACCTGGAGCTTCACTTCGCCAGCCCTGAGCAACGGCAGCCATGCACTGAGCGTGACGGCAACCAATGCGGCGGGAACCGTGAGTACTGCGGTCAGTTCAAACGTGGTGATTGATACCGTGGCGCCGGTGAACTCAACGCTGGTGATCGCCAACGACAACGGTACCAACCCGGTGACGGTGGCGAACGGCGGTTCCACCAACGACACCACGCCACGTCTGAGCGGTGTGGTCAGTGCGGCGGAAGCGGGCGGTATTGTCAGGGTTTACGACAACATCAGTGGTACTGCGGTTCAGGTCGGTTCGGCAGTGGTACAGGCAGACGGCACCTGGAGCACCAACAGCTCCGTGCTGGCGCAGGGCACCCATCCGCTGAGCGTCACGGTGACTGATGCAGCCGGTAACATCAGCGGTTCAACCACGGCGAGTGTCATCATTGACACCACCGCACCAACCGGCCTGACAGTGGCGGCTGCCAACAACAACGGCAGTACCCCGGTCACGGTTGCCAACGGTGGTTTCACCAACGACAACACGCCAGCGCTGAGCGGTTCGGCAGAAGCGGGCAGTGTGGTGATCGTCCGTGAAAACGGTGTGGCAATTGGTTCAACCACGGCCACCGCTGGCGGAACATGGAGCCTGACGTTGACCACGCTGACTGACGGCTTGCACACCTTCAGTGTCACTGCCACCGATGCGGCAGGTAACGTAGGTACGGCATCCACTATCGCGTTGAACATTGATACCGGTACACCAGCAATAGCGACTGGCTTGACGGTGACCAACAATGACGTCACGCCTAACGTAACGGTCGCCAACGGGGGCTCAACCAACGACAACACGCCAGTGTTGAGCGGTTCGGCTGAAGCCAATTCGATTGTGACCATCTACGACGGTTCTACCGTGCTGGGTTCCACTACCACCACATCGGGCGGTACGTGGAGCTTCACATCACCGACATTGACCAACGGCAGCCATCCACTGAGCGTGACGGTGAAAGATGCGGCGGGCAACATCAGCCCGGCCACTGGCACCTACACCGTGGTGGTGGATACCGTTGCGCCAGTGGCCTCAACGCTGGTGATCACCAACGATGTCACCAACACTGTCGTGGCTAACGGCGGTTCAACTAACGACACCACGCCAACGCTGAGCGGTACCGTCAGTGCAGCTGAGGCTGGAAGCCGAGTCAGCATTTACGACAATGGCGCACTGCTGGGTACGGCGATTGTGCAGGCGAACGGCACCTGGACCTATACCACGGTGGCTCTGCTGCAAGGCACGCATCCAATCACCGTCACCGTCACCGATGCCGCGGGTAACGTCAGTGGCACCACGTCGGCTTCTGTGATTATCGACACCACCGCACCAGCGGCGTTGACGATTGCTGCCAGCAACAACAACGGCAGTACCGCAGTGGCAATCCCGAACAACGGCACCACCAACGACAGTACACCGCTGTTGAGTGGTACCGGTGAAGCGGGTGCCAAAGTCACCGTGTACGATGGCACCACGCTGTTGGGTACCACCACCGTGGGCAGTAACGGCCAGTGGACCTTCACCACGCCAACGCTGACCAATGCGACGCATACGCTGAACGCGACGCAGACCGATGCGGCAGGCAACGTGAGCCAGAATGCGTCAGTAACGCTGACGGTGGATACCGTGGCACCGACCAACTCTACGCTGGTGATCACCAACGACTCGGTGGCACCAACAGGTACGGTGGCGAATGGCGGTTCAACCCGCGATACCACGCCGGTCCTCAGTGGCGTAGCAGAACGTGGTGCCGTCGTCACTATCTACGACGGTGCAACGTTGCTGGGTTCCGTAGTGGCCAACGCCACAACCGGTGCCTGGAGCTACACCACCGCCGTGCTGGCCAACGGTAGTCATCCGATTAACGTGACGGTGACAGATACCGCCGGTAACGTCAGTGGCACCACCACGGCAACGGTGATTGTCGATACCGTTGCACCAACGGCGGCAACCGGTCTGTTGATTAACAGCACGGGTACGATTGTCACCGGTAGCGGTGAGGCGGGTACCACGGTCACTGTGCGTGATTCGGGTGGTAATGCCATCGGTAGCGGCACGGTAGCGGCAAACGGCACTTTCTCTGTCTCGCTGACCAGCGCGCAGACCACGGGCGCTAACCTGTCTGTTTCTCTGACTGACAGCGCGGGTAACGTCTCGCCTACGGCCTCTCTGGTTGGCGCCATCAACATTGTGGCGACACCGGACGCGGCAGAGGTGGACTTCTCTACTGCTGCTGGCTCGCACGTCAATGCGAATGCCAGTGTGACTAACGCAGCGCTGTTGACTACCTCACTGTTGGGTGTGGTTAATCTGAGCGTATTGAACAGCAGTAACGCCTTCATGTTCTCAGTGGGTACCGGGGATACAAGGACGCTGACAGTGCAGGCTTCGGCTGCAAGTTTGGTGGCGCTGAGTACCAACTACACGTTGTATCTGTATGAGCAGGTCAACGGACAATGGGTGCAGCAGACCAACTATACCGTGGCTAACTACATCAGCATGTTCTTGTATATCGGTTCGAAAACAGGTGCGGCAGTGACCTATACCGGGCTAACTAGCGGGAACTATGCGATTGTGTTGGGCGCATCAGGTGCAATTAGTCTTGGCCTGTTACCTTCTACCACCGTCGGCACAACTTCGGATGTCACGTCCTATGTGGCAACGGTAGCGGCGACGGTCACGGGTAACCTGTTGACCAACGATAGCAGTTCGATTGCGCATACCGTTCCAGCAGGTACGGCGGTCACGGCGGTGTCGGGGGCGGCGGTGAGCAGTGCAACTGCCACTACCATCAACACCACCTATGGCACCTTGGTGATCGACTCCCACGGCAACTACACCTATACATTGAAAGCGGGTCTGGACGTGGCAACATTGCCATCAACCGACACCTTCACGTATACGGTGACGGATGCCTACGGGGCGGCAACGTCCTCGACGCTTACCGTGACGCTGCACAATGGCGTGGCAACCAGCCTGGTGGCAACCAACAGTCTGTTTGCCGCCACCACCACGGCAGAGCATGACGCCAGCGGAAGCATTTACGCTGACTCAAGCACCAGCCATACCGGAACCTTGAGTATTACTAATGAACACGGTGATACCACCACCGTGAGCAGCACCGGTTCTACTCTGGTAACGGGCGACTACGGTACGTTAAGTATCGCGGCGAATGGTACCTACACCTACTCACTGACTGCGGGGCTGGATGCACAGACCATTACGCACAAAGAGGTGTTTACCTACAGCCTGGCGGCAACAAACGGCACCATTACCACTAATACCTTCACCATCGAGCTGCACCCAACCATCACTGGAACGGCGGGCGCTGACACGCTGACGGGTAGTGCCTACGACGACACCATCACCACCGGTGCTGGCGCAGACACACTGGTCTACCACCTGCTGGCAAGCGCAGATGCCACAGGCGGTAACGGCCACGATACCTGGACTGACTTTAATGTTGCGCAAGGCGACAAAATTGACGTCAGTAACTTGCTAATTGGTTGGAATGATTCCACAAGTAATATTAATGATTTCGTGAAAGTGGATCATACTTCAGATGGCAATACCGTGCTCTCGATTGACCGTGATGGCACCGGTACGGGTTACAGCAGTACTCAACTGGTTACGCTGGAAGGCGTGAATGTTTCACTGGAGGAGCTGCTGCAACAACCGCACCAAAACACCACGGTCTAATTAAGGCCGGTATAGGAAGCAGGGAAGCAGTATGGGCGCAGGGATGCGCCCCTTTCTCTTTTTTGACTGGTGGATTAAAGATGGATCTGATGCAATCAGGCACGACAACTCGCCGTTTTACTAAGCTCAGCGTTTTATGTGCTGGCATCGCGTTTTTTCACAGTTCTTACACCTTGGCTGTCAGTGATGCGCTCACATCGGCAGGCAGAATTACTTCAGCAGGTCTGGCGCAACAGCAGCAGGAACTGCCTTCTCTTACTGGCGAAGTCGCCGAACCGGCATTGGCTCATGTGCCGGATTCTTTAACCATCAATCAGGCCGTACAACGGGCCATCCACTGGCACCCTGACATCGCCGAGGCGATAGGGAAAATGCTGGAGCAGGCCAACCAGGTGGATGTGGCCAAAGCGAAATACTATCCACAAATCAGTGGGGGTATGAACAACGGCTACACCAATGCTTATACCGAAAAAGGCTTCAGTCCCTCGTTCGTTTTATCGGTTTCGCAGATGCTTTATGACTTCGGTAAAGTCAGCAGTTCGGTGCGCTCCGCTGAAGCGGGTGTCGCACAGGAGCAAGCCAATGTGTTGGTCAGTATCGACACCGTGGCACATGACACCGCTTCTGCATTGGTAGAAGTACAGGGTTATCAGCAGCTGGTGAAAATCGCCCAGCAGCAGCTGGATGCGCTAAGCAAAATTGGCGATCTGGCGCGTCAGCGTAATGATGAAGGTGCTGCCTCGCTGTCCGATGCCACCCAAACCGATGCGCGTATCGAAGGTGCGCGCACCACCTTGATTCAATACCAAGCCAACCTTGATCGCTGGCGTGCCACGCTGGCGACCTATCTTGGCTGGCCGCTGGTGAAAAAAGTCAGCGATGACTTCCCGGTGAACCTGACGCGCTCCTGCGCGGTGGGGAAAGCGGATGACAAACTCAATCCCGCCGTGCTCGCCGCTTGGGCGCAAGCCAATCAGGCACAAGCCAAATTGGATAACGCCAATGCCCAGAATATGCCGACCATTTCGCTGGAGCCGCAGGTCACCCATTACCTTAACGATCACTACTCGGGCAGTGAAACTTTAGACCGCACCCAGTATCAGGCATTCGTTAAAGTCGAAATGCCGATTTATCAGGGCGGGGGGATTACGGCCGCGCGTGATGCGGCGGCCAATGCGTTGCAGGCGGCGAATGCGGCGGTGAATTCTGCGCGACTCAAAGCCCGACAACAGTTGAGCGAATCGCAGAATCAGGCACTGAGCCTGTCGCAAAGTCTGGCGATCATGGGCAGACAGCAAACGCTGGGTGAGAAAACTCAGCAGCTGTACCAAGACCAATATTTGCAACTCGGCACCCGTCCGCTGCTGGATGTGCTTAACGCCGAACAGGAAGTATTCCAGACTCGCTTTACGCTGCAGCAAACCATCAGTCAATTACGCTCACTGCAACTCGATTGCTTATACAGCACCGGGAACTTGCGGTCGGCATTCGCGTTGAATAATCAGCGGATCCAGAATGTGGAGATCCAGCCATGACACAATTGCAAATACCAGATGCCCCCAATGGCGATACCGACAGTGCCGCGGGCGGCAGCGTTCCCTTACACGGCTGGGCCACCGCCATTATCCTGATTGCGACCCACTATCGCTTACCCTGCTCGCCGGGCATGATCATGGCGGCCGCAGAGTGGCAGGGCAAACAGACGCGGGATAAAGCGCTGCGCCATCTGGCTCGCCAGGCGGGCTTGTCACTGCAACTCTACGATGAAAATAAGTGGGAAATCACCAGCTGGCGTCTGCCGCTGGCGGTGGAACTAACCGATGGGCAGGTCGGGGTGATCACCAGTTTTGATGGTGAAGATGAGGTGCGTGTTCACTTTGCCGGTGATGAACAACCAGCCCCTGTCGCGTTGGAAACGCTTTTGCCGGAAATCCGCTATGCGGCGGCACTGCGCCCGGTCACGGCGGCGAAAGACAGTCGCGTGGATCGCTATCTGGCGACCGTTAAGCCCAACTGGCTGATGAAGCTGGTGCTACACGATATGCGCCCCTACATCCACGTGATGCTGGGTTCATTCCTGATCAACCTGATGGCGCTGGTCGGCATTGTGTTCTCGATGCAGGTGTATGACCGCGTCATTCCGGCGCAATCCTACCCGACGCTGTATGTGCTCTACATTGGGGTGATCATCTCCGTGGTGTTCACCTACGTGCTGCGTGTTGGGCGCGATCACGTGACAGACTTGCTCGGTAAACGCGCGGATATGCGTGTGTCTGACCGGGTGTTTGGTCACGCACTGCGTCTGCGTAACAGTGCGGTTCCGCGTTCCACCGGCACCTTTATTTCTCAACTGCGTGAACTGGAATCGATCCGCGAGATGGTGACCTCTACCACCGTTTCCGCGATCGTCGATATGCCGTTCTTCCTGCTGTTCCTGCTGGTGATGGCGATCATTGCGCCACAGCTGGCATGGATTGCCCCTGTCGCGGTGATCTTGATGGTGCTGCCGGGTCTGTTTAGCCAGAAAAAACTGGCGAAGCTGGCGCAGCAGGCAATGAAAGAGTCCACCTTGCGTAATGCGGTGCTGGTAGAGAGTGTGCAGGGGCTGGAAGATATCAAGCTGATGCAGGCAGAGGACCGTTTCCTGCAACAGTGGAACAGCTACATTCGTATCACGGCGCAGTCCGGCGTTGAGATGCGTAAAGTGATGCACTCGCTGATAAGTTGGGGCGTAACGGTACAGGGCCTGGTGTATGCCAGCGTGATTGTGGTGGGTGCGCCCATGGTGATCAATGGCGATATCTCCACCGGTGCGATTGTGGCAGCCTCGCTGCTCTCCTCACGCATGATTGCGCCAATGGCCACGCTGTGTGGCGTGTTGGCGCGCTGGCAGCAGGTGAAAGCGGCTAAAGTAGGTTTGGATGCGTTGATGAACCTGCCGGTGGAAAACAGCAAAGATGAGACACGCATTCACTGTCCGGTGCTGTTTGGCCACTATCAATTCAACGATGCAATGTTCCGCTACTACACCGACTCACTCACCGTGGCCCTGCGCATCAAAAGCCTGACCATCAAACCGGGTGAACGCATTGCGGTATTAGGACGCAACGGCTCGGGTAAATCGACTCTGCTGCAAGCAATGGTGGGCGGCATGGATTTGGTCGGCGGTGAACTTCGTCTGGATAACCTCAGCTTGCCGCATATTGATTTAGCGGATGTGCGCCGTAACGTGGGTTTGCTGACGCAAAACGCGCGTTTGTTCCACGGCACGCTGCGTGAAAACCTGACCATGGGCGCGGCTCACGCCACCGATGACGCTATTTTTGGTGCGCTGACGGTGAGCGGCGGTGCCGATTTCATCCGTCGTCTGCCGTTGGGGCTGGACCATCCGATCATGGAGGGAGGCGTCGGCCTGTCAGGCGGACAAAGACAGTCACTGCTGCTGGCGCGTATGTTGTTGCGCGATCCAAACATCATCCTGCTGGATGAACCGACGGCGGCTCTTGATGATCATACCGAGAGAGAGTTTATTGAGCGGCTGGGTGCATGGTTGAATGGCCGCACCTTGGTGGTGGCGACGCACCGCGCGGCTATTCTGGCGCTGGTGGATCGTGTGTTGGTGCTAAAGGATGGGCAGCTGGTGATGGATAGTCCGAAAGAGAATGCGTTACCCGCGCCACGTGCTGGCGGTAACAATCAGCCGGAGGCGCAATCATGATGAAACAACTTCCGGGCAAGCTGCGGCTGGTCACCGCTGCTGAAGTCGACTCTTCCGACGATCTGCTGGGCGAACTGAAATCAGAGGCTCACTACACCGGTGCGGTGCGGCTGATCACCATCAGCACCGCCTTAATTTTGGTGACGCTGGTATGGGCATGGTTTGGCGTACTGGATGAAGTCTCTACCGGTACGGGCAAAGTGATCCCAAGCTCGCGTGACCAGGTGATCCAGTCACTGGAGGGCGGCATCCTGACCGAACTCTATGTGCATGAAGGGGATAAGGTGAAGGCCGGGCAAATTGTTGCTCGTCTTGATGCCACGCGGTCTGAATCCAACGTCGGTGAAAGTGCGGCGCGTTATCGTGCCGCGCTGGCTGCCGCTTCGCGCCTCAGAGCGGAGGTGAACGATCAGAAGTTAGTTTTCCCCGCGGAGCTGAACAACTTTCCCGATCTGATTGCCTCCGAAACCCGGCTGTATAAAACCCGACGCGCCCAACTTACTGATGCTACTGCGCAGTTCAATCAATCGCTGGCTTTAGCCAACCGCGAACTCGCCATTACACAGCGACTGGCAAAAACCGGCGCGGCCAGTAGCGTTGAGGTGCTGCGTTTGCAGCGCGATAAGTCGGACCTGGAACTGAAGCTGACGGACATGCGCTCGCAATACTATGTGCAGGCGCGTGAGGAGTTGGCGAAAGCCAGTGCCGAAGCGGACAGCCTGGCGCAGACCATCAAGGGACGCGAAGACACCGTGACCCGTTCAACCATTCGCTCGCCGATGAACGGCATCGTGAAAAACATCAAGGTCTCAACGGTGGGCGGGGTGATTCCACCGAACGGGGAGTTGATGAACATCGTGCCGATGAATGACCGCCTGCTGATCGAAGCGCGTCTTTCTCCACGCGATATCGCCTTTATCCATCCCGGCCAGCGTGCGGTAGTGAAGATCTCTGCGTATGACTATGCCATCTATGGCGGGCTGAACGGAGTGGTGGAGAGCATTTCCCCGGATACGATTCAGGATGAAGTGAAACCCGAGGTGTATTACTACCGGGTGTTTATCCGCACGGATAACGACTATGTGCAGAACAAAGCCGGTAAGCGTTTTGCTATCAGCCCGGGTATGGTCTCGACGGTGGATATCAAAACCGGCGAGAAGACGGTGATGGATTACCTGATTAAACCGTTCAACAAAGCTAAGGAAGCGATGCGCGAACGTTAATTTACGCTGTATTTACGCTCGTAAGCCGCTGTTTATACGATAAACAGCGGTTTTTTTTGGCCCTAACTTAGACGAAAACTTAAGTCGGATTGATGTGTTATGTCATTTTGATGCTGAAGGTAAGTTGACGAGTTTAGAGCAGAACAGTCAACCCATTGGTGGGTGTTATCGTGTGCCACTTTACTAACATGGCGATGAGAAGCGAGGCCAAGAATGACAATAACGTTACATGAAAGCTTGTGTTAAAGCGCTTATCAGTTTTTTTCTGGAAGCTTTTTGACACCTTTAGAAAATTTTAGTGCTATTGAGAGATTAACGCTTAAAATTTGGCTTATTCTTGCGATTAATCGCCGTAAATTAGGTGTTTAATATTATTTAATGTTCGGAGGTGATTGAATTTCAGTCAATTGAATGCAATGGCTTCAATAAGAATATACTTAAAAACCTTGTGCCTGATATTGCTGTGTGTTACATAGAGTGTCGAATTTCTATCCCTTGCTTACTTCAGATTTTTCCGTAAGCGCCGTAGTGCCAAATAATAAAAAGAGCTTACTTCACTACCCCTATAGCGGGCGCTAATGCTTGCGTTTCAACTTGTCACGCAGCGTGATAAAACCGCCACGTAACTGGGTGGGATAGAAAAGAATAATTAATACAATTCGTCGTTTTGCTTCCAGTGCGCTGTGAGCATGGCGACAGCATTTGCTAAACACCCCATGCAAAGGAACTGACATGACTCAGGTTGTTACTCAGGAGCAGCACAGCGGCTTAAGCAAGCCGTGTTTGACCCTCTCAGTTTCTTTAGCGTTGGCCGGACAGGGCGCAGCGTTAAGCCCCATCTTAAAGCAACTCGATTTTGAAACAGTGAAACAGACGAAAGACGTCAGAAGTGGGGCGTGCCTTTGCTTTTGATGACCAAAATGTCTAAACGAAAATAACCAGCCTTGTACACATTTTCGGCTAAATATGAATGAGTGGGTGTGAAGGGCTTGAGTCAGAGCTCAAGAGTCAGTGCTTGGCACCCCAATAATAATTGATGACTGTTACATGTTGATGAAAGTGAAGTCCGCCGCATCCACGATGCGTACGCGTTTTTCTGCTGTTTCGCTGGCGGAAATCCAAAAACACCTGGCAAAAATTATCATTCTATTGCCGATGGCGCTGCTGCTGATCTACCTCGTGATCTTTAGCCAGCCGCGCTATATGAGCGAATCCAAAGTCGCGATCAAACGTTCGGATGATCTCACCAGCAGCAGCCTAAACTTTGGCCTGTTATTAGGCGCTTCTAACCCAAGCTCAGCTGAAGATGCACTCTATCTGAAAGAGTACATTAACTCCCCGGACATGTTAGCGGCCCTGGATAAGCAACTGAATTTCCATGAAGCCTTTAGCCACAGTGGTCTGGACTTTTTAAACCATCTTGGCAAAGAAGAAACAGCCGAACGCTTCCTGCAGTATTATCGCGACCGTATCAGCGTGTCTTATGACGATAAAACCGGCCTGTTGGATATCCAAACCCAAGGCTTTAGCCCCGAATTCGCACTGAAGTTTAACCACGCAGTGCTGAAAGAGTCTGAGCGTTTTATCAACGAACTGTCTCACCGTATCGCACGTGATCAGCTCTCTTTTGCAGAAGAAGAAATGCAGAAAGCGCGTACGCGCTTGAATGCCAGCAAGGCCGATCTCCTCTCTTATCAGAACAGCACCAATATGCTGGACCCAGAAGCGCAGGCACTGGCTGCCACGACCTTAATCAACACTTTGGTTGGGCAAAAAATCCAGATGGAAGCAGACCTGCGTAATTTGCTGACCTATCTGCGAGATGATGCGCCACAGGTGGTGAGTGCTCAGAATGCTATCAAATCATTGCAGGCCCAGATCGACGACGAAAAGAGTAAAGTCACTGCACCTCAAGGTCACAAGCTGAACCGTATGGCGGTCGATTTCGAAGAGATTAAATCGAAAGTAGAGTTTGATACCGAGCTGTACAAGCTGGCGCTGACTTCGATTGAGAAAACCCGCGTGGAAGCGGCACGTAAGTTAAAAACACTGTCTGTGATCAGTTCTCCACAGCAGCCGCAGGAATCCACTTTCCCTAATTATCCATACTTGATCGCCTGCTGGTTGCTGGTGTGCTGCTTACTGTTCGGCACCCTGAAACTGCTGCTGGCTGTTATTGAAGATCACCGGGATTAATTGAGTTTGTCATGAAATTACTGAAGTCATTATTACTGATTGCAGCCTGGCAGGCTGCGCAAGCCAGCGCGGCAGTGGATATCAATGCCGATCCTAATCTGACGGGCGCGGCTCCGCTGCCTTCGTTTTTGACCGGCCAGCAAACCCAGGTTCAGAGTAGCGATGGCTTTGACAACACGCCACCGCCAGTTGCACCCGTGACCATGAGCCGTATGTTTGGTGCCCAGCTATTCAATGGCACCAGCGCCGACAGTGGCGCAACCGTTGGCTTCAACCCTGGCTACGTGCTGAATCCTGGCGACAGTATTCAGGTACGTTTGTGGGGCGCGTTTACCTTTGATGGCGCACTTCAGGTTGACCCTAAAGGCAATATCTTCCTGCCAAACGTCGGCCCTGTGCAGGTGGCGGGTGTCAGCAACAGCCAGTTAAACGCGTTGATTACTACTAAGGTAAAGCAGGTTTATCAGGCCAACGTCAGTGTGTATGCCTCACTGCTGCAAGCGCAACCGGTTAAGGTGTATGTCACCGGTTTTGTACGCAGCCCTGGCCTCTATGGCGGCGTGACTTCCGATTCCTTGCTCAACTACCTGATTAAAGCAGGTGGCGTCGATCCCGATCGCGGTAGCTATGTCGATATCGTGGTCAAGCGTGGCAACCGCGTGCGTTCCAGCATCAACCTGTATGACTTCCTGCTGAACGGTAAGCTAGGTCTTTCTCAGTTTGCGGATGGCGACACCATCGTGGTGGGGCCGCGTCAGCATACCTTTAGCGTGCAGGGTGATGTGTTCAACAGCTATGACTTCGAATTCCGTGACAGCAGCATTCCGGTTACTGAAGCCTTGAGCTGGGCACGTGCCAAACCTGGCGCGACCAACATCACCATTATTCGTCAGCAAGGTCTGCAGAAGCGCAGCGAGTACTACCCGATCAGCTCTGCACCAGGCCGTATGTTGCAGGATGGCGACACGCTGATTGTTAGCACTGACCGCTATGCGGGCACCATTCAGGTACGTGTTGAAGGTGCGCATTCTGGCGAACACGCGATGGTATTGCCTTACGGTTCCAGCATGCGTGCGGTGTTAGCGAAGATCCGTACCAACAGCATGTCAGAAATGAGTGCGATTCAGCTTTACCGTCCGTCTGTGGCACAGCGCCAAAAAGAGATGTTGGATCTCTCCCTGCAGAAGCTGGAAGAAGCCTCACTTTCTGCCCAGTCCTCTACCAAAGAAGAAGCCAGCCTGCGTGTGCAGGAAGCACAGCTGATTAGCCGCTTTGTAGCGAAAGCTCGTACCGTGGTGCCAAAAGGTGAAGTGATTCTCAACGAGAAGAACCTCGACTCCATTCTGCTGGAAGATGGCGATGTGATTAATATTCCGCAGAAAACCTCGCTGGTGATGGTGCATGGCGAAGTGCTGTTCCCGAATGCAGTGAGCTGGGAAAAAGGCATGAGCCCGAAAGACTACATCGAGAAATGTGGTGGTCTGACGCAGAAATCGAGTAACTCCAAGATTGTTGTAATTCGCCAGAATGGTGCCGCCGAAGATGGTGAGGATGTCGATACCCTCAACCCAGGCGATGAGCTGATGGTTCTGCCGAAGTACGAATCGAAGAACATCGAAGTCACACGCGGTATTTCCACCATCCTCTACCAGCTGGCGGTGGGTGCGAAAGTGATTCTGTCGATTTAAGGACATTAAGACATGATTGGTATCTTCTCTTCGGGCATCTGGCGTATTCCGCATTTGGATAACTTTCTGGCACAGCCGTGCCAGAAGCTCTCTGCACTGCGTCCGATTCCCGATGAGATCGATACTGTTGCGGTCTGGGGACATCGCCCTAGCGCCCGCAAGCCGGTTGAAATGGCGCAAGCAGCGGGTAAATCGATTCTGCGCTTGGAAGACGGTTTTATCCGCTCGCTTGGCTTAGGTGTAAACGGTGCGCCGCCGCTTTCAATGGTGTTGGATGATGAAGGCATTTATTACGATGCCAGCCGACCCAGTGCTTTAGAGCGCCTAATTCACGAGCGTGCTGCTAATCAGGCGTTAGAGGCTGAGGCGAAAGAAGCGATCCACACCATCGTGACTGAAGATCTGTCGAAATATAATCAGGCCCCGGCATTTATGGCGGGAGAAAACCTGACCA
>OBJT01000039.1_pt1 | contig 27990 bp, 25 predicted proteins | sample 1519861 | NCBI WGS metagenome assembly OBJT01 (sample SAMN02401118, study PRJEB22541) | soil metagenome, isolate JX
CCGGTCCGTCAGGCTGACGAGTGAAGTGAAGGTACCGCGTCAGCGGCGCGAGGACAGCCAGCCCCAGAGCGGCACCAGACTGCGTAATCACCCTATGCTTAACTGGCAAGCATTACCCATGATTAGGGCGTTGTGATCTCAATTGAAGTCTTCTGCATCCACGTCGTAGCCCGACGGCTCCCAGCGAATCGCCAACAGCGCCAGTAATCCAATCAGCGGTGCGAGGAAGATCACCCAGAACACGCCGGTGCCGAAGGCTGCCACCAGTAACGGGAAGACAAACAGTGATACCGTTGAGCTGCCACGCATCAGCGTCTGGTTAAAGCCCACGCCGACGCCGCGCAGTGAGGCCGGGTAACTCAATGACGCAAAGGTCATGGTGTGAGAGCCAGGACCAAACCCCTGACCAAACAGGAACAGCGCCAGCATCGCGATCGCCACGGCGGCTTGCTCGCCACCTTCAGGACGACCAATCAGCGCCAGCCCGAGCAGTGCCACACACTGGCAAGTGTAACCCGTCACCGACATCTTCCATGCCCCGAGGCGCGGCACCAGACGCACGGCCAGCAATCCACCGACAAAGGCGAAGAGCAGGTTTAACGCCAGCGACACCAGAATGGTGGTCAGCATCGATTGTGCGAAGAAACTGGAGATAATCACGGGCAAGCCAAACGCGACGGCGTTATAGGCAAAGGAGGAGGCGATGGAGGTGACGGTCGCTAAAATAGTGCGACGACGATAGACACCCTGCAGCAGCGCGCCATAGTTGCGCCAGCTGGCCTTGCGAACGGGTTTGCTTTGCGTCAGGTCGGCGTCATCCGCCACTTGTGCATTGATGTTGTAAGAGCGCTGCAGAATCTCCGCCGCACCTTGTAGATTCCCCTGATTGGCCGCCCATACCGGAGACTCGCTCATGTAACGACTGCGAATGGCAATGATCAGAAGCGCAGGCACGGCGCCAAAACCAAGAATCAAGCGCCACAGCCAATCGGTGTGACTCTCCGGCAGCACGGCGTACAACAGTAACACCAGCAGATAGGAAATACTGATCGCCGCGTACCAGGTGGGGCACCACATCGCCACGCTGGCCGCTTTATTCCCTTGCCCGCGTAATTTGGAAAACTCAGCAAGAAACGCCATCGCCACCGGAAGATCGATGCCCACCCCCAGCCCCATCACAAAACGCGCGCCGCCCAATACATATTCGTTGGGGGCAAAGGCGCAGGCCAGTGCGGCAACCACGAAGAAAAACATATCGGCCATAAACACGCGATAGCGGCCAATTTTATCGGTGAGATAACCGCCAATCAGCGCACCGACGATAGCGCCGAAGGTGATGGCTGATGCCACCATCCCTGTACCGGTCGGGGTGAGATTAAATTCGCGAGTGACGTCTTTGATACCAAAGGCCAGAGCGCCCAAATCATAGGCATCGAGAAAAACACCGCCCAAGGCGATGGCGACCACGATGCGCGCATTGCTACGTGATTCGTTACTGTTATTAACGAGATTCGACACGTCAGCCGCGCTGCGAATCCATTTGGTTTCGCCGGTTGGCGTATTCCCTGTCAGCGCAACGTGCGCCGGAGATGCTAAGTCGGACATGATGTTGTGTATTTTATTGTAAAGAGTGGGCCTATGAGAATAATCCTCAGTTAGCGCTTTAAAAATTCCATTTGGTTATAAGTCCTGCGTAATGGTTATAAACAATGCGCAATGGATAGCAGAAAAAGCTCGAAGTTCAGCGCTTGACCGTCCCTATCCTGTTTCGCCAGGCTACGCTTGATAGTCACAGAACGAAACATAAGCAGAGGAAAGCGACATGATTAAGCAGGGTTTATTGGGGATGATCGCATTAGCGATGAGTGTGAGTGCGGCCAATGCCGCCGATCCGGTGAAGGTCGGTTCAAAGATCGATACGGAAGGTTCGCTGCTGGGCAATATCATCCTGCAGGTGCTGGATAAACACGGCGTGAAAACCGTCAATAAAATCCAGCTCGGCACCACGCAAGTTGTACGCGGAGCAATTACTGCAGGCGAGTTGGACATTTATCCAGAGTACACCGGCAACGGCGCGTTCTTCTTTAACGATGAGAAGGATGCGGCGTGGAAAAACGCGCAACAGGGCTATGAAAAGGTGAAAAAGCTCGATGCGGATAAAAATCACCTGGTATGGCTGACACCTGCACCGGCCAACAACACCTGGACCATCGCGGTGCGAGGCGATGTGGCGCAGAAAAATAACCTTAACTCCCTCGACGACCTCAGTGCTTACCTGAAAAAAGGGGGCACCTTTAAACTGGCCGCGTCAGCGGAGTTTATCGAACGGAGTGATGCGCTGCCGGCCTTTGAAAAAGCCTATAACTTCAAGCTGGATCAAGCGCAGTTGCTGTCGTTGGCTGGCGGTGATACTGCTGTAACCATCAAGGCTGCGGCGCAACAAACTTCGGGCGTCAATGCGGCGATGGCGTATGGCACCGATGGTCCAGTGGCCGCGCTTGGCTTGCAAACACTGACCGATCCAAAGGGCGTTCAGCCGATCTATGCACCTACTCCCGTAGTGCGTGAAAGCGTGCTAAAGCAGTATCCTGACCTCGGCAACTGGTTACAGCCGGTCTTCAGCAAACTGGATGAGAAGACGTTGCAGCAGCTAAACGCGCAAATCGCTGTAGATGGGCAAGATGCCAGCCAGGTCGCGAAGCAGTGGTTACAGCAGAATAAGTTGCTGTAAGCGGTGACGTCTCGGTTCCTACAGCCGCGTCAGCAGCCGGTGCTGTTGACGCTGACGCTGCTTATCACGCTGGCGTTGTTTGCATTGCCGTTACTCAGCTTTGCTGCGAATCGACTGGTCTCCGGTCAGCCACTGATGCTTTGGCAGGTGGCGCAATCTTGGTTATTACTGCTACCCCTGCTGGTGCTGTGGCTGAGATTGTGGTGGCAACCCAGCCGCCGCAGCGCATTTGTGGCGTTGCTGGCGACGGAGGTGCTATTTGCGCTGTTAGTCGCCATCGGCGGCCATACGGCCAGTGCATTGGCCAACAGCGGCAGCACGCTGGCCCGCACGGCTTTTGGCAGCGGGTTATGGTGTGCCGCAGCGCTGGCGTTACTGCTGGCAGCAGAAGCGATTCGCCAGCTCACCACTAACACGCCCTGGCGCATCTTGCTGAACCTGCAAATCTGGCTTGTGCCGCTGATGCTGTTACTGAGCGGTTACCTCGACCAGCTCTCCCTGTTGAAGGAGTATGCCAACCGTCAGGCGGTGTTTGATGCCGCCTTTAGCCAGCATCTGTTGCTGTTGGGGGGCACCTTGTTGCCCACGCTGTTGATGGGATTGCCATTGGGCATCGCCATCGCACGACGACCCCGCTGGCAAAGTGCAGCCTTTAACGTCCTTAACCTGATTCAGACCGTGCCCTCGGTGGCGCTGTTTGGCTTGTTGATTGCGCCCTTAGCGGGCTTGGCAGCCGCGTTTCCGCTGCTGGTGAGCTGGGGGATTAGCGGTATTGGGCTGGCACCCGCGCTGATTGCCCTGGTGCTTTATGCGTTGCTACCCTTGGTGCGCAGCGTGGTCGCTGGGCTGCAACAGGTGCCGCAAGAGGTGCGTGAAACCGCTCGTGGTATGGGGATGGGCGCACTGCAACAGTTCTGGCATGCTGAGCTGCCCCTGGCGTTACCGGTATGGCTTTCTGGCTTACGTGTCGTCGTAGTGCAAACCATTGGGTTGGCAGTGGTAGCGGCGCTGATTGGCGCGGGAGGATTTGGCGCGATTCTGTTTCAGGGATTGTTGAGCAGTGCACTGGACTTGGTGCTGCTTGGCGTGATTCCGGTGGTGGCGTTGGCGGTGATTTTTGATGCCGCATTACGCTTACTGTCGGCACTGCTGGAGAGAGCACATGATTGAGTTTAACCAGGTAAGTAAAGTGTTCTCGGGTAAGGAGGCAGTGCGCAATCTGACACTGCATATTGAGAAGGGCAGCTTTACGGTACTGATTGGCACCTCCGGCTCGGGCAAGTCCACCACGCTGAAGATGATCAATCGTTTGGTCGAGCATGACAGCGGAGAGATCCGCTTTGCCGGGGAGGCGATCGAACGTATGGATGCCCGTGCCTTGCGACGCCGTATTGGCTATGCCATCCAGTCGATAGGCTTGTTCCCGCACTGGAACGTGGCGAAAAACATTGCCACCGTACCTGCGCTACTGGGTTGGCCGAAGGCAAAGATCAATCAGCGCGTCGAAGAACTGCTCGCACTGTTAAATCTGGACACTCAGCTGGCGTCACGTTTTCCACACCAGCTCTCTGGCGGACAGCAGCAGCGTGTCGGTGTAGCACGTGCGCTGGCGGCCGATCCGGAACTCTTATTGATGGATGAGCCTTTTGGCGCACTTGACCCCGTAAACCGTCAGGCGCTGCAGCAAGAGATGTTGCGTATTCAGAAACTGTCAGGGCGAACGGTGGTGCTGGTCACGCATGATATCGATGAAGCCTTAACGTTGGCCGACCAACTGGTGCTGATGGACGGCGGTGAAATTGTTCAGCAGGGACGTCCTGTCGAACTCCTAACGCAGCCCGCTAACGCCTTCGCCCGCGATTTTTTTGGCCGCAGTGAGTTAGGTGTTCGCTTATTAGCGTTGGGGCGTGCAGGCAGTGCAGCCCGGCGAGGGGAGTGGCTTGAGGGGGAACCCATTGCGGCAACCTTGACCTTGCGTGAAGCGTTATCGCAGTTTATTGCCCGGCGTACGGACAAGCTGCCGGTGATCGATCAGCAACAGCAGCCGTTAGGGGTCCTGCATTTCAGCGATCTGCTGCGCCAGCGGGAGACGAACTGATGCGCTTACTGCGCGATCCACTCTCCTGGCTGTTGTTGGCATTTCTACTTTTGCTATGGGGATTACCGCACAGTGGCCCGCTGTTTGCCCACTGGTTTCCGCAGTTGGAACGTCCTCTATACCAGCAGGAGAGCTTCTGGAAGTTAGCCTTGGCGCACCTCACACTGGTGCTCAGTGGCAGTACCTTGGCGGTCGTGGTTGGCATAGGTTGCGCGGTGTTTGCGACGCGTCGGGCTGGGCGAGCCTTTCGCCCCTTGCTTGAGACGCTGGCGGCTGCGGGGCAAACCTTCCCACCCGTCGCGGTGTTAGCGATTGCGGTTCCGGTCATGGGCTTTGGCGCAGCACCGGCAGTCATGGCGCTGTTTCTTTACGGCCTGCTGCCGATTTTACAGGGCACACTAGCCGGTTTAGACAGCGTACCGGATAGCAACCGCGAGATTGCGATTGGATTGGGCATGGGGTCATGGCAGCGTTTGTGGCAGATTGAGTTGGCGCTGGCCGCACCGGTGATCATGGCGGGAGTGCGCACTTCAGTGATGATCAACATCGGCACCGCAACCATCGCTTCCACCGTAGGGGCAGAGAGCCTGGGCTCACCGGTGATTATCGGAATGAGCGGCTTTAACACCGCCTACGTCATCCAGGGGGCATTACTGGTGGCACTGCTGGCGTTAATCTGCGATCGCGTGCTGGAGCGCGTGCAAAGAAAACTCAGTGGCTGGGAAGGATAAGACTGTAACCCACTAACATCATGCCGCCCATGCCACCAATTGCCATCACGGCAAACAGCGTGCCGATGAAAATTTTATTCCAGTTCATATCGGAAACCTGAGAAAAGTCATGGAGTGCGGCATGATAACGCGCACACCCGGTCAGGCAAAGGCCGTGTGTGCGATTTTTCGTTAGGAAGGATCGTGAATATGAATGGCGAATCCTTGCGCTTGCCAGTGTTCAAACTGCTCAAGCTGGCGGCGGGTGGGCTTTTTACCGGTCCAGATAAACAGATTCTGGCCCGGGAATAGCTCGGGACGTGGCATATCCAACGGCTCTGCTAACACATCCATGCGCCAACCCTGCTGTGATAAACGCCAGGCTTCCAACCAGATGCGGGTGCGGTCTTCTGCCCCCCAGCCAATCATCAGCGCGTCCTTACCGGCTTTTTTGCGTCCAGATGCCAGGCAAAATGCGACGTAATCTATCAGCGCACCATCCAGCAAACTGCACATGGTGCGTGCGGTGTTTTGGTCTAAACCGAGGCGTTGACGCACCGGAACAAAGACGTGATCAATAAGCGCGTCCACCGGGTGTTCGCGTCCGATTGTGGCGATTTTCGTACGGAGTTTTGCCGGACGAACATGACGCAGAACGCTCATTAACTCTTCCTGAAGCGCCCCCCAGCCGTCATGCACATTGACCGTTTCGCCTTCCAGTAGGGCTTTTACCTTACCGACAGGCACACCACTCTCAATCCAGCGTTTAATCTCTTCGATACGCTGAACATCTTCATCATCAAATTGGCGGTGACCGCCTTCGGTGCGCTGGGGTTTTAACAGACCGTAACGGCGCTGCCAGGCGCGAAGTGTTACCGGGTTGATTCCACAGCGCTCGGCAACATCACCGATACTGTATAAGGCCATAGCATCCTCAAAAATTCTGACCTGCATTACAACACCTTAACCGTCACGCTTTGGTTGTACAATGATTTTTTTTCTGTACAACTTGACGGAGTGCACGATTTTTGGTCACATCTCACATGTGAGATTTAATTCCCATAAATGAGAGGTGACGATGACAGCTTCAAATTCCGATGACCGATTGGCTGCCCGGTTGGCTGAGTTACGCGTGCAACGCGGCTGGTCGCTAGACGAACTGGCGATGGCGACAGGCATCAGCCGGGCATCATTGTCGCGCATTGAGCGTGCAGAGACTAGCCCCACAGCCGCTTTGCTTAATCGGCTGTGTGTGGCCTATGGATTGACCATGTCGCGCCTGTTAAGCGAAGTGGAAGAGGAGGCGGCGCTGTTGTTAAAAGTCGCGGACCAAACAGTGTGGCATGACGATGCCAGCGGTTATCAACGCCGCAGCGTGTCACCCCCTGCCAGTCATTTTAAGGCAGAAGTCGTGGAAGGGATATTGCGACCCGGCGCTCGTATTGAGTACGACGCGCCGCCGGTGCAGGGTCTGGAGCAGCATATCTGGCTGCAATCTGGCGAGCTGACCTTCACCATGGACGATCAGCGCTGGACGCTTCAGGCGGGCGATTGCCTGCGTTTTCATCTCACTGGTAAATCCTCTTTTACTGCCCACGCAGAAGGCGGGGCGCGATACATCTTGGTGGTGTGTAAACCATGATTGAGATCGAACAATTATCCGCGACCCAAGCGCAGCCGCTACTGGCGGCGCTGACCGATGTGCTACAGGGCTGCGTGGCGGACGGCGCCAGCGTGGGTTTTATTGATGCGGCGGACCGTCAGGCAATAGAACGCTTCTGGCAGGACAAAATTTACAGCCTGGCAAGCGGTGACAATCAGTTGCTGGTGGCCTGGCAGCAGGGCGTGATGGTGGCAACGGTGATGGTGGGCTACAGCGCCATGCCAAACGGGCGTCATCGCGCGGAGATCAGCAAATTACTGGTGCACCCTGGGGCGCGGCGTCAGGGGATCGCACGACGTCTGATGCAGCAAGTGGAACAATTGGCTGTCGATCGGGGTAAAACGCTGCTGGTATTGGATACGCGCAGCGGCGACGTCGCGACCGATCTCTATCTGTCGATGGACTGGCAGGTTGCAGGTTCGATCCCGCACTATGCGGAGTCAACGGAAGGGGTGCTGGATGCCACCACCGTGATGTTTAAATGGCTGGGATGAGTATCATTATCCTCACCCCAACAGGTGAGGGTATTTGAACTCAAAACCTTAAATCCGTTCAGCTAACTTCTCAATACGTTGCATTGCCGCCAGCAAGCTTCCTTCGGTAACGGCCTGTGTCATATTCTCCATATCCGGAGCATGCACCGATTCACGCACGATCAACGCCAGTTCTGCCTCATCCAAGGGGGCAATTTCTTGCAGAGTCAATGGCACACCGCAGTCACGCGCCAGACGCATCTCATCCAGCAGCTCTTCATCGCTGCGATCTTCCAGCGCTAACAGACAAAGATTGCCGTAACCGACCAACAAACCATGACCAAATTCACGCGTTTTGTCGCAGAAGGTAAATCCTTCATAAATCGCATGTGATGCGGCGGCGTGTGCGCCATTGCTCATGAGCGATGTTAAGCCAGCCCAGGTGAATATGGCATCCAATACCTGATCCAGTGATGCACTGTTTTCGCCACGCAACACGGCGGCATAAGCGGCTGGACCGTGTTCAGCGATCACGTCATAACAAATCTGGCTATGGGCCAGCGAAGACAGCGCATTACCTTCACGTGCAGGGTGGCGGGAACTGACGGCACGGAATTCATACCACTTGGCCAGTGTGTCGCCCAGACCCGCAGCCAGCCAGCGAGCAGGTGCTTTGGCAAGGATTTCGCTATCGATAATGACCGCAGCGGGTGCCTGTGACAGCGGGAAGATATCGAAGAAATTGCCATTGTCGTCGTAACGAATGCTTAATGGCGTCACCGCCGAACAGGTGGCAGCGATGGTGGGAAGCGTGATAAAGGGTAAGCCAAGCTGTGCACCTACAGCTTTGACCGTATCCAGCGATTTCCCCCCGCCCACGCCAATAATCACCTCGGCTTGCAGCTCAGTCGCTCGCGCCGCCAGGCGATTGATTTGGTTGATGGAGGTTTCGCCCCCAAACCACTCTTGCGCCAGCAGTGTGACATTTGCAGCCTGCAGTTGGTTCCTGACTTGCATTTCAACACTGCGTAATGCCTGATGGCCGCCGATCAGTAGCGCGCGTTTTCCCAGGCCCGCACAAATCGCGCCGAGTTGATTGATAACGCCTTCACCGCGCAGGACGCGCGCTGGAAAGATGAGATTCTGTTGCGACATGATGGTTTCTCAGCAAGATTATTTGTTTGCATCATTACCTAAGGTGGTTGCAGAAAAAATCCCAGACAGCAGATAATCACTTCACAGATAAGTTAACTTTAGTCAGTAATCACTGAAGGAAATGCAGTGCAAACGCTCCCCAATCTTAAACTGCTGCAGGTGTTTGCCAGCGTGGTGGAAAACCAAGGCTATTCTCGTGCACAGCAGGCGCTCAACATGACGACACCGGCTATCAGCGCTTACATGAGCGAGCTGGAGACACAGCTCGGTTTCATCCTGTGCCAGCGTGGGCGTGGCGGATTTACCTTAACCACCAAGGGCGAGCAGTTTCATCGTTACAGTCAGGAGATGTTGGCAACGCTGGCGGGTTGGCAGGAGCAAGTGGAAACGCTAAAGAGTGCCCAGGGCGGGACCTTCTCACTGGGCGTAGTGGATGCCACGGTGACGGACAGCACGCTGGATTTACCAGCAGCGATTGCACGTTTTAACCAACGTTTTCCGGCGGTGTTTTTCAATCTCAGTTTGCGCGATCCCAACGAGTTACAGCAGCAACTACTGGAGGATCGACTCGATCTCGCCATTGGTCACTTCCCGCTGCGTGCCAGCAATTTAGTGACGATTCCGCTCTACGAGGAGCAGCACTGGCTTTACTGCAGCCCGGCGCATCCGTTGGCGCAGGGAGAGCCGGATGTGCGTACGGTGCAGCAAACCGGCATGGTGACGCGGCGCTACTGGAACCAGCAGGAGCTTAACAAACGCGGATTTCGCCAAAGCAATGCCTCGGTCGAGAGCATTGAGGCGCAGTTGACGCTAATCCTCTCTGGGCGGTTTATTGGCTATCTGCCCGAGCACTATGCGCACAGCTGGGAGCAGCAGGGCATGCTGTGTCGTTTGTTACCGCAGCATTTCCATTTCCGCGCACCATTTTCCTTTGCCTTCCGCCGTGGGCGCGCGCGCGAAACGCTGATCCGCGCGATGCGTGAAATTCTGAATCCAACGCGAAAAAATAGCAGTGAAAGCTGACGCTGCGGCGATACTGTGTAAAAATACATGCCAATTCAGCAAACAGTAATGAACATGGCCCTGACAGCAGCGATAAAAAGCCAGATTGCGCAATGGTATAAGGCGCTGCAGCAGCAGGTTCCTGACTTTATCCCGCGCGCGCCCCAACGCCAGATGATCGCCGAAGTGGCGAAAAGTCTGGCTGGAGATGAAGGCCGCCATCTGGCGATTGAAGCCCCGACCGGCGTGGGTAAAACCTTGTCGTATCTGATCCCCGGCATTGCGGTGAGCCGCGCCGAGGAGAAACGTTTAGTGATCAGCACCGCCAACGTGGCGTTGCAGGATCAAATCTTCAGTAAAGATCTGCCGCTGCTGAAAAAAATCATTCCTGACCTGACGTTCACCGCCGCTTTCGGCCGCGGTCGTTACGTCTGTCCGCGTAATCTCGCCGCGCTGGCAGCAACCGAAGATCAGCAAGGCGATTTGTTGCTCTATCTCGATGAAGAGGCGGTAACCGGTTCGAAAGAGGAGCAGAAGTTCTGCGCCAAGCTGGAAAAAGATCTCAGCCGTTATAAGTGGGATGGTCTGCGTGACCACACCGATGTCACCATTCAGGATCACCTGTGGCAACGCCTGTCCACCGACAAAGCCAATTGCCTTGGCCATCACTGCCGCTGGTATCGCGAATGTCCCTTCTTTGTCGCGCGACGTGAGATTGAACAGGCGGATGTGGTGGTGGCGAATCACGCGTTGGTGATGGCGGCGATGGAGAATGAATCTGTGTTGCCGCCTGCTAAGCACCTGATGCTGGTGCTCGATGAAGGCCATCATCTGCCGGAAGTGGCGCGTGATGCGCTAGAGATGAGCGCAGAAATCACCCCCGGCTGGAGTAGCTTGCAGCTCGATCTGTTCGTGCGGTTGGTTGAAACCATCATGGCGCAGTTCCGTCCAAAATCGCCACCACCGCTCACCAATCCTGAACGCCTCAAGGGCCATTGCGATGAGATGCGTGAACTGTTGCAGATCCTGTGCGATGCGCTCAATCCGCTCTTGCCCTCCAACAACCAGCCCGGCGAGTTTCGCTTTGTGCTCGGCGAGTTGCCGGAAGAGTTGATGACGATGTGCGCGCGGCTGTTTAAGTTGAGCGATGCCCTGCGCGGCTTAAGCGAAGGGCTCCTTAATGAACTGGGCGATCAAACCGGTAAAGCCGATATTATGCGTCTGCACCGGGCGATTATTCAGCTTAACCGCCACTTCGGCTGGTTCGAGTCAATCAGCAAACTGTGGCGCCTGGCGGCCATGGAGAAAGCCTCCAATGCGCCTGTTTCAAAATGGATCACCCGTGAAATTCGTGATGGCCAGGCGCACTTGCTGTTTCACTGTGCGGGCATCCGCGTCAGCGATCAGCTGGAAAAGCTGCTGTGGCGCAAAATCCCGCATGTGGTGGTGACGTCCGCCACGCTGCGCTCGCTCAACAGTTTCAACCGTTTACAGGAAATGTCAGGTCTGAGCGAGAAGGCGGGCGATCGCTTTGTGGCGCTGGATTCACCATTCAATCACATCGATCAAGGCAAGCTGGTTATCCCGCAAATGCGTTATGAGCCGCTGATGGCCAACGAAGCGGAGCACATTGCCGAAATGGCGCGCTTCTTCCTGCACCAGATGGCGGAAGAAAAGCACAAAGGGGTGCTGGTGCTGTTTGCCAGCGGGCGTGCGATGCAGCAATTTGTCAGCCATCTTACCTCACTGCGCTTATCGATGCTGGTGCAGGGTGACCAGCCGCGCTCGCGTCTGGTGGAACTGCACCGCCAGCGGGTGGAAGCTGGCCAAACCAGTATTTTAGTGGGGCTACAATCCTTTGCGGAAGGATTGGATTTAAAGGGGGATCTGCTCTCGCAGGTGCATATCCATAAAATTGCTTTTCCCCCGGTGGACAGTCCGGTAATTTTGACCGAAGGGGAGTGGCTGAAGAGCCTCAAACGCTACCCGTTCGAGGTGCAAAGTTTGCCAAGTGCCTCGTTTACGCTGATTCAGCAGGTTGGCCGTTTGATTCGCAGCCACAGCTGCTTTGGCGAGATCGTGATTTACGATCGACGCCTGTTGAACAAAGCTTACGGCAGCCGACTGTTGGCCGCCTTGCCGGTATTTCCGATTGAACAACCGGTGGTGCCCGCAGCCAGTCAAAAATCAGATGTTAAAGCCGATGTTAAAGCAGCGGTAAAACCAGCGAAGCGTAAAAGTAAGAAATCTTAGGTGTGCTCAGGTGCACATCAATGACCTTTTGGCAGCCGGAAATCGGCGCGCCCTGGAAGCGGGAATGCCCTGATGGAACTGAATAAAATTATCAAAGAGATTGGGCGCGGTAAAAACCACGCGCGCGATATCGATTTCGACACCGCCGTCGCGCTCTACAGCGCCATGCTGGCGGGTGAGGTGCCTGAGCTGGAGTTGGGTGGCGTGCTGATTGCGCTGCGTATTAAAGGCGAAGGTGAAGAGGAGATGCGCGGCTTTTACCAGGCTATGCAGCAGCAAATGATGCAGTTGCGGCCGCCTGCCCATCGCCCCATGCCCATCGTTATCCCTAGCTACAATGGGGCTCGCCGTCAGGGAAATCTCACACCGTTGCTCGCCTTATTGCTAACCAAACTCGGTTTCCCGGTGTTGTTGCACGGCGTCAGTGATGATCCTACCCGCATCACAACGGAAGCGGTGCTGGCCGCGTTGGGTATCGCCCCGGTGATCAACGCGGAGCAGGCGCAGGCGAAACTGGATAACGGTGATCTGGCCTTTATCACTATCGACCATCTTTGTGCGCCGATGGCAAAACAGCTGTCGCTGCGCTGGCGCATGGGTGTCCGTAACAGTGCGCATACGCTGGCGAAGCTGGCGACGCCGTTTGCCGAACGCGCTGCACTGCGGCTGGCGAGTGTGTCGCATCCCGAGTATGTGCCGCGGGTGGGTAAATTCTTCCAAGACATTGATGCGCCCGCTATTCTGTTGAACGGCACCGAAGGGGAAGTCTATGCCAATCCACAGCGCTGCCCGTCGATCAACTACATTGCCGGTGCGAACGCGGAAGCTGAAGTGTGGGTTGAACGCCAACCAGAGATCAGCGTAGAACTGCCGGAAAGCAAAAATGCCCAAGATACTGCCGACTGGATCCAACAGGTGCTGGCCGGTGAACGTGCTGTACCTCAAGCACTGCGCTTGCAGTTGGCCTGTTGCTTAGTGGCAACGGGTGAATCTGCAAGCCTGGACGAGGCCGAAACGCGACTGCAGCAGGCCGGGATTTAGCGGCAGGATTTTACCAGTACACTTTCCACCAACTGCTGCCAGAAGGTGATGCCAATTGGCAGCAGGTCGTCGTTAAAATCGTAATGGGCATTATGCAGCGGGGCAGAGGGCTCCGCGCCATCAGCCCCCAGCCAGAAATAAGCGCCAGGACAATCTTCCAGCATACAGGCGAAATCTTCAGACGCCATGGAGGGATTGACCTGCCAGTGCACCTGCGACTCGCCTAACATGCGGTTGGCGACGTCGCGCACCTGTTCAGCCGGGGCAGCATGGTTGGCGGTCACGGGATAGCCGGGATACCAGTAAATTTCACCGCTGACGCCAAACGGGCGCGGCAGCGTGGTGACAAAATCTTCAATCAGACCGCGCACGCGATTACGCACGTCGGTCTGTAAACATCGCACTGTGCCACGTAACACAATCTGTTCTGGAATCACGTTTATCGCTTCGCCGCCATGGATCTGCGTCACGCTCACCACCGCCGATGCCAGCGGGGACAGGCGACGTGAAGGGATGGTTTGCAGCGCCATAATCAGTTCTGCCGCGACCACCATGGGATCCGCGCCGCTCTCTGGCATCGCTGCATGGCAGCTTTTGCCGTTCAGGGTGATCTCGAATGAATCGAGCGAGGCCATCATCGCCCCAGGGTTCACCGCCAGCGAACCCACAGGCAACCCCGGCCAGTTGTGCATCGCATACACGGCATCCATCGGGAAGCGCGTAAACAAGCCTTCTTCCACCATTTTGCGAGCGCCGCCTAAATTTTCTTCCGCGGGCTGGAACAGGAAGTGCACGGTCCCTTGGAAATTACGCGTCGCGGCCAGTTGGCAGGCCGCAGCCAGTAAAATCGCCGTATGCCCGTCATGGCCGCAAGCGTGCATGACGCCAGGCTGGGTTGATTTCCAATTTGGCGTGCCTTTCTCGGTAATCGGCAGGGCATCCATATCGGCACGTAGGCCAATGACGGGCCCTGGGCCGTTCTCCAGCGTGCCGATTACCCCCGTACCTGCGAGTCCGCGAAACACCTGTAATCCTGCTTCGGTCAGCACCTTCGCCACCAGGTCGCTGGTGTGCTGTTCGTGATAACCCAATTCAGGATGTTGGTGTAACTGACGACGCCAGTTCAGGGCGTTTTCCAGCAGTACGGCAGGCAGGCTCATAAAGTAAGGCTCTCCATCAGCAGCATGGGCTGCGATTTCTCTGACACGCTAAGTGATGTGTCCACTGTAGTGGTAAGCGCAGGGCGGCGTCTATCGTGGAACGGAATAATTTGGCTATAGACTATAGCGGAATGGAATATATAGCGGATTCACAGCGTGTGGCTAACCGTAGCGGCACGATTTTTCGTGCATCTGGCAGCGACGGCATCGCTTCAATCAGCGCGTTAATTCGCGCCGCTCCGCATCAGAACTGAATGCAACGCGGCATGAATGTTGCCCTGTAACAGGCAACATTCATGATAAGGAAAGGTTACTTCTGCATCGGCAGATTCAAGCCATGCTCTTTCGCACAGCTCTGCGCCAGTTCATAGCCTGCATCCGCATGACGCATCACACCGGTTGCCGGATCGTTCCACAGCACACGGCCCAGACGCGCATCCGCCTCAGCGGTGCCGTCGCAGACAATCACCACGCCGGAATGCTGAGAGAAGCCCATGCCGACGCCGCCGCCGTGATGCAGGCTGACCCATGTCGCACCGCCTGCGGTGTTCAGCAAGGCGTTAAGCAGTGGCCAGTCAGATACGGCATCTGAGCCATCTTTCATCGCTTCGGTTTCACGGTTTGGTGAGGCGACTGAACCGCAGTCCAGGTGGTCACGGCCAATGACGATAGGCGCTTTCAACTCGCCATTGCGCACCATTTCATTGAATGCCAGTGCCGCTTTATGGCGTTCGCCCAGTCCCAGCCAGCAGATACGCGCCGGTAAGCCTTGGAAAGCAATACGCTCTTGTGCCATATCCAGCCAGCGGTGCAGATTCTTGTGGTCCGGGAAGAGCTCTTTCAGTTTGGCATCAGTTTTGTAGATGTCTTCCGGATCGCCTGACAGCGCCACCCAGCGGAACGGTCCTTTGCCTTCGCAGAATAGTGGGCGAATATAAGCAGGAACGAAGCCTGGGAAATCAAAGGCATTCTTCACCCCTTCGTCCAGCGCCACCTGACGGATGTTGTTGCCGTAATCGACGGTCGGCACACCCATATGATGGAAGTCGAGCATCGCCTGGACATGTACCGCCATGGAGGCGCGCGCGGCTTTTTCGACGCCTTTCGGGTTGCTGACGCGCTCAGACTGCCAGCGCTCGACATCCCAACCCACTGGCAGATAGCCGTTGATTGGATCGTGAGCGGAAGTCTGGTCGGTCACGATATCGGGTTTCATGCCCCCCGCTTTGGCACGCTTCACCAGTTCCGGCACGATTTCTGCGGCATTACCCAACAGACCCACTGAAATGGCCTGCTTAGCCTTGGTGGCTTTATCAATCAGCTCCAGTGCTTCGTCTAAGGTATAGGCTTTATGGTCAACGTAACGAGTGCGCAGACGGAAATCGATGCGTGATTCCTGGCACTCAATCGCCAGTACACAAGCACCGGCCAACACGCCTGCCAGCGGTTGGGCACCGCCCATGCCACCCAAACCGGCAGTAAGGATCCAGCGACCGCTCAGGTCGCTGTCATAATGCTGGCGGCCCGCTTCGGCGAAGGTTTCAAACGTACCTTGCACAATGCCCTGTGCGCCGATGTAAATCCATGAACCGGCAGTCATCTGGCCATACATCATCAGGCCGGCTTTATCCAGTTCGTGGAAATGATCCCAGGTGGCCCAATGTGGCACCAGGTTGGAGTTGGCCAGCAACACGCGCGGTGCATCTGCATGGGTACGGAACACACCCACAGGTTTACCAGACTGGATCAACAGGGTTTCTTCTGGCTGCAAGGCACGCAGGGAACGCAGAATCTGCTCGAAGCACTCCCAGTTACGCGCGGCCTTACCAATGCCGCCGTACACCACCAGATCCTCTGGGCGTTCGGCCACATCAGGATCGAGATTGTTCTGGATCATGCGGTAAGCCGCTTCAATCAACCAGTTCGCACAGTGCAGTTCATTACCGCGCGGCGCACGGATTTCACGGGCTACAGCCTGAGACAAAGTTTCGCTCATCATCGGTTCCTTAATGGGTAGTTGAACGCTGGCTTGGCAGCAGCGCAGTCAAAGATTCTGGCCAGGCATGGCTGCTGGCCCACAGACGCATGGATTCGATATCCGGCGCCATTAAACGGTCTTGATCGAGGAAGGCTACGTTTTCACGAATGCGGCTCAGTTCCTGCTCCAGTGCTGAGGAGCTCTGCAGTGGGCGATGGAAATCAATGCCTTGCGCTGCGGCCATCGCTTCAATGCCCACCACGGCGGCGGTGTTAAAGCACATGTCACCGAGACGGCGTGCAGCATAGGTAGCCATGGAGACATGATCTTCCTGGTTGGCAGAGGTCGGCAGGCTGTCAACGCTGCCGGGATGTGCCAGCGATTTGTTTTCCGAGGCCAGTGCCGCAGCGGTGACTTGCGCGATCATAAAGCCAGAGTTCACGCCGCCGTCACGGACCAGGAACGGGGGCAAACCAGAAAGGCCGGTATCCAGCAGCAGCGCCATACGGCGTTCTGAGATGGCGCCGATTTCGGCGATCGCCAGCGCGATGATATCGGCGGCGAAAGCGACAGGTTCAGCATGGAAGTTGCCGCCAGAAATCACATCGCCGCTGTCGCTGAAGACTAATGGGTTGTCGGAGGCCGCGTTGGCTTCGATTTGCAGTACGCGTGCCGCATGGCTGAGGTTGTCTAAACACGCGCCCATCACCTGCGGCACGCAGCGAATCGAGTAGGGATCCTGCACGCGACCACAATTCGTATGTGAGCTGAGGATTTCACTGCCTTCCAGTAAGGTAGAAACGGCAGCGGCCACCGCGATTTGCCCGTGCTGACCGCGCGCCTCGTGAATACGGGCGTCGAAAGGTTTTACCGAACCTTTGATCGCTTCCAGTGAGAGTGCACCTGCCATCAACCCTGCGGCGAACAGATTCTCGGCTTCAAACAAGCCGCGCAGCGCCAGTGCGTTGGATACCTGGGTACCGTTGAGCAGTGCCAGACCCTCTTTCGGTCCCAGCACGATCGGTTGCAGGCCGACGCGTGCCAGGCCTTCAGTGGCGGGAATCAGTTTGCCATCAACGCGAACCTGCCCTTCACCCAGCAGCATCAGAGAGAGGTGAGCCAGTGGTGCTAAATCGCCCGATGCACCGACCGATCCCTTTTCCGGGATACACGGCATAACATCGGCGTTAAACAGGGCTAACAGAGCTTCAATCAGTTCGATACGCACACCGGAATGGCCGCGTGCCAGGCTGATAATTTTGGTGGCAACCACCAGGCGAGCAACGTTATCCGGCAGCAAGCTGCCTAAGCCAACGCTGTGCGATAACACCAGGTTCCGTTGCAGTTCCGCCAGGCGTTCTGCGGGAATCTGCGTCTGCGCCAGTTTGCCAAAACCGGTATTAATGCCATACACCACTTTGCCCGATGCCACGATGGCATCAACGGTTTCATTCGCGCGGTCGATGGCTGCACGGGCGTCATCTGCCAATGTGAGCGTCACCTTGCTTTGATAAATGGTCCGCAAGGTGGCGAGGTCCACTTCACCGGGAACAAGGCGAATTTCCTGAACCGAACCTGACATAGTCTACTCCTGTCTATACAAGTGATCTGGCACTGCCCGGTAGCCTTCATTTCGCGATGAGCTTACCTGGACGACCATGGAATGTTGTGAGTGAAGCATAAGTGTCTAATCTTGTCTATACAAGTAGCAAGCGCTATGCCAGATTGATCTGATTCTGTGAAATGCGCCGCAATGCGCTTTAGCAGGCGAAGCGTGTAACGCATTGCACCGAAACAGGGAGAAAGCTGCACTGTTGGCGTGCTGTCTGCACAATCGGATGTATATACATTTACGTGCTGAGACAGTAAACTTTGGTCATTACTCGGAAAAGGAACAGGACATGGCGGAGCAAACGGCAGTAGCACAGCTAGCCGCAGCGATGGGCGATGAGCCAGCACCGATTTATCAGCGCGTGAAACAGGCGATCATCAGCCAGATCCGTGAGGGCCACTGGAAAGCTAACCAGCGCGTGCCATCTGAGAGTGAACTGGTAAATGAGCTGGGCGTCAGCCGTATGACCATTAACCGAGCGCTGCGTGAACTCACCAGCGAAGGTTTCCTGGTGCGTATGCAGGGGGTTGGCACCTTTGTTGCTGAGATGAAGGGCTACACCGCAATGCTCGAAGTGCACAACATTGCCGATGAAATTGCTCAGCGTGGTCATCGTCACAGCTGCAAAATTTTGTCGATTGGGCAGATGAAAGCCGACCCAGAACAGGCGGCGGTGCTGGGACTATCGACGGGACAAACGTTGTATCATTCGCTGATTGTACACTACGAAAACGACATGCCGGTTCAGCTGGAAGATCGTCTGGTGAACCCGTTGGTGGCACCGGATTATCTCAGTCAGGATTATCACCAGCTTACACCTTACACGTACCTGATGCGTGTCGCGCCATTGACGGCCGGTGAGCATATTGTCGAAGCGGTACTGCCCGATCTGCGCCAGCGTAAGCATCTGGCGCTTGATGAACACGAACCTTGCTTGTTAATTCGCCGTCAGACCTGGAGCGATAACAAGATTGTGACTTACGCGCGTCTGCTTTATCCTGGCTCGCGCTATAAGCTACTGGGGCGCTTTAGAGGACACGGCTAAGCGTCACAAACAGCAGGCTGGCTTCGGCGGAAACCGGAGCCAACTGCGTATTTTCATCCAGCCACCACATGCCCTGATTCACCGCCAATGTTTCTCCGTTTGCAGTTTGCCACTCCCCCGCCAAAACCCATGCCACGCCATGATGACTGACGGCAGTCTGCTGTACCACTTCCACCCGAGCCTGCCAGCTGTCTCGGCGCGTCATGATATTGAAGTCCTGACAGCTACCGCTGATCTGGGCATTAATCGCCCATTCGCCGGGAAACGCCCAAGGCTGATGCGGCAACAAACGCTGTTGGCCTTGCTCGCTACTCAGCAGCACACTATCACCGTGCAGTAGCGTAATCACCCGGTCGATATCGGGGAAAGGGGAGAAAGGTCCGTCGGCATCGATGGTGGCAATACTGGCCCGCCAGCCGAACTGCGCCTCTCCTGGCGGAAAGCTGACAATCTCGCGTGTTTCACCGCCACCGTTGCGCCAACGGCTGACAGGCAGTTCGCTATAGTCAAAGCGTGTTTTCATTGCAGTGCACTCATGGCTTTGGCAAAGCGCGCGGCGGCGGCTTCTTCTGCCGCATGATGGCCTTCGCTAATCACCTGGTTACCGGCGACAAACACATCGCGAATCTGACGTTGCGTGCCGCCAAACAGCCAGCGATTGAGCAGCGAAGCCGAACTCACGCTACTGAGGAAGGCGTCATTTTCCAGCACCAGCCAGTCAGCACGTTTGCCCACGGCCAACTCGCCGGTAGCAATCGCGCAGGCTTGTGCACCACCTTGTGCGGCCTGCTGCCAGAGCAGATCGCCCACGGAAGGCTGGTTCGGCAACGTGATGCGATTGCGACGACGATCGCGCAGGCGCTGACCATACTCCAGCCAGCGCAACTCTTCTAACGTGCTGAGCGATACGTGGCTGTCTGATCCAATGCCCCAACGCCCACCGCGTGCAATATAGTCCACCGCCGGGAAGATGCCATCGCCGAGATTGGCTTCGGTGGTGGGGCAAAGTCCCGCGACGGCACCGCTGGCTGCCATGCGCTGAATCTCATCACTATCCAGATGGGTAGCGTGGATCAGGCACCAGCGTTGGTCCACTTCAAAGCGATTGTAAAGCCAGGCCACCGGGCGCTCGCCGCTCCACGCCAGGCTGTCATTGACCTCTTTTTCCTGTTCGGCCACATGAATATGCACCGGCACAGCGGCGTGGCTGGCGGACAGTACCTCACGCATTTGTGCTTCACTCACCGCGCGCAGTGAGTGGAAACAGATGCCATGATTGAGCAGTGGCTTAGCGGCGCTCCATTGCGCCACGCGTTGCTGCTGATGCAGGTAGGCGTCAGTTTGCTGGATGAAGCGGCGCTGTCCGTCGCTGGCGGGTTGCGAACCAAAACCGCTGTAGCTGTAGAGCACGGGCAGCAGCGTCTGGCCGATGCCTGCGGTTTCGGCTGCATTGATCAGATTGAGCAGCATCGCATCATCGGCATAAGCTTGACCCTGAGGATCGTGATGCAGATAGTGGAACTCCGCCACCTGGCTGTAGCCACCTTTCAGCATGTCGATATAGAGATGCGTGGCAATGTCACCGACTTGTTCGGGGGATAGGCGCTGCACCATGCGGTACATCAGGTCGCGCCAGGTCCAGAAGCTGTCCTGCGGATCGCCCGCCACTTCGGCCAGCCCCGCCATGGCGCGCTGGAAAGCGTGTGAATGCAAGTTAGCGATAGCCGGGATCACCGGTCCTGCAAGGCGTGAGGCGCTGCCGGGGGCGCTGTCAGGCATGAGTTCGGTAATCTGTCCAGATGCATCAGTGGTGATCAAAACGTTTTCATGCCAGCCGTCGGCCAGCAGCGCGCGTGGGGCAAAAAAAGCGGCCATGGTTGATCCTTAATGGCGGAAAGTTGTATATACATATACATACTTTAATGCGCAGTGTAAATCGTCAGACGTGAAGGGGAGTAGGATGGCAGAAGCGAAGCAGATCGACAGCCTGTGGCTGGGGGCCGATATCGTGACGATGCGAGAAGGGCGCTATAACCTGATTGCCGACGGTGCCCTGGCGGTCGATAACGGTGAACTGATTTGGGTTGGACCACGCAGTGAATTGCCAAATTTTACGCCACGTGAGCAGCATCAGTTTGACGGCGGCATCATCACGCCGGGATTGGTGGATTGCCATACGCATCTGGTGTTTGGCGGTAACCGCAGCCAGGAATTTGAGCAGCGATTGAACGGTGTTAGCTATGCTGAGATCGCCGCGCAGGGCGGCGGTATTCTCTCCACGGTGCGTGCCACGCGTGCCGCATCACAGCAGGAGTTGGTGGCGAGTGCCCGCTGGCGACTGGAGCGACTGCTGGCTGAAGGGGTAACCACCGTCGAGATCAAATCCGGTTACGGCCTTGATGAGGCCAGTGAACTCACCATGCTGCGTGCCATCCGCGAATTGGCGGAAACGGTCCCCGCCGATGTGCTCGCCACTTGCCTCGCTGCACACGGCTTCCCTCCCGAATTTAAAGAGGATCCACAAGGCTGGATCGATGTCATCTGCCATCGCCTGTTACCACAGGTGAAGGCGGAAGGGCTGGCGGATGCGGTCGACGCCTTCTGCGAACATCTCGCCTTTTCCCCTGAGCAGGTCAGCGCGGTGTTTGATCAAGCCAAAGCGCTGGGGATACCGGTCAAACTGCACGCTGAGCAGCTTTCAGCACTGGGCGGTGCCACGCTGGCAGCTGAATACGGCGCCTTGTCTGCCGATCATCTTGAGTACGCTACAGAAGCCGATGCGCAAGCGATGGCGCAGCACGGCACCGTTGCAGTGTTGCTGCCGGGCGCGTTCTATCTGCTGCGCGAGACGCAACGCCCGCCGGTGGATCTGTTCCGCAAACACGGCGTGCCGATGGCACTGGCCAGCGATGCCAATCCGGGGACCTCTCCGGCGTTGTCGCTGCGTCTGATGTTAAACATGGGCTGCACGTTATTTGGGATGACACCGGAAGAAGCGCTGGCTGGCGTGACCTTATGGGGCGCTAAAGCGTTGGGATTGCAGCAGTCACACGGTTCGCTAGAGCCGGGTAAAGTGGCGAATTTTGTGCACTGGCCGCTGGCACGCCCAGCGGAGTTAGTTTACTGGCTGGGCGGCGAACTGCCGTGCCAGGTTATCTATCGTGGAGAAGCGCAATGACACCTTTTCATTTCACCGCCGGTAAGCTGCCGCTGCTGGTCAGCATCCCGCATGCAGGCACCCAACTGACCCCGGAAGTCGACGCTGGATTGAGCGATGCCGCGCGCGGTTTACCGGATACCGACTGGCATATTCCGTTACTGTATGATTTTGTGCGCGATCTGGGTGCCAGCGTGCTGATTGGCCACTACTCCCGTTTTGTGATCGACCTAAATCGCCCGGCAGATAATCAGCCGTTGTACACCACCGCGACAACTGGGTTGTACCCTGAGACGTTATTTGATGGCACGCCGACGTTTGTTGGGGGTAAAACACCGAGTGCTGCTGCCCGTCAGGGGTATCTGGATAACATCTGGCAGCCGTATCATCAGCAGATTCAGCAAGAACTGGCACGACTGAAGGCCGAACACGGCTATGCGCTGTTGTTTGACGCCCACTCCATCGCCTCGGTGATTCCGCGCTTGTTTGATGGCCAGTTGCCGGATATCAACATTGGTACCAACAGCGGTGAGAGTTGCTCAACCGCAGTGATTGAAGCGATCAAGGACGTCTGTGCGGCGCAAAGCGATTATAGCTGGGTGGTGAACGGGCGTTTCAAAGGCGGTTATATCACGCGTGCCTATGGTCAGCCGCAACAGGGCGTACAGGCCGTGCAGCTGGAACTGGCGCAGCTGAATTATATGGATGAAACCCCGCCGTTTGCCTGGCAGCAGGATCGCGCCGCGCAGCTGCAGAAGGTGTTAAAACCAATGATGCAGGCGTTTTTGCAGGCGGGAAAACCACTTTAATCAACTGAGTTGTCTAGCAAGACGTCAAGCCTGCCAGGGCTAATTTGCATCAGGCTGCCACCTTTAAAAAGGTGGCAGCCTTTTTCATTGGGATGGAAGTGCGGGCTTAAGCCACATGCCAAATCAATGACGCTTCAACCTCACTCTGTTAATGAATCCCCATGACAGTGCAGCCACGCCCTAAAAATGTGCATTGATATGTCCGCGGCGTGACCATCCCCCCAATTTCCCGCCTTTACCGATCTGGCACAGTGCTTGCTAGGTTGTATGTACAAGTAAAGACCACAAGGCGATTATCACTTTTTATTCTGGCTGGCTCACAAAAAGCTTATGCCGACAATGATCTGCCGCAAGCTAACTTGTATATACATGAAATGTCATCTGCATTGTATCAGCTAACAGAGACAGCCAATTCGATTAATGACCAGGAGAAGCCGCATGACGCATCGCGCCCCAATTCGCCGTTTTTGCCTCACGACCCTGTTTGCCAGCCTGATGATCAGCGGTGTTGCTGTGCAGGCCAAAGAGTGGAAATCGATCACCATTGCTACTGAAGGTAGCTATGAACCCTGGAATCTGACATTGCCGGGCGGCAAGTTAGGTGGCTTTGAACCTGAGCTGATGGAAGACTTATGCAAGCGCATGGGCATCCAGTGCAAGCTGGTGGTGCAGAACTGGGATGGCATGATCGCCGGGCTTAACGCCGGCAAATATGACGTGATCATGGATGCGATTGTCATCACGCCAGACCGTAAAAAGGTGGTCAATTTCACTGTACCTTATGCCTCCACGCCAGCCACCTTCATCACCACCAAAGATAGCCCGCTGCTGCCAGCCGATCACAAAATCATCAAGTTGCATGACGATGAGAAAGAGATCAACACGGCAATTGCTCCGCTCAAAGCAGCGTTGAAAGGCAAAACCATCGGCATCGCCTCCGGCACGGTTTACACGCCATTTATTGATAAGTACTTCAAAGATGTTGCCGATGTACGCGAATACACTTCCTCCGCAGATGCGATTCTCGATTTGCAGGCCGGCCGTATTGATGCCGTGTTCGACGATGTGACCTTTGCCCAATCGATGCTGGCGCGTAAAGAGAACAACAACCTGACCTTCAGTGGCCCGCAGTTGGGTGGCCCGATTTGGGGTGAGGGCGAAGCAATGGGCGTGCGCATGGCTGACAACGATTTGAAAGCCAAGCTCGACGAGGCGATCAAAGCTGCACTGGCTGATGGCACCGTGAAAAAGCTGAGTGAGAAGTGGTTTAAAACTGACGTAACCCCGTAAGTGAGGTGAAAGATGATGAGCCTGCTGAGTTTTGGTGCTGATGGCTGGGGCCGCCTGATTTTAGGGGCTGCCTTCACCACGCTGCTGTTGTCGCTGGCGGCGTTGATGATTGGCGCAGTGGTCGGTTCCGGCGTGGCGGCGGCCAAGCTGTCACCTAAACGCTGGATGCGCTGGTTAGGTGAAGCCTATTCCACGGTGTTTCGCGGCATCCCGGAACTGCTGGTGATCTACCTGTTCTATTTTGGTGGGTCGGGACTGATTACGCTAGTGGGGCAGATGTTCGGTGCAGATGGCTTTATCGAAGCGCCGCCCTTCCTGATTGGTGCACTGGCGATTGGGCTCATCTCTGGATCTTATCAAGGTGAAGTGTATCGCGCGGCACGTCTGGCGCTGGCGAAAGGCGAGGTCGAGGCTGCCGTGGCAATTGGTATGCCACGTTGGCGTATCGCACAGCGCATTCTGTTACCGCAGATTGTGCGCTATGCGCTACCGGGCATGTCGAACGTCTGGCAGATGAGCTTGAAAGATTCGGCGCTGGTGTCAGTCACCGGCATCGTCGAGCTGATGCGCGCCAGCCAGGTGGCGGCGGGATCCACGCGCGATTACTTCACTTTCTATCTGATTGGCGGTGGCTGCTATCTAGTGCTGACGCTGCTGTCTAATCATGCGTTCCGTCGGGCAGAGTCTCGCCTTGGACGCGCGTGGCAAAGTCGCACTGCGGCACAGCATTGAGGAGCAGCAGTATGATTGACTTCGCCTTCATGACCGACACTTTCCTCAAGCTGAGCGCGGCGTTGCCGGTGACGCTCGGCCTGTTTATCAGTGCCTTTCTCTGCGGTGGCATTCTCGCTATCGGCATTCTCTCACTGCGCATGAGCCGCTGGCGGGTGCTGAGTGGCTTTGCACGCGGCTATATTTTGGTATTTCGCGGCTCACCGCTGCTGATCCAGCTGTTCCTGATCTATTACGGATTGGGGCAGTTTGGTGTGATCCGTCATAGCTTTGTCTGGCCGTTCCTGCGCGAGCCCTTTGCCTGCGCAGTGCTGGCGCTGTCGCTGTGTACCGCGGCTTATACCGCTGAAATCCTGCGCGGAGCCTTGCTGGCGGTGCCGCCCGGACAAGTCGAAGCCGGGTTGGCCTGCGGCATGTCGCGCTGGCTGCTGCTGCGTCGCATCATCGCACCGATCATGCTGCGTTATGCGCTGCCGGCCTATTCCACGGAAGCCATCCTGTTGGTGAAATCCACCGCCCTTGCCAGCCTGGTCACCGTATGGGATGTCACCGGCGTGGCACAGCAGATCATTCAGCGCACCTATCGCACCATGGAAGTGTTTATCTGCGCCGCCGCCATTTACCTGATCCTGAATTTCATTATCGTCCAGCTTTACGCGTTGTTAGAACGCCGTTTAACCCCGGTGCATCGCGTTGAAAAAAAGCCGTTACCCGCCGTTAAACCGCTTGCCGGAGAGTAATATGCAATCCACATCCCCTGTTACCTTAAGCGTCACCGATATCCATAAGTCCTTTGGCGCGATGGAAGTTTTAAAAGGCATTTCGCTTCAGGCGCACCAAGGCGATGTCATCTCAATTCTCGGTGCGAGTGGATCGGGCAAAAGTACCTTGCTGCGCTGCATTAACCTGCTGGAAACACCGGATGCCGGAGTGGTCAGCGTCGGGGGCGAAACCATCGAAATGAAGCGCCATGCGCGCGGCCATCAGTTGGCGGCGAATCCCAAACAGATTGAGCGCCTGCGATCTCGTTTGGGCATGGTGTTCCAGAGTTTTAACCTGTGGTCGCACATGACGGTGCTGCAGAACGTGATTGAAGGTCCGCACTATGTACTGAAACGCGATAAGAAAAGTTGTATCGCGCAGGCAGAACAGTTGCTGGACCGTGTGGGGTTGCTGAATCGCAAAGATTTTTATCCTGCGCAGCTTTCTGGTGGACAGCAGCAGCGTGTCGCGATTGCCCGTGCATTGGCGATGGACCCGGAAGTGATGTTGTTTGATGAACCGACCTCCGCGCTGGATCCAGAGCTGGTGGGCGAAGTGCTGAAAGTGATGCGTAGCCTGGCTGAAGAGGGGCGTACCATGCTGGTGGTCACTCATGAAATGGGCTTTGCGCGTAACGTTTCAAACCGTGTGGTGTTTATGCATCAGGGCACCATCGATTGCCAGGGAACGCCGGAGGAGATGTTTGGTGCGCAGGGTTCACAGCGTTTTAAGCAATTTATTTCCAGCCATCAGAGCCATCACACGGAGCAACCCGCATGACCATTGAATGGGGCGATGCGCCATTAACCTGGCAGGACGTGGTACAGGTGGCTCGACACAATGCAGAACTCACGTTGAGCGCTAGCGCTTGGCAGCGTATCGCCCAAGGGCGTGAGATCGTCGAGCAGATTGTGACGACCGGCCACATTGCTTATGGCATCAACACCGGGTTGGGCGCGCTGTGCAACATCAGCTTGCCGGAAGAACAGCTTAGTCAGTTGTCTCGTAATACGCTGCTCAGCCATGCTTGTGGGGTGGGGCCGTTGCTGGCACGTGAGCAGGTGCGTGCCATTCTGTGTGCAGCGATCGCCAACTACAGTCATGGCAAATCGGGCGTTTCCGTGGCACTGGTGCAGCATTTGCTGGCGCTGTTAAATCAGCAGGTCACTCCGCAGGTGCCATCGCAGGGCTCTGTGGGTTACCTCAGCCATATGGCACACATTGGTCTGGCGCTCATTGGCGTGGGTGACGTGGAGTATCAGCAACAAATCATGCCTGCCGAACAGGCATTGGTGCTTGCTGGATCAAGACCTTATTGTCCTGGTGCAAAAGAGGGTTTGAGCCTGGTGAACGGCACGCCCTGCATGACCGGATTATCGTGCCTGGCACTGGATGATGCCGCGCGTCTGCTCGATTGGGCTGATATCACGGGCGCAATGAGTTTTGAGGCGCTGCGTGGGCAATTGGTGGCATTTGATGCCGAAGTGATTGCCTTGAAAGCCAGCCCGGGCATGCAAGTCAGTGGGCGGCGTTTACGTCAGCTGTTGAGCGACAGTCCGCTGCTGGTGAAGAGTGTTGGCATTCGCACGCAGGATGCGTTGAGTCTGCGCTCTATGCCGCAAGTACACGGTGCCAGTCGCGATCAGTTCACACACGCAGCCCACCAGGTCGATACCGAGTTGAATGCCTGCACGGATAACCCGCTGGTGCTTGGCACGGTGGATAACTGGCGCGTGGTATCACAGGCTAATCCGCATGGCGAATCGGTGGCGATGGCGGCAGATTTGCTGGCGATAGCCATGGCGGAAGTGGGCAGTATTGCCGAACGGCGGCTGGATCGCTTAGTGAATCCTCTGGTCAGTGGTTTACCGGCGTTCCTCGTTGCACGACCCGGTGTGAACTCCGGCATGATGATTGCCCAGTATGTGGCGGCATCGTTGTGTGCTGAAAACCGACAGCTCGCTCAACCGGCGGTGCTGGATAACTATGTGACGTCGGGTTTGCAGGAGGATCATCTTAGTCTCGGTACGGGTGCAGCATTGAAACTGCTGAAGCTGGTGGGCAATGTCTGGCAGATTCTGGCGATTGAGTATCTGCTGGCGGCACAGGCACTGGATTTTCACGGCGAGGCAGAGTTGGCAGAAGGGACGAAGCAGGCATTACGCCGTTTACGGGCAGTGGTGGCGAACTGGCAGGAAGATCGTTGGCTGGCACCGGAAATTGCCAAGGCGGTTGAAGTGATGAAAAACGGTGCTTGATGGATGGCGCTGAGCAGTTGAATACTGCTGGGTAGGGCTGGGTAGGGCTGGGTAGGGCTGG
>OBJT01000040.1_pt1 | contig 27984 bp, 22 predicted proteins | sample 1519861 | NCBI WGS metagenome assembly OBJT01 (sample SAMN02401118, study PRJEB22541) | soil metagenome, isolate JX
GCGGGTAAAAAAGGGAGGACACCCCCCGCAGGCGTCCCCTCCGCGACATTAACGCTTTGCGATCACCGCGGCTAATGCCAGCTGCGGAATCGTCAATGGACGTTCGTTCTCCGGCATGCCGTTTGCGGCGGCCGCCATCGAGACCTGCGCCAGTGCGACCTGTTGTGCGCCCTGCTCGCGCCCCTGCTTTACCGCATCGGCGATGAGCGCGTGATAGCGTTGATGATCACCCGCTTTAAATGCGGCCCAGGCTTCAGGAATCAGGGCGACCTGTGGCTGTTTCTCCGCTGGCAGCGTGGGTGGGCAGAACAACAGACGGGTAGCCGCTAAGGTTGATTCGGCAGCGCAGAGTACCAGCGCAGGCCCTGTCATTTGATGCAGGTGATCTGCCAGCATCCGATCTGCGCGATATACCGGGCAGCCCGATTTTTGCGGCTGGAAGGTATCGGCCACTGGCCCCAGCGTTGAACAGGTAATGACTATTGCATCAAACCAAGGCCCAATACTGTGTAACAGCTGAGCCAAACGTTGCTGTTGCTCCTGCGTCATACCGCCACTTTGCTCAGCTTCAGCCAGCAGGTGCGGCATCACAATATGGCTCAGTGTATGGGGAGGCAATTCAAGGGAGTGCGCCGCGTGATCGAACAGCGCGATATTACTGGCAGCAGTGTGCAGGCAAGCGATGGTCATGGTCGTCCTTATTGTTGTGCTATTTAAATGTCCGCTTAGTCCTGGCGGCGTGATTGCAGCGGTAGATTATTGCTTCACCGTCTAATAATATTCAAAATTATTTAACATTCATTAGCCGTTACCCTCATGAACCTGCACGTGCTCGCCTTTATCATTGCGATCTTACCGGTGGCCTTGTCGCCAGGGGCGAGTTTCACCCTCGCAATTAATAACACGCTGGTGGCAGGCTCGCGCGGGCTGGCGGCGATCATTCTCGGCACGGCTCTGGGTATTTATACCCATGCGCTGCTGATTGGCTTGGGCATCAGCGCCCTGCTGGTGCGTTCCCCCATTATCTTTAATCTGTTAAGCGTGGCGGGTGCCGCTTATCTGCTGTGGCTCGGCGTACAGTTGTTGCGTCGAGGTCGTCATATTTCCCAACCTGTCGCCTCTTACCGTAGCGCTCGCATGGGGATTAAAGATGCCTGGCTAGCCAATGTGCTCAACCCCAAAGCGGTGATGCTGTATCTCACCGTGGTATCGCAATTCGCCGGGCGCGACCATGCCTTGCTGCATTACCTGCTGCTGGCCTCCATACACGTTGCCATCATGGCGCTGTGGCTGGTGATCATCTGTTTTACGCTGCTGACTTCAGCGCGAGTGGTCAATATCCGTAAGCTGTCCATCGCCATCAACATCGGTGGCGGTCTGATACTGGTGTTTTTTGCTATCAGCAATTTGGTTCAGCTTTTTATGACCTTCAAGCACTAATCTCCGCGATCTGTCATCTCCCGCTTCGCCTGCAAGTTTGGCCTGCGCTGCTACCTTTAGTGGGTTGCATTAACCTTACAAAAGCTGGAGATATTATGAGCAATGATGATCGTAAACCGACCACCACGGATGCTGGCATTCCGGTAGCCAGCGATGAACACTCACTGTCAGTCGGGCCGGACGGTCCGCTGGTGCTGCACGATCACTACCTGATTGAGCAGATGGCGAACTTCAACCGCGAACGTATTCCGGAACGCCAGCCACATGCCAAAGGCAGCGGCGCATTTGGTCATTTTGAAGTGACGGACGATGTCAGCCGCTATACCAAAGCTGCGGTGTTTCAGCCCGGCACCAAAACTGATGTGGTGATGCGCTTTTCAACCGTTGCAGGTGAACGCGGCAGTCCCGATACCTGGCGCGATCCGCGCGGTTTTGCCCTCAAGTTTTACACCAGCGAAGGCAACTACGACATGGTGGGCAACAACACGCCGGTGTTCTTTATTCGTGATCCGATGAAGTTTCAGCACTTTATCCGCTCGCAAAAACGTCGCGCTGACAACAATCTGCGCGACCACGATATGCAGTGGGATTTTTGGACGCTGTCGCCAGAATCGGCGCATCAGGTCACCTGGTTGATGGGCGATCGCGGTATTCCCAAAAGCTGGCGTCATATGAACGGCTATTCCAGCCACACCTACATGTGGGTCAACGCGCAAGGTGAGAAGTTTTGGGTGAAGTACCACTTCAAAACCGATCAGGGCGTGGAGTTTCTTGCACAGGAAAATGCGGATACGCTGGCCGGTCAGGATGGTGACTACCACACCCGCGATCTGTTTAACGCGATAAAAAACGGCGAGTTTCCCAGCTGGACGCTTTACATGCAGATCATGCCGTTTGCCGAAGCTGAGACCTATCGCTTCAACCCGTTCGATCTGACCAAAGTCTGGCCGCATGCCGACTACCCGCTGATTAAAGTGGGTAAACTGCAGCTCAATCGCAATCCTACAGATAACCACGCGCAGATCGAGCAGGCTGCATTTGAGCCGAACAATCTGGTGCCGGGTATCGGTTTAAGTCCGGACAAAATGCTGATCGGTCGTGTGTTTGCTTATGCCGATGCACACCGTGCGCGTTTGGGCGTGAATTACAAACAGATCCCAGTCAATGCGCCGCATTCCCCGGTGCACAGCTACAGCAAAGACGGTGCGATGCGGATGAATCCCGTGTCCGATCCGGTGTATGCCCCCAACTCCAAAGGCGGCCCGGTAGCGGATGGCGATCGTTATCCCACCGACTCCACCTGGGAATCGCAAGGCAATATGGTGCGTGCGCCGTATACGCTGCGTAAGGATGATGATGATTTCGGTCAGGCGAATACGCTGGTGAATAAAGTGATGGACGATGCGGCACGCGATCGTCTGGTGAACAACGTCAGCGGGCATCTGTTGGATGGCGTGGAAGAGCCGGTGCTGTCACGCGCGTTTGAGTACTGGCGTAACATCGATAAAGCGGTCGGTGACCGTATTGCACAGCAGGTGCAGGCGGAACGTGCAAAACGCTAAATAAAAAAGGGCGCCGCTGCGAACAGCGTGCGCCCCTCTTCACTACTTCATTACTTCAAACGGAATGCCACTACGCTGTCACCCGCCTGGGTGCCTAGCGAACCGTGCCCGCCTGCCGCAATCACCACATATTGCTTACCGTCTTTACCCATAAAGGTCGACGGTGTGGCTTGTGCGCCAGCGCTCAGTTCGGTCTGCCACAGCAGTTCACCGGTGGTGCTGTCGTAAGCGCGGAAGAAGTTATCCGCGGTTGCGCCATGGAACACCAGGTCACCCGCTGTCAGCAATGGACCACCGTGCGCCACCATACCCATTGGGAAACCAATCGGGAATCGGCCTGGCAGGAAGCTGGTTTTCAGGTTTTTAGTCACACCAACGCGACGTAACCATTCGGTTTTACCGGTTTTCAGATCAACGCCCACCATACGACCCCACGGCGGTGCGATACACGGAATACCCAAGCCAGACGCCAGTTGCTGGATGTGAATCGCGTAGTCACCCTGGAAGTTTTCGTTCCAGTAAGGCTGACCGTCTTTGGTAAACAGACGCTGTGTTTCAGTCTGCGGCGTACGTTTGATCAGATTGTACTTGTAGGCCAGACGCACTGGCGCGGCAATCAACATCTGACGCTGCGGATCGACTGCCACTGAACCCCAGTTGAACACGCCAATGTTACCCGGGAAGATCAGCGAACCGGCTTCAGTTGCTGGCGTCCATGGGTTGCCATCGTAACGTAGTGAACGGAAGTCCATGCGGCATGACATCTGATCAAACGGCGTGATGCCCCACATCGATTTTTCGGTCAACGGGTCTGGAATAAAGTTCAGGCTCGACACCGGTTGTGTCGCGGCAAACTTCTCACCCGGCACACCACCTTCAGTTGACACCTTCACCTGATTAACCGGATAAACCGGCTGACCGGTCAGACGATTCAGCACAAACAGGTTGCCGGTTTTCGTTGGCAGGATCACCACAGGCTGTTTCTGGCCCTGATAATCGATATCCAACAGCGACGGCTGTGATGGGTTATCGCGGTCCCACAGATCGTGGTTAGAACTCTGATAACGCCATTTAAACTGACCGGTCTGCAGATCCAGCGCCACTAGTGCATCGCGGAACTTCTCGGTGTTGCTGTTAGCATCACGTTCGATACCGACTTCATCCGGTGACGCGTTACCAAACGGCACGTATACCAGACCATTTTTCAGATCGGCACTCAGCGTGCCCCAGGCAACTGGCGTATCCTGCGGATAGTTCTGTCCGGCAGCGATTGGCGCAGTATTTTCCGGGTTCGACGGATCGAAATTCCATACCAGACGACCGGTTTCGGCGTCATAGGCGCGAATCACGCCCGACGGGTTACCGCTGTTGAAGCCGTTGTCCATCACAGAACCACCGACAATCACCAGCTTGCCTGCCACCAGCGGTGCTGCGGTTTGCATCAACGCATGTGGACGCACTTCGCCCATATTGGTATGCAGATCAACCACGCCGTTGGTACCGAAATCAGCACAAGGTTTGCCAGTATCGGCATCCAGTGCAATCAGCTGTGCATCGGTAGTGGCGTTAAAGATGCGCTTACGGCAGATAGCCGGAGTTGCTGCTGAATCCTGCGCGGCAACCGGGCTTTGCTCGTAATAGCTCACGCCACGACAGGTCTGGTGCTGCTGCAGGTAAGAACGATCTTTATTCGGCGTATATTTCCATTTCACCGCGCCGGTTTCCGGATCGAGTGCGTGCACTTCGTTATGCGGGGTACAGAAATACAGCATGCCGTTGGCTTTCACCGGTGTGGCTTCGAAGGTGTATTCGCTGGCATCCGCATCCTGACGCAGATCGCCAGTGTGGTAAGTCCAGGCCACTTCGAGGTTTTGCACGTTCTCTTTGGTGATTTGATTCAGTGAAGAGAAACGCTGACCATCAGTCGTCCCGCCGTACGCGGTCCAGTCGTTAGCGGCGCCCTGCTCGCTGGCTTGTTCACGTGCATTGCTAATCGTGCCCGCCTGCGGTAACGGATCGTAGAAGCACAGACCGATCACCACCACAATCATGACGATCACCGTGCCACCCAGGAAGGTGTGGAAGCGACGTTCGCCTTGATACAGCGGTTTCACCACCCACGGCATCGCCAGCCACAGGCCAATCACGCCGAACAGGTCGCCACGCGGGATCCACTGCCATTTATCAAAGCCCACTTCCCAGATAATCCAGGCAAGGGTAATCCACATCAGAACCGCATACAGCGCCAGCGCACTACGCTGGTTTCTGAACAGTAAAATGGCGGTGATCAGTAAGCCCACCGCCATCAATGCATAGAACGCGCTGCCGCCCAGCATCAGCAATTTCCCGCCCATATAGAGCAGCGCTAATGCCAGAATTGCCAACACGATACTGGTTAATTTGTTAACCATGCCAATCCCTCAACGTTTTTCATCAATTACCACCCAAAATAAACCCACATAAACTCAACAGAATTTTAACTTACGTTATCGAACAGTAAAAACCCGTTGCTGAGTGTGTCGTTAGCTCCGCTTATGAATGTAGCCGGGCTAATCACTGACAAATCAGGTAGCCTTCAATCTGTGACTGAAATCACGTTTTATTTTTCGTTGTGATAATTAATCATTAGTGAGGATAAATCGCATTTTTTGATAACGGGAGCTGTACGAATTCCCGTGTTTAAAGACTTTTCGCCACACCGCTGACGTTGTGGCGGAAGTTGTTAACATTGTTGTGAGCAATTATTGGCAATGGAAAGTTGGGAGGATATCGCAAGCAATCGCAAAAATAGTGCTTTTTGCGATTGCTTGCGATCGATTAGCGTTTTTTCAACCACTCTTTAAGTTTCCAGAGTGAGACCGGCGCTTGATAAACCGTGCCCTTGCCCTCTTTGATGGGTTTCAATAACCCCTGATCGGCAAGATTTTTTAAACGACTACGTGCGGTATTATCGGCGATACCGAGTCTGGATTTCACACCGGCGGCGCTCAACAAAGAACCCGGCGCGTGCAGCGCAATGGCCATGATGTCCAGCTCACCCTTCGCCAACGTCATGTTCTCCTCTACCCAGTGCACCAGCCGCGACCGTTCGTGACGCAGCGTAGTAATTTGATCTGTGAATGCGTTCACTGCTCGCATCACTATTTCACATTGAAACTGGACAAAATAGGTCAGGTCGAGCTCATCCGTTTCACTGTAGAGGTATGACATACCGTATTTGACGGCGGCCGCTTTGAGGAGTTTGCTGATCGATATGTAACGGAACGCATGATAGCCACGACGAATCAAATGATGATAGAACAAGCCCCGCGCCGTGCGGCCGTTGCCATCATTAAATGGGTGGATATAACCAATGGCAAAGTGCAAAACACAAGCCACCAGCAATGGGTGTGTTCCCTGCTGTTCAAGAAATTCGACTTCAGCGCATAACGCATCCAGCATGCCGTTTAATAGGGTGTAATCGGGGGGTTGATGGATAATTTCGCCGTCACGTCCTGCCACAAAAACATCGTTATTGCAGCGCACCTCCCCCGGCCGATATTTTTCGTCATTGATCCCTGCACAGGCAATGTGATGCATGTGCAAAATATCGGCACGCGTTAGCGGTCCCTCTCCCATAGCAGCAATATGCTGCATCAGCCGCCAGTTCCCCATAATCATGCTTTCATCTTCGTTACGGGGTTCCCGGCCTACCGCCAGCAGTTCCATCGCCACGCGTGAGGTCGTTGCTGCGCCTTCGAGCTGACTGGAGGAGATCGCCTCTTCCATGATCAATTGGGACATCAGATAGGAGGCCGCGTCCTCGTCAGTAGGCTGACCATTGCGCGCAAACGTCATGCGATCCACCAGAGAAATGGCCGCGTTGATTTTGGCGGTAAAGTTGCAACTGACTTCTTGTGACGCGATGACAAAATGTTGAGCCGTACTGCGACGTTTAAATTTTAATGCACTCCACACGGCCAACCGCTCATCTGCATCACGAATTCGACGACTAAGTTCGTCGAAGTGCAAATAACGCGCATCCCACTCATCACAACGGCTCAGCAGTTCTACAGCCTCGCTGTTGGTCAAGGTATCTAGCAGCTGTTTAGGGGGGCGGCGTAATCTCATCTCAAGTAATCTCAAAAATGACGTGTTTTGAGTTTACTTGAGGTACCCCTGGGTAGCAAATAAAAAAAGAAATGCTAACAAACTGAAATGTAAGCCTAATTAACTTCATGCTTTAGTAAAATTCAGCCATAGAAGTCATTAAATGAAGAAATGTCAGTTCGTCATTTTTCGTGTCTGAATAGCGTATTCCAGCATCGATCACAGAATCAGAATAAGTGTGAGGCAGATAAAAGTGCTTTGTCTTTTTTGCCAGAAAACCGTATGGCTTTAATGAAAATTCCATGCAAATGACCGAGGCGCAACGCCACTTTTGTCGTCAGACTTGAATGTCAGGAAAAGTAAATAACCCCCGATAAGAGGTTGCCCTGCGATGTCTGAAAGTCACATTTTAATTAAAAATGCTGAAGTTATTGATCCCGCCAGGAATATCCAGGAGCGCCAGGATATTCACATCCTCAATGACCTGATTGCCTCTCCCGATACGCCCGTTAGCGCCGATACCGAGATCATCGATGCAAAGAATTGCTACCTGTTTCCTGGCCTGATTGATTATCACGCGCACGTCTTTTATGGCGGAACGCACAGTAGCGTACCGCCCGATCTCGCCTCATTACCTTTTGGCGTGACCACTATTGTTGATGCTGGCTCCGCAGGCTCAGCGAATGTTGAAAGTTTTTTACGTGACCAGATTCCGCGCAGCCTGGTGCGCGTCAAAGCGTTTGTGACGGCGTATCCTGGTGGACAACTTTGGCAAGAGGAAAACCACAACCCAGACTATTTTGATTTCCCCCGTCTGCAGCAACTATTCCGCCGTTATCCCGAAACGCTGCTGGGCCTGAAGCTGAAACAAGAGCGCGCTGTAGTGGGTGATCTGGGCTCCCGGCCCTTTCTTCGTGCGGTAGAGATGGCCGAGCAACTTAACTGTCGTGTGGCCGTTCACATGACCGATCCGGTTCAAACTACTGAACAACTGCTGGAAATATTCCGCAGTGGAGACGTGTTCGCGCATTGTTTTCACGGTAAGGGTGATTCTCTGCTCAACGAGAATGGGCACGTCAAATCGGCGGCTCGACAAGCCCGTGCACGAGGAGTGATCTTCGATTGCGCACACGGGCGCAATAATTTCTCTCAGCGCGTCGCACAACTGGCAGTCAACGATGATTTCTTACCCGACATCATTAGCAGCGACCTTTCCGCTTTGACGCTCAATCGTCCACCGGTGTTTGGCCTACCCTGGGTGATGTCTAAATTTCTTGCCATGGGCATGTCACTGTTCGATGTGGTGGAGCGCTGTACCGCACGCCCGGCTGCGCTGCTCGGCATGTCTCAGGAAATAGGAACATTACGACCTGGCAGCTGTGCCGATGTTGCACTGTTCAGGCTCGAAAAACGCGGCGTCACCTTCACCGATGTCCATCAGCATACCCTTGCGGGTAGCCAGTTGCTGATGCCTCAACTCACCCTGAAAGCGGGCGTGCCACTGTGTGGCGCCAATTTCGGTCTTCACTGAGGTATTCCTTATGCGATCTCCCTGGCTCCGTATCGGCGGCACGTTGATGTTGGGTATGTTTATCTCCTACATCGACCGCACCAACCTTTCAGTTACATTAAAAGAAGTCGCGAGCGATCTTGGCTTCAGTGGCGCTGATTTTGCCACGACCTCTAGCCTGGTATTAACAGCGTTCTTGATTGGCTATATTGTGGCGAATATCTCTGGCGGTATTTTCACGACACGCTACGATCCAAAAACCATCGCCATTGGCATGATGGCACTTTGGTCTGTTGCCACCCTCGCGACAGGGTTTGCCAGCACCGTCGTCCTCTTGGTCGCCTGTCGCTTTGTCTTAGGTGTCGCCGAAGGGATTTACTGGCCGCAGCAGTCCCGCTTTGTTCGTCTATGGTTTACCCCTTCGGAACTGACGCGCGCCAACAGTCTGATTCACTACTACGGTCAGTTTCTGGCGCTGGGTCTGGGCTTCATCATTTTGACGCCGCTGCACGATTTAATGGGTTGGCGTAATCTGTTCTTCCTGTGTGGCGGCATTGGGCTCCTAATCATGGTGCCGTTGTACGCACGTGTGCTGCTGAATACCCGCGATGCACCGATTCAACCGGAAAAAGTGGCCCCGCGTCAGGCACGTCTGACACGCGAAGATTTTGGCGGACTCTCCTTTGTGCTGCTGATCGTCACTTACCTCACTCAGGGAATGCTGTTTTGGGGCATCACCTTATGGATTCCGATGGCGGTCAGCTCGCTGGGCTTCAGTGGCTGGAACGCGGCTTTAGCCAGTGCAATGCCTTATCTGCTCGCCGTGGTGTTGGCAATCCCGATGTCATGGCTCAGCGATAAAACCGGTAAGCGCATCCTCATCGCCTCGCTTGGATTGCTAATACCCGGCGCGATGTTACTGGTGCTGCCGCTGGTGCAGAGTGGCGTGATGAAAATGACGTTGATTACCCTCGCAATGGGCTATTACGCCAGCAGTTTCACGCCCAACATTTGGTCGATTATTCAATCAAGCGTGCGTCCTCACGCGGTGGGCGCTGCCGCAGGGATTGTCAACGGCTTGGGCGCAGGCGGTGGCGGCACCCTGGCAGGCTTTATGGTTGCTATCTTATATGCCCGTACGGGGAGCTACACATCCGGATTTGCCCTGCTCGGCGCACTGGTGATTATTGGCGGCGTATCGTTACTGACCTTCGGCTGGTGGCGTAGTCGTCATCCTGTCAATCACGCTCAAACTGCCGCACTATAAAAGAACGCTTATGTGATCATGCTGGTGCAATTGATATTGTCAGGTGCGGTCTGCGGACCGCCCTCTATTCGCAAGGCTTGTCGATACACACCACGGAGAAACCCTTAGCAGCCTCACCAAACTGGCATCAGCTTTGCTTAATGATTCCTGTGTTCTTTATCAGGAGTCGCGCTATGCAAGCATCCTCTACTCGCTACACCATTTTCTCTCTACTGTTTTTGATCGCACTGATTAACTACGTTGATCGCGGCGCGCTCTCTTTTGCTGCTAACGCCATCTCCCAAGAGTTTCAGTTCAGCAAAGTACAACTGGGCGCGGTGCTGAGCTATTTCGGTTTCGGTTATCTGTTTGGCTCACTGTGTGGTGGTTTTCTTGCCGATCGGCTTGGCACCAAAAAGGTGTGGCTGATGGCGGGCATCCTGTGGTCGTTACTGGAAATGGCTACGGCATGGGCCGGTGAAGTCGGTATGGCAATATTTGGTGGTTCCGCGATTATGGGATTTGCTGCGTTACGTATCCTGTTTGGTTTTTCCGAAGGCCCAGCCTATGCGCTGATGAACAAAACCATTGCTCACTGGGCGCCAGATAATGAACGCGGTTTTGCCCTGAGCATTGGTTTGCTGAGCACTCAGGTCGGTTCACTGTTAACGGCCCCGATTGCCGTAGGACTGCTGCTATTGACCGATGACTGGCGGATGATGTTTATCCTGCTGGGTGCTTTCTCTCTGCTGGCCATGCTGTTGTTTGCGCGTAACTTTACTGACACGCCTCTGTTGCACCCGCGCGCCAACACGGCTGAACGGCAGCTGATTATTAATGGACAAAAACGTGAAAGCCAGCAGGAAGGCACGTTGCCGTGGTGGCGTTTCTTTACCAGCCGCACGCTGGTGTGCAACGCCCTGGGTTACTTTAGCTTCCTCTACATTACTTTTACGCTCGTCACCTGGCTGCCAAAATATCTGCAAGATAACTTCCACTACGATCTGCACTCACTGTGGTACGTGGCCATGATTCCCTGGAGCGGGGCCTGTATCACGGTGCTGCTCGGCGGACGCATTGCCGATCGTTTATTGGCACGCTTCAACAACTTACGCCTGGCGAGAAATGTCTTTGCTTCCGTCACCTTATGCGCGACCGCTTGCTGCTTTATGGCGATTCCGTGGGTGGGTTCAGCGGCGGGCATTATCGCGCTGATGACGCTGGGTAATGCACTCAACGCCTTAGTGAATAACGTCTATTGGTCAGTGGTGATCGATGTTACCCCTAAAGCCTCGGTGGGCGCGTACAGCGGTATGACGCTGGCGATTGCCAATCTCGCCTCGATCATCTCTCCAATGTTGTGCGGCTGGTTAGCAGAATATTACGGCTACAACGCAATGTTCACCGTCACCGCCTGCATAGCTTTTGGCAGCATGCTGGCGATGACGCTGTTGCAACCCGAGAAACGCCTGCAGGCCGATGCACCGGCAGCAGCAGCACAGCAGGCGATGTAGTTTCTATACCGCGTGCCGCTGGCAGAAGGCAGCGATATCCGGCGACTGGAAATCAGCCAGATGCGCCATCAGCTTCTCCAGCGGCCAGTTCCACCACGCAATCGCCTGCAACTGAGCGGCAATCTCTGGCGAAAAGCGACCGCGAATGGGTTTGGCCGGTACGCCACCCACAATAGTGTAAGGTGCGACATCTTTGGTCACTACCGCGCCCGCCGCCAATACGGCACCGTCCCCCACTGTCACACCCGGCAGCACAATCACACCGTGACCAATCCACACGTCGTTGCCAATAATCACACGATCGGCGCGACGATCGGCAAAGAAACTGGCATCACGCTGAACCTGGTTATCATAATATTCCGGACAGTAAGTAAAGCGGTGTTGAGACGCACGATCCATCGGGTGATTGGGTGCGCCAATACGCACCTGATTTGCGATAGCAGTAAAGCGACCAATCTGCGCATCAGCGACACAGCAGTGTTCACCCAAGTAAGAGAAGTCACCCAACTCGCTGTATTCGAGATAACTCTCAGCGAGGACTTCACATTGCTGACCAATGTGGGTTTCGCGCATACGCACGCTAGGATCAATGACAGAGTGTTGCAGTTTAGCCGGTTGGACAGCAGCGAGTGCCATAGGTAGCTCCGATGTGGTCAGATGTCTGGATAACGAGTAGTGACAGGTCAAGCACGAAGCACAACACTAAAGCGGGAAGATGACAGAAATGCTATCGTAGCGCCTCTGAAGCGGGTGATTGAAGGAAAAGGAATGAAAACACCGTGGTCACTGTTGGCCCTGTTATGGTCTGCCGGACAGGCCTCTGCGGCGCTGCCCGCTGATGTCAAAGCAGGTGATATCGTGCAAGTGCAGCTCGCACAATTGCACCCGACGCAAGCGGCGATTGGTTATCGTCAGTTGGATTACAAGCTGCACCGCTACCAGGCGGATCCGAAAAAACTTTTCGATGACTTCTGCGAAAGCATGGGACAGAAAGGCGTGGATAAATTCAACAGTAAATCACGCATCTCTGACCTCGACAGTTTTACCTGCAAAGCCCCAGTCGGCACCCATCCCGGCCCGATGAAAACGGCGGTGATCGCACCCGATAATGCGCTCTACCTCACCGATGGCCATCATACCTTCAGCAACTTTGCCGACATTGGCGGTTTAAAAACGCGCGTACAGGTGCGCATCACCAACGACTTCCGCAACCTGACCAGCATGAAAGCCTTCTGGCAACAGATGGAAGCCGCGCATCTGGTGTGGCTGGATACGCCAAAAGGCAAAATCACCCCAGATGCCCTGCCGAAAGAGCTGGGCCGCAAACATATGCAGGACGATGAGTATCGCTCGTTGGTGTACTTCGTGCGCGATATTGGTTTCGAGAAGGAAGAAACGCCGCCGCCATTCCTCGAGTTCTATTGGGGACAATGGCTGGAGACCGAACTGCCCTTAAAATCCTTCGACTTGCACGACCGTCAGGGCTACGGTGCTGCCGTTACTGCCATTGCGGAGAAAATCACCGACGTGCCCAAAGATACCGTGATAGCGCAAAGCGATGCCGGTCCGTTGACCGCTGAAAAACTGGGCGCCATGAAGAAAGTCAACGAGAAGAAACTGGAGAAACTGGTCTCTGCTGAGGGCAAGCTCGGCTGGGCATTTAAACAATAACCTCACTGGCTTTCACCAATGTGAGGAAATTCTGCGCCGTTGCCGCTAATGCCTGGTCATTCCAGGCCACCGCTAAACCGGTGGTCGGCACCGGTGCTTTGATTTGTTTGAACACCACCCCTGCCAGGCTAAATTGGCGCATGGATTCCGGCACCAGTGATACCCCTAATCCCGCCGCCACCACCGATAATATTGAAACGATATGGGGTGCTGGCTGCCCTTCCATCGGCGTAAAGCCCTGCTGGCGACACGCCTGCAGTACGGATTCACGTAGGCTGGTACCGCTCTCTTTGGGTGTCAGAATGAAGTGTTCATCACGCAGCGACGGCAAAGTGATTTTGCCGCGAATTCCCGCCAGAGGATGGTCAGCAGGCAATGCGGCCACCAGCGGTTCTTGCAGCAATAGCTGCACCGTAACGCCCTCTGGCACGGCATTTTCCTGGCGCAATAACGCGATATCCAAGTGCTGATTCGCCAACGCCTGTAATAACACTATCGAGTTGGCTTCCATCACGTTAAGAAACACGTCGGGATGCGCCTGACGAAAGGCTCGAATGCAGCCAGGAATCAGCGGATTCATACCTGCCGTACCAGTAAACCCCAAACGCAACGTGCCGGTTTCCCCTTGGGCGGCACGGCGGGCGGAGGCTGTGGCTCCTTCAGCGAGAGCAGGCAGCGGTTGAACTGCTTGCAAAAAAGCCTGCCCGGCTTCAGTGAGCTCCACTCCCTGCGCAGTGCGGTCGAAAAGCGCATAGCCAATCTCTGTTTCGAGATCCTTGATTTGCATGCTGAGCGGTGGCTGCCCTATCCCGAGTTTCGCCGCTGCGCGCGTGAAATTACGCTCGTTGGCGACAGCAAGAAAGTAGCGAATGTGACGTAACTCCATCTGTTTTATAGATACCTTTATGCTGCGCTATATATTGGACAGATGATAGGTGGCGCGGTAGCGTTGTGCAATCTTCGTTACCCTGGAATCATCATGAGTCGCTCGTTAGAAAATGCCCTGCCTGCATCATCCCCCGCAACGTTCAGCATCGCGCGCGGTAGCAGTGAGTATCGTCGTGCAGGTATCGCTTTTTTTATGCTCGGACTGGCCAGTTTTTCGCTGATCTATTGTGTGCAGCCGCTGCTACCTGCATTCACTCACGCGTTTAATGTCACACCGGCGCAAAGTTCTCTCGCCCTGTCGCTCACCACCGGTTTGCTGGCGGTGTCTATCTTGCTGGCAGGGGCTTTTTCTCAAGCTGTAGGACGTCGTGGATTGATGTTCACCTCGATGGCGCTGGCATCGGTCTGCAATTTCATCGCGGCGGTGTTACCCAATTGGCATCTGCTGTTGGTCGCCCGTGCGGTGGAAGGCGTGGTGCTGGGCGGCGTCCCCGCAGTGGCAATGGCATGGCTGGCAGAGGAGATCGACAAAAAAGATCTCGGCAAAACGATGGGATTGTACGTCGGCGGCACAGCGTTTGGTGCGATGGTTGGACGCGTCGGCATGGGATTGCTAACTGAATTCACCTCATGGCGCATCGCCATGGGCGTACTGGGTGTGCTCGGTTTAGCGGCAGCGTTGGTATTTGTGCTGTTATTGCCCGAATCACGCAATTTCGAACGCAAACCGGGACTTAATCTCCACTTTCATTTCAGAGCCTGGTTTAGCCACCTCGGCAACAAGGGATTAATTCGCTTGTATGCCACCGGTTTCCTCCTGACCAGCGTGTTTGTCACGCTGTTTAACTACGCCACCTTCCGCCTCTCTGACGCGCCGTTTAACTTTAGCCAGACGCAGGTGAGCCTGATTTTCTGTGCCTATGCGATTGGGATTGTCTCCTCCTCATTGTCGGGAAGTCTGGCCGATCGGTTCGGTCGTAAGCCGTTGCTGATGGCTGGTTTTCTGTTGTTGCTAGCCGGTATTTTACTGACGGTGCCAGATAACCTGCTGTGCTTGATTGGTGGCATTATCCTGATTACCAGCGGTTTCTTTGTCGCGCACGCCGCAGCGAGCGGTTCCGTCGGCCCGTTAGCCGGTAATAATCGCGGCCATGCTTCTTCGCTGTATCTGTTGTTCTACTATATGGGATCCAGCATTACGGGCTCGTTTGGCGGCTGGTTCTGGCTGCACGGTGGTTGGAATGCCGTGGTGGGTCTGACGGTAGTGATGGCGCTGGCCGGCCTGGCATTGAGTGTATTGTCGCGGCAGAAGAATCCGGGGTAGAACCTTAGAGTCGCTGCAAACCCGTACGCACCGGTTTGTAGCGACAAAATTGCAGCTTAGAGGGAGAGGCTAAGCCAGTTCGCAGTTTTTTACATCTGCGGACGGGGCCAGCAGGTTTTTATCAAACTCCAGCAAAGGTGCCGCATCGCGGACGCGCATCGGCCAGTCAGGATTGGCCAGCGCGCTCCACGCCCATGACCGTGTCGCGCAGGCTGGCATCGTTGGAGGAGGATCTCGGCGTACGTCTGATGCATCGCACCACGCGCGCCATCGCCTTAACGGATGAAGGTGAAGAGTTTCTGCCCTACGCTAAATCACTGGCGGAAACCGAGCAGAGTGCACGCAACCTCTTTTCTCCCCATCAACAAGGTGCAACCGGTCAGTTGCGTATCACTGCACCTTCGGGGTTTGGGCGACGGACCATCATTCCGCTGTTACCTGCGTTGATGGAAGCGAACCCGGAGCTGCGCATTGAATTTCAGTTGAGCGATGACGTCACCGATTTAGTGGGGTTGGTCTACGATATTGCGATTCGAATTGCTCCATTACGTGACTCTCGGCTGGTGGCGCATCGCCTTGCTGATAACCCGCGCATGCTGTGCGCGTCACCCGATTATCTGCAACGCTTCGGCACACCTCAGACACTTAACGACCTGCACAAACATAACTGCCTGCGTCTTTCCAGCGTGGTGCAATGGAGTTTTCTGATCGACGGGCATATTTCCAGCTTGAGTGTAGAAGGCCGTTTTAGCGGCAGTAACGTGGAGGGTGTGCGCACACTTTGTGTGGCCGGCAGCGGCATTGCGCAGTTATCCGAGTGGGATATAAGGGAAGAACTGGCTGCAGGCACACTGGTCGCCATCGATTTGCTCGATGCCCAACCACAGATGCTCGGTGTTTGGGCGCTGTTCCCCACCACACGCCAATTACCCGCACGCGTAACGGTGTTTCTTAACGCGCTCAAGCAGGCAATGGACAAAAACAGATAAATACCCTGTTATCGCGCCGCAGTTATAGGCTTAAATCATTGATTCGTTGATTCGTTGATTCATTGATTCACTTCATGGAGGCCCATCTTGAAACCTGAAATTCACACCCTCGCATCGACAGAAATCTATCGCAATCGCTGGATGACGCTTAAAGAAGATAAAATTCAACGGGCTGATGGCAGTGAAGGCATCTACTCAGTGATTGAAAAGAACGATTTTGTGGTGATTCTTCCGGTAGAGCAGGACAGTATTTTCGTGGTGGAGCAGTACCGTTATCCCATTAGTGAACGCACCATTGAGCTCCCCCAGGGCAGTTGGGAACTTGACCCTGGCGCCAAACCAGAAGCGCTGGCCGCTGGCGAGTTGCAAGAAGAGACCGGATTAATTGCCGATCGCTGGCAGTATGTTGGCTATCAAAAACTGGCGCAGGGATACTCCGCGCAGGGATACCACATCTACCTTGCCAGCGAGTTGCGTTATCAGGGACAAAACCTGGATGCAGAAGAAGTTGGGCTGACCGCGCGAAAAATGAAGATCAGCGAGTTTCTGCAGCTGGTGTTGGCAGGGAAAGTCACCGATGCCACCTCCGTGACCGCATTTTTACTGGCGCGGGCGAAAGGATTGATAGATTAATCCCGGTTAATTCAATGGGATTTCGGTCGTACCTAAATGGCGACCCTACCACGATGACGTGGAGTTTTCATTGGACAGGGATTGATGTGCAGCCTTGGATTGCGTCGTTCACGTCGTTTAGAAAGGTGCGCACTGATGCGCACCTTTATCTCGAATCCTGCCGCTTAGTGACTCACCGCGTCTGCCAACACCAGTTGCGCACCTGCCGCACTGACAGCAACGCCATCAATATACAACTGGCGCTGTTCTGCCTTAGGCAAGACAATCTGTAGCGTTTTCCAGGCAGGCTGGTAATTGCCTTTGCGCTGGAAGTTCAGGTGGATCGCCTCGGCATCGCTGCGCATTTCCCAGCTTAACCACAACGCGTTGCCCTGCTGATAGCCCCAGGACTCACCGTCATCTTCAAATACCAGCCCATTGCTCTCGCCTTTACCCTGTAATGGATAAAGTTGCAGCGTGCGACGATCATCCGCTTGGGCATCCACATGACGCAAACGCTGGCTCATCGGCAGCGCTGCACCCGCGCGCACCAGCATCGGCTGGGTCTCGAGCGGTGCTGGCAGGGTGATCCACTGTCCACCGCTGTACCACTGTTGCGTCGCAAAGTCATACCAGCCTGTTTGGTTATCTGGCAGCCACAAACTGCGTTCACGTTGTCCTGCTTCCACTACGCTGGCCACCAGTAAATCGCGACCCAGCATAAACTCATCGCACTCAGCGAAGGTCTGTTTATCCTGTTCATGATCGAGGAACGTTGGGCGCAGCATCGGCTCATCATCAGCATGTGCTTGCCACAGCAAAGTATAGAGGTATGGCAGCAGGCGATAACGCAGTTCAATCGCAGCACGAATCGCAGGCGTGACTGTCGGATACATCCAGGGTTCATTCACCGTGTGATCGTCATTCCACGAGTGAATGGTGAAACGCGGATGCATCACGCCGTTTTGCACCCAACGCACGAACAATTCTGCATCCGGCTTATCACCCGAGAAACCACCCACGTCATGACCCACGTTGTACAGTCCCGACAAACTCATCCCCAAGCCCATGCGGATGTTGTAACGCAGTGACGTCCAGTTAGTACGGTTATCACCACTCCAGGTTTGCACATAGCGTTGCATGCCGGCGCAGCCAGAACGCGAGATCAGGAAAGGACGCTTCTCTGGGGCAAAACGCTGCTGCGCTTCCATTGACGCACGCATCATCAGTAATGGCATCACCGGGCGAATATGCTTGATGGCAATGGGTGTGCCGAAACCGTGGCAGCGCGCTTCACCATCCCACACTTCATATTCGTTGTTGTCGTTCCAGGTCGAGTCAATGCCCTTCTCCAGGAGTTGTTTGGTGACATTTTCCTGCCACCAAGCCACCGCCTGCGGATGGGTGAAATCAAGATGTGAACCTTCATCGTCCCAGAACACCGAGCGCTCTGGCGCATCCTGTTCCGAATCGCGGATAAACAAACCTTGCGCAGCAACTTCTTCGTAGCGCGGGTGGTCCTGCAATAAGCAAGGCTTGATGTTGGCTGCTAAGCGCAAACCGGCATCATGAAACGCCTGGCTCATCACTTCCGGCTGGGGCACCTTGTCGTAGTTCCAGTTGAACACATAGCGCTTGTTGTTGATCGAGGTGTATCCCGAAGACAGCTGGAACGAGTCGCACGGAATGTCGTGCTGTTCGCACAAACGGATGAACTTCATCAACTGATTCTGCGCGTCCGGTGCATCGGTGTAGTGCATGGTGGAGCCGCTGTAACCCAGGCTCCATTTCGGGCCAAACAGCGTTTTACCGGTCAGACGCACAAAAGCTTTGGTGACATCCAGCACTTTGCTGCCAACAAACAGATAGTAATCAATATCTCCACTTTCAGCCTGCCAGCGGCGATAAGGCTGATGGTAGTTATCTAACTCATTACCGAGATCGAACCAGCTGCTGCTTAAGTTATCGTAGTAAAGGCCAAAGCTCACTTCGCTGCGGCGTGTGATGGTGAACGGCACATGCTTGTAGAGGGGATCGGTCGCTGCCGCGTTGTAACCCATCGCATCCAGATTACGCATCTCGTAGCGCTTGCCGTTACGCTGCAAGTCTCCGGTTTTTTCACCCAAGCCGTAGTAAGCATCGTCATTCATACGGCGCTGGTAGTGCGCTACGCCATCGCCGTGCGCATTGATAAGATAGGCGCTGGTGGGGCGGTCGCAGGTCAGCAATTGCCATGCACCGGCGCTATCTCGATATTGCCACTCCAGCGCTAACGGCTGGTGCACCAACACGCGCAGTACATCGGTGGACACCACCAACGTATCGCCCTCTTCTTCGAGCGTGAAGCCAGGCAGGGTAAAGCCTGCAAGACTGTCACGTGGACGCCCTTCCCACGGCACATCGCTCTCTGGCGCAATACTCCAGGTGCGATCCAGTGCGAATCCGCTCTGACGTTTTATCGCAACGCGGAACATGCCGGCTTCCAGCACATACAGGTTCAGCTGGTATTTTCCATCGACGGTTAACGCAACATGGTGTTGATCAGAATGTGTGAGTGACCAATTCTTTAAGGTTTTCATTGTTACCTACTTTATTCAGGCGCGCTGCGCGCGACGTTCAGCAATAAAAGCAATCAGGAAGACCGCGCCAATCAAATCAAAGAAGCCCATAGCGACAAACAGCGGATTGAAACCAATTTTGTCAGCCGTCACACCGATCACCAGCGAGAACAAGAAGCTGGAGATCCATGCGAAGGAGCCGCGCATACCGTTCACCGTTGCCATCTGGCCTTTATCAAACTTTTCCACCACCAGCGCACTGAGCATGCAGGAGATGATCTGATGCCCAAAGCCACCAATCGAGATCAATGCGATGGCCACATACGGACTCTTGGTGACGGCCACCAGCGCCAGCGACAGCATCAGAAAGGCCCCAGTCACCGAACTCGCCACTACGGAGTTCACTTGGGTAAAACCAAACAATTTGGTGTACACGCGCGTCAAATAACCGCTGACGACGCTGCCAAGATCCGCGGCCAGGAAGGGTAGCCAGGCAAACATGGCGATTTGCTTGAGGTCCATTCCGAGATCTTTTGCCAGATACAATGGCACCCAAAAACTCAGTACGCCCCAGGCCGGTTCAGCCATAAAAGCGGGAATGGCGATGCCGTAGAAACGTTTGTTTTTCGAGACGCTCTTTAAGGCTTTAAAAAACGGCAGTTTGACGGCAGGAGGTTCATTGTCCTGACGGATAAATTCCAGCTCAGACGCCTGCAAATTCGGATGGCGATCAGGATCGCGATAAAACAACGCCCAAAGCACGACCCATGCCAGCGCCAGACATCCGGTAAACAGGAACGCGCCCTGCCAACCGAAAGAAGCGTGAGCAAAATAGATGATCGGTGGCGCCAACATGGCACCAATTGAGAAGCCCACACCCGCCCAACCGGCTGCGACAGGACGCTCCTTTTTCGGGAACCATTCGCCCAGCACTTTGGCGTTAGCCGGCGTGGCGGCAGCTTCTGCGCCCCCCATCACAAAGCGCAGAATGGCAAGATGTACCCAACTCGCGGCACCCGCGTGGAACAGGCAAGCCACCGCCCAGATGGAGGCGCAGATAAGAAAGCCGAGTTTCAGACCAATCACATCAATCAACCAACCACAAATCGGCTGGAAGAAGGTATAGGCCAGCTGAAATGCGCCGACGATCCATGAATATTGTTCAGTGGTGATGCCCAGACTGGTTTTCAGCTCAGGCGCCAAAATACCTAATGAGTTACGCGTGATGTAGTTGACGGTAACGCCCGCTAAGAACAACACCAATACCCACCAGCGCAAATTGCGGAAGGTGCGTTTGCTGCCAGCGGCAGCGATCCCTGGATTCAAACTGCGGTTCATCTGGTTCTCCATTCTTTATTAACATCATGAGCTTACAAATCCTGTGATGTTTACGCGGGCATCGATAAACCGGAAATATCGCTGGCTGCCGCACAGGAATTGCTGCTTGTTGTTGAGGAGCGACTTCAGTAAGTCATCTCTAACCATCCGCCAGGAGTGAACCACAGATGCTGAATCTGGTCGCCAGTCAGATGCCGCAATTGTGATCTGGTTAACCAAAATGGCTAACCAGGTTGACATCCACGGTTAAAGAGTCGAATTTTAGGGCCTGAAAGCGCAATCCATGTCATAAGCAGTGCGCTAACCGATAAATAGGTCAACCAATATAAGAATTGTCTTGAGTTCCATTTTCAGGACCTAAAAGAGGTAACAACATGAAGCAGACCTGGCGCTGGTATGGCCCAAATGATCCCGTTGCTCTTGCCGATGCACGACAGGCTGGCGCAACCGGCATCGTCACCGCCCTGCACCACATCCCTAATGGTGAAGTGTGGTCGGTGGACGAAATTATGCAGCGTAAAGCCATCGTGGAAGCCGCTGGTCTGGTGTGGTCAGTGGTTGAAAGCGTGCCGATTCACGAAGAGATCAAAACCGGCAGCGGTGAGTGTCAGAAGTGGATCAGTAATTACCAGCAGTCTCTGCGAAATCTGGCGCAGTGCGGTATTAAAACTGTCTGCTACAATTTCATGCCGATCCTCGACTGGACACGTACGGACCTTGAATATCTGTTACCCGATGGCGCGAAAGCCCTGCGCTTTGATCAGATCGAATTTGCCGTTTTTGAACTGCACATTTTGCAGCGTCCGGGTGCGGAGAAGGATTACAGCGCCACTGAAATAGCGCAGGCAGCGGATCGTTTCGCCAACATGAGCGAAGCGCATAAAACCCGCCTGACGCGCAATATCATCGCGGGTTTACCAGGTGCAGAAGAAGGTTACACGCTGGACCAGTTCCGTGATCAATTAGCCCGTTATGACGGTATCGGCAAAGCTGAGTTGCGTGAAAATTTCGCCACCTTCCTGCGCGCCATTATTCCGGTGGCAGAAGAAGCCGGCATTCGTATGGCAGTGCATCCGGATGATCCACCTCGTCCGATTCTGGGTTTACCGCGCATCGTCTCCAATGCAGAAGACTTGCAGTGGATGATCGATACCGTTCCAAGCCCTGCGAATGGGTTCACCATGTGCACCGGTTCTTATGGCGTATTAGCTGAAAACGATCTCGCTGGCATGGTGAAACGCTTTGGTCCTCGCATCTACTTTGCGCATTTGCGGTCAACCAAACGCGAGGAGAATCCCAACACCTTCCATGAGGCAGCGCATTTGGGCGGCGATGTTGACATGTTCGCGGTGATCAAAGCGATTGCTGAAGAAGAACATCGCCGTCAAGCGGCCGGTCAGGAGGATTTGATTCCGATGCGCCCGGATCATGGTCACCAGATGCTCGACGATTTAAGAAAGAAAACCAACCCCGGCTATTCCGCCATTGGTCGCCTAAAAGGGTTGGCGGAAATTCGCGGTGTGGAGCTAGCGATCCATCGCGCTTATTTCTAAACATTTCGCGCGTCTGTGGGCGCCATAAATGACGCCCCTACAATGCAGCAATTCGCTGAAAATCAATGGCTAACCTACAGCACCCCGGCTCGCTGTAGGGTGCGCATTGATGCGCACTGGGTCGAATGGAGTTTACATGGAACACAACCTTGCCAATGGCGAGCTCAACGTCCCCCGTCCCGCATGGAATCATCAGCGGCTGGTGCCGCGTATTGTGCATATCGGCTGTGGCGCCTTTCATCGCGCCCACCAGGCACTGTATCTGCATCACCTGCTTGAAATCAGCGACAGTGACTGGGGCATCTGTGAAGTCAACCTGATGTCGGCGAGCGGCAAACTGTTGGTCGAACAACTGTGCCAACAAGACCTGCTCTACAGTGTGACGGAAAAAGGGGCTGAGCAGAACGACGTTCACCTCGTGGCGGCCATCAAAGAAGCCCTGCATCCTGCACTGGATGGACACGATGGCATTATCGAAGCGCTGGCTCGTCCGGAAACCGCTATCGTTTCATTGACGGTGACGGAAAAAGGCTATTGCACCCAAGGTGCCAACGGTGAGTTAGATGCTGACAATACGTTAATACAACATGATATTGCGCACCCCACGACGCCGAAATCCGCCATTGGTTTTATCGTCGAAGCATTACGTATTCGTCGCGAACGCGGTGTGGGGCCGTTTACTGTGCTCTCCTGCGACAACCTGCGTGATAACGGCCATGTGGCGCGCGCCGCTGTAGTGGGCCTGGCGCAGTTGCGCGATGCGGCACTGGCGCATTGGATTGATGAGAACGTGACATTCCCCAGCAGCATGGTTGACCGCATCGTTCCCGCGGTGACCGATGAAACCCAACAGGAAATTCGTGCGCTGCTGGGCGTCGCGGATCCCTGCGGCGTGGCCTGCGAGCCGTTTCGCCAATGGGTGATCGAAGATAAGTTTGTTAACGGTCGCCCGGAGTGGGACCGCGTTGGCGCGCAGTTTGTGGCCGACGTAGCCCCGTTCGAAATGATGAAACTGCGTATGCTCAACGGCAGTCACTCATTTCTGGCCTACCTCGGGTATTTGGGTGGCTATGAAACCATCACTGACACCATGCAGCTCCCGACCTATCGCCAGGCAGCATTGGCCCTGATGATGCAGGAGCAAGCACCGACGCTGTCGATGCCTGAGGGTATCGATCTGCAAGCCTATGCCAATCAGCTGATTGAGCGTTTTAGCAACCCTTCCCTGCGCCACCGGACGCAACAGATTGCAATGGATGGAAGCCAGAAGCTGCCACAGCGCTGGCTCGATTCGGTGCGTTATCACTTGTTGCATGGCAGTGACTATCGCCACTTGATGTTGGGAATTGCCGGATGGATGCGTTACGTGCTCGGACAAAATGAGCGAGGTGAAGCATTTGAAGTGGTTGACCCATTAAGTGCCACGTTGCATGACATTAACCAGCACACGCCAGAAGGCGACGCGCGCATTAGCGCCCTGCTCGCCGTAAGAACCATTTTTGGAGACGATTTGCCTGCCAATTCAGGCTTCGTCAGCCATCTTCAACAGGTGTACGCGCAACTTTGCCAGCATGGTGCCCGCGCCGCCGTTGCATCCCTGAATCAGGAGCCGAAATGAAGCGCTTTATGGATGATGATTTCCTGCTGCAAAGCGACATTGCTCGCCGCTTGTACCATGACTTTGCCGCCGATATGCCGATCTACGATTACCACTGTCATCTCAACCCGCAGGAGATCGCCGAAGATCGTCAGTTCGCCAATCTGGGCCAGATCTGGCTGGAGGGCGATCACTACAAATGGCGTGCGCTGCGAGCGGCCGGCGTCGATGAGTCACTGATCACCGGCAAAACCACCAGCGATTACGATAAATATCTCGCGTGGTCCCACACCGTTCCCAAAACGCTGGGCAATCCGCTCTATCACTGGACGCATCTGGAGCTGCGCCGCCCGTTCGGCATCACCAATACGTTATTTGGGCCGGACACCGCACAACGCGTATGGGACGAATGCGCCGAGAAACTGGCAACCCCGGCATTTTCTGCACGCGGCATTATGCGTCAAATGAATGTACGTATGGTCGGCACCACCGATGATCCGGTTGATTCGCTGCAATATCATCGTCAGATTGCCGAAGACAGCAGCTTTGATATTGATGTCGCCCCAAGCTGGCGACCGGATAAGGTGTTCAAGATTGAGCTTGAAGGCTTTGTTGAATATCTGGGACGGCTGGAGGCAGCAGCGGATGTGGCGATCACCGACTTTGATGCGTTGCGCACCGCGCTGTTGCGCCGTTTAGATCACTTCTCTGCCCGTGGCTGTCGTGCAGCGGATCACGGGATTGAAGTGCTGCGCTTTGCACCTGTTCCTGACGATAGCGTGTTGGACGCCATTCTGGCGAAACGTCGCAATGGCGACACCCTGAGCGAGCTGGAAATCGCACAGTTCAGCAGCGCAGTGCTGGTCTGGTTGGGTTCCGAGTATGCACGACGTGATTGGGTGATGCAGTTACACATCGGTGCCATTCGCAACAACAGCACTCGCCTGTTCCGTTTGCTGGGTGCCGACAGCGGTTTTGACTCCATTGGCGATAACAATATTGCTTTGCCGCTCTCGCGCCTGCTGGATGCGATGGATGTTAACGATCAACTGCCAAAGACCATTCTGTATTGCCTCAATCCGCGTGATAACGAAGTGCTGGCAACCATGGCAGGTAACTTCCAGGGGGCGGGCATCGCCGGAAAAGTACAGTTTGGTTCCGGCTGGTGGTTCAACGACCAGCGTGACGGCATGTTGCGCCAACTGGAGCAACTCTCACAAATCGGCTTGCTCAGCCAGTTTGTGGGTATGTTGACCGACTCACGCAGTTTCCTCTCCTACACGCGCCACGAATACTTCCGCCGCATACTGTGTAATTTGCTCGCGCAATGGGTAGATGAAGGCATTGTGCCGCGCGACGAAGCCGTACTCGGCAGCATGCTGCAAGATATTTGCTTTAACAACGCGCAGCGCTACTTCACCCTTAACCCAAGGTGAAAATCACGCCCTGTGCTATAGTGCAGGGCGCGAAAGATGGCCGCATCTACAGTCGTAAACTCCTTAATCAGCAGAAAAGAGCTCTATGAAAACACAAGCTTCAGCACAGCGCCCTTATCAGGAAGTCGGGGAAATGTTGCGTAACATGATTATGCAAAAACAGTATGCCGTGGGCGAACGACTGCCGCCAGAACGCGAGCTGGCTGCCCTGCTGGATGTCACGCGTACACTGGTGCGTGAGGCCTTGATTATGCTGGAACTGGAAGGTTTGATTGAGGTGCGCCGGGGTGCAGGCATTTACGTGGTCAATGACAGCCCAGCAGCACGAAGCAATGGGCAGACCGCCTGCAACGATGCAGGGCCGTTTGAGATGTTACAGGCGCGTCAGTTGCTGGAGAGCAATATCGCGGAGTTTGCAGCCCTGCAGGCAACCCGCGAAGACATCATCAAAATGCGTCAGGCGCTGGAGTTGGAGGAGAAAGAGCTGGCTTCCGGCGCGGTCAATGAAAGCGAGAACGGCGATCGTAATTTCCATTTAGCGATTGCTGAAGCCACCCACAACAGCATGTTGGTGGAGCTGTTTAAGCAATCCTGGCAGTGGCGTGAAGACAATGTGATGTGGAGCCAGTTGCATCGTCATCTGGTCAACACGCATTACCGCAAGCAGTGGCTCGACGATCATAAAAGAATCCTCGCCACCTTAATCAAAAAAGACGCGCGTGCCGCTAAGCAGGCCATGTGGCAGCATCTGGAAAATGTGAAACAGCGACTGCTGGAATTTTCAGACGTCGACGACATCTATTTTGATGGCTACCTGTTTGAATCCTGGCCGCTGGACAGTGCCAACGGCTAGGAGCAGCCCTTTCTGCAAAGGGCTCTTAGGTCGTTACTGCGGTAATGACGCTTTCAGGCGCTGTGCGGCCAAGGCCAGATTGGTTTCTGAGACCGAGGCATAGGAAATACGCAGCGTTGAGGTATCCGGATTGTCACAGTAGAAGAACTCACCGGGAACATACACGACACCATTGCTCAGCGTGGTTTTCAGCCATTCAGTGGTGTTGAAGGCTTCTTTGAAGGTTGCCCACAGGAACATGCCACCCAGCGGGCGATAGAAGTGCAGCTTATCCCCCAACTCCGTCTCCAAAGCTGCGCAGAGCGCATCGCACTTCTGCTTATAGGCCGCGCGGATCAAGCGAATCTGCTCCGGTAAGCGACCGGTTTCCAGATAATGGCGCGTCAGGGATTGTGACAAGGCACTGGTGTGCAGATCCGTTGCCTGCTTCAGGTTCACTACCGACGACTTCAACCAACTCGGCATGGTAATCCAGCCAACACGCGCACCCGGTGCCAAAATTTTGGAGAAGGTCGAGGTATAAATGACATTCTCACTGGCTCCCATGGCTTGCGCGTGGGATTTCAATGGGCGGAATGTCTGGTCGGTGAAGTTGATCTCGCTGTAGGGATCGTCTTCAAAAATCAGGAAATCATACTGTTTCGCCAGTGCAACAAGCTGCTGACGGCGCGCTTCTGATAGGGTGACACCGCTTGGGTTGCCAAAGGTCGGAACGATATACACGGCTTTGATTGGCGTCTGTTTAACCAGTTCTTCCAGCTCGTCAACTATCATGCCTTCGCCATCGGTACCCACAGACTTAAATTGCGCATCAGCCAACTGGAAGACCTGTAACGCAGCGAGATAAGTCGGACGCTCCACAACCACCACGTCACCTGGGTTAATCAGCGCGCGCGCGAGGATATCCAGTGATTGCTGTGACCCGGAAGTGATCACAACGTCGTCCGGTGTGCAATCGATGCCACGATCGGCTGAAATACGGCAGATCGCTTCACGTAACAGCGGATCCCCTTCACTCAAGCCATACTGAAACGCATTATGCCCATCCTGTGTTAGCGCACGATCCATGGCAATTCGCAGACCTTCGGTATCAAACAGATCGGGATTCGGGATACCACCACCGAGTGAAATCACCCCCTCCATTTTGCTGTGTTTCAATAAATCGCGAATGGCTGATGAATGAATGCGTTTAACGTTATGGGATAACTTTTGCGACGACATAAAACCTTTACCTGATTATATTTTTCTAAGGCTAAATTCATAACATAAGTTAGCTATGCTGATAATCACATTTTCACGGTTTGGCAAAGAGAATTTAGTACCGGAAGGAAACGACTGATATGGCGAAATTATCACTGTTGGCAAAGAACGAAAAAAGGCGGAGGGGTGAGCTCCGCCTTGCTTCAAGTTCCGGTCAATGTGCCTGACCGGTCAGTTGCAAAAGGGCAACGATGATTTGCAGGATCACCCGGACCAGGTCCAGGAGTAACCGAACAAGTTCCATCACTTTCCTTCTCCTCTGACAGGAGCGCGCCTTTCAGCCGTCGGGGCTTTGACTCCACCCGCCGATGGCCTGAGCACAAGTGTGAGGAGTGCTGAGCGCCACTCATTGTGGAAGCCACAGGCCAGCACCACCTGAAACCTGCCGGGATTTGACTATCCGCGCCCCTGGGAGTCATCAGAAAACAATGAGACTGCGCTCGCCACTCAACACCTGTATAACCATACAGTATTTTAGCGAAACTTGAAATATTTCCCCGCACATTTTATGATTTGCTTTGTGAGGAGTGCTGAGCACCCCGTT
>OBJT01000041.1_pt1 | contig 27512 bp, 23 predicted proteins | sample 1519861 | NCBI WGS metagenome assembly OBJT01 (sample SAMN02401118, study PRJEB22541) | soil metagenome, isolate JX
AAAGTGTTACCTATGTGGTCGGTCTGATCTGTTACCCATGTGCCCGGTTGTACCTTAATGCGCACCAGGAATTACACCCCATCCGTAATCGGTTTACGCACCAGCAGCAAATACGCCAGCGCACCCACCACGGTGACGCCTGCACAGATCATCAGCGCCAGGCTGAATGACTTGGTGGTATCCAGCACCCAACCGGTGATCACCGGCGCAAACGAGGCAAACACAAAGCTGGCGAAGTTCTGGATACTGCCCACTGATGCCGTCATACGTGCGGTAACGTTAGCGTGAATCAGACCCCAGCAGGAAGTCCCGGCAAAGTGGATGCAGAACAGCGCCATGCCAATCAGTGCGACTGCGCTGGTGGTATCAGTGGCACGTGTCACCAGAGTGGTGAAGGCCGCTGACAGCAGCATGCCGCTGACAATGGATACTTTACGCACTTTCACCGCATCCATTCCACGGCGCACCAGCGCATCCACCACATAGCCGTTTAACAGCATGCCCGCGGCACCAAACAGGAACGGAATCGCCGCCAACAAACCGGTGCTTTTCAGGTCAAGATGATAGGTCGATTGCAGATAACCCGGCAGCCAGGCGATGTAGAGCCACGCAGTGTAGTTGATGCCGCTGAAGCCAATCATCATGCCCCACATGGTGCGTTGCTTGAACAGGCCGCGCCACTCGGCAAAGCTCAACGGCTCTTTGCGTGATGCCACGCTGCCCGCCTGCAGGTAGTGAATCTCTTCGCCGCTCAGTTGGCTATTATCGCGATTGCGATACATCAGATACCAGCCAATGGCGAGGAACATCCCGAGCACGCCGATGGTGACGAACATGCCGCGCCAGCCCATCACCAACATCATCGCCGCCAGAATCGGTGGCGCAATCGACAGGCCAATCATCGACGCGGCATTAAACATTCCCATCGGCATGCCGCGATCTTTGATGTTGAACCAGTCGTTGATCACCTTAACGCCGCACGGGTTCATCGGCGCTTCACCGATGCCCAATCCGATGCGCACCAACACAAACTGCGTGAAGTTATGCACCAGACCGGCAGCGGCCTGGAACAGTGACCAGACAAACATACCCAGTGCCAGCATGATGCGCGGCCCTTTACGGTCCAGTAGCGCGCCGCAAGGCAACTGTGCCAGGCCGTAAGCCAGCGAGAATGCCGACAGCAGCACGCCGATCTCCGTGGCCGATAAGCCCAGCTCACCGCGAATGGTCATATTGGCCACCGACAGCGAGCTACGATCGAGATAGTTGATGATGGCGGCAAACAGCAGCAGCAACATGGCAGTAACCTGAATCTTTTTAATACGCGGTGAGCGCACCACGTCGCCGCGTGCCGGGACAAAGTCTTGCCCGTCTACAGCGGATGTTGGCGCGGCGTCACGGCCACGTGCAGATGTATTTTCCATTGCAACCTCCCAGGTATAGGGTCTTATCGTTATCGAGGGTTGGGGTCCTGCGGCAGCGAAACGGTGCTGCCACAACAGATTGCTTTGGAGACTAGAAGTAAACCGGTCGCGATGTTGCGAGGATGTTTCAGATTCGTGCGGGCGCTTAAGAATTGTGGTTTTTAATCGGTTTTTAATTGTACTGACGAATACAGCGGATCATCGATGATTTGGCCGTTCCGAGATGGTTATGCAAGGCGCACAGGGCTTCGATATCCCGGCGGCTGATCAGCGCGGTGAGAATCGCCATATGCTCCTCCAATGCCACGATGTTACGTTGCTTCAAATCCGTTTCATCCCATTGATAATGCGAATGAAAAATAACAGAGATAATCTCCAGTGACTGATTGAAAAACGGGTTGTTCGCCGCCGACAGAATCAGCGTGTGCATCTCTTTATCCAACGCGGCAAAGTGGCGATAGTTGCTGGCAATGGTGTCACGCATGGCACGATGGCGATCCAGCAGATCACGCGCCTGTATCCAGCGTTCATCCTGGGAAGGCAGGTTCAGAAAGCGAGTAAGTGCATGTGTTTCCAGCATTTCACGCAGTTCAAACAGGTTCTCGGCGTAGGGCTGATCAAACTTTTTCATGCGCCAGTGACCCCGCTTCACCGGTTCCAGCAGGTCGTAACGCATAAACCGCAGCAGAAACTCACGCACCACCACCGGGCTGGCCTTCACCTGCTGTGCCAACTGCAACTCACTAAAACTGTCGCCGGGCATCAGCTGACGCTGGTTAATCAGATTAAAAAACGCCTGTTCAAACAGACGCGCTTGCTGATCGATCGGCGGTGTTAAAGCACTGAAACCGTCTTCTTCACTGGGATCGCGCACGATGACGTAGGTTTCTTCAACTTTATCCAGTACGCCGCGCTCATGCAGATGCTGCAGGGTATGGCGCACAGTGGTGCGGCTGATATTGAACATCTCAGCCAGCGCGGCTTGAGGTGGCAGCGGAGAACGGATGTGGCGTTTTGCGATGCCTTCCAGCATTTGATTGATCACGTTCTGGCGTAAATTGAGGCTTCGGCTCATGCGGTTCTCCGGTTTTTTATTTATTAAAAACCACACAAAGCCCAAAAAAAGGGCGCTGCCTCACACTTCAGCATGTGCAAACGGCGCGGGTGGCTGATTTTCGCCAAAACTGCGACATCAGCACAGGAGAAGCCCATGACAACAATGAAAACCCTGGTGGTTGCCGAGCCGCGCAATATGGTGTGGCAGCAGCGTGAGAAACCGACCCCGGCCGCCCAGGAGGTTCTGATTAAACCGATTGCCGCCGGGATTTGCGGCACTGATATCCATGCATGGGCGGGCAATCAACCGTTCTTTAGCTATCCACGGGTACTGGGCCATGAGCTGTGCGGCGAAGTGGTGGAATTGGGCAACCGGGTCACGGATTTTAAAGTGGGCCAGCGTGTGGCGCTAATTCCCTATGTTGCTTGTCATCAGTGCGACGCTTGCCTGAGCGGTAAAACCAACTGCTGCGAAAATATTTCAGTAATTGGTGTGCACCAGGACGGCGGTTTCTGCGAGTTTCTGAGCGTGCCCGCCAGTAATCTGCTGGCGGTAGATGATGTGGCACCAGAAGCGGCGGCACTGATCGAACCTTTTGCGATCAGTGCTCATGCGGTGCGTCGTGCGGCAGTGGTGGCCGATGAGCAAGTGCTGGTGGTGGGCGCGGGGCCGATTGGATTAGGCGTAGCCGCGATTGCTGCGGCTGCGGGTGCGCAGGTGGTGGTGGCCGACACCAGTGAACCGCGACGTGCGCATGTTGCCGAAAAGCTCGGGCTCGCGACCATCAACCCGCTGGCCGAGGATTTCGAAGCCATGCTGCGTGCGGAGTTTGGTGGGCGTCTGGCGGCGAAAGTGATTGATGCCACCGGCAGCCCAGCGGCGATGAACGGTGCGGTGAAGCTGATTCGTCATGGCGGCACCATTGTGTTTGTCGGCCTGCACAAAGGGGATTTGGTGATCCCGGATATCGAGTTCCACAAACGTGAAACCACCTTGATGGGCAGCCGCAATGCCACGCACGAAGATTTCGCAAAAGTCGGCGAACTAATGGCTTCGGGTCAGCTTCGTGCCGACATCATGCTGAATCGGCATTATGACTTTTCTACTTTGGCGGAGACCTTTGAGCCTGAAGTGATTAATAATCGTGAGCTGATTAAGGGCGTGATTCATTTCGCGAGGTAGCCGGTGCGGATCACTGCGCGCGAATGCGGGCCAGCGCACCTCTGCTGCTGCCGGGCCGTCCTCGCGCTGCGGATAGCCCTTGCAGCAGCAGAGGCGCTCTGGCCTCCACTATCGTGCCCATTTTCACCACCCGCACTAATTCTTCCGAGCAGGCTGGTGTCGTTCCGGGGCAAGCAATCCGCAGCGCTGAACAGAATCTATTACACCACTACAGGATATAAGCGCGCCAAGTCGACGGGGTTCTTTACCGTACATTCTATTAAGAGTGGCCTTCAGTCATCTAAGTCATGTTAACAGGCAGAATTACGTGAAATAACGGTATAAATTGCTAAGGTCGATTGATAGCAAAAATTCTGCTATATCTGGCCGCTATCTGATTCAAACAATTTACGGATGAAGGCTATGTTAGTCAGCGAAGAGGGGCTGTTACGTTCTGGGTTCAGTTCTTCGGAATTGCAGATAGTTAAAAATAATGTCGAAAGCTATGGCGGGACGCTTGATGAGGCAATCCTTGACCTTGCAAGGCGATTCCGTACGCTCACTTGGATCATCGCCGCGTGCACAATCATTTTTTTATTGCTGGTGTTGTTTAGTACCGGAATAAAAATTATTGCTGGTGGAGTGGCTTTCCTGTTTGGCATTGCGATTATGATGATTGGCCAGCCCCCAGTGCTTTGCTACAAGTCATGGCGCTACTGGCGGGCAAATCGGCCTTAATGTGACGATTGGTCTAAAGTCAGTAGGTCAAACACGACTTTTGCTTTTAGGCCATAGCCCACGATGTTCATTGTGAGCTTTGGCCTGCTCATACTGTCAACTTTTCGGAAAAAATCGGTCGGCATCGATCTGAACAGACGCCACGCCCCGGCTTTTCTCGCTACTCCGAAAACACTGTATACACTGGCTGTAAGTGTGACTGCATTATAAAAAGCGAGTCCCGTCTCAGGCTTAAAACCCAAGAATTCAGCCCCTTCCATAGCGGCGTCACCAAAAATACCTTCTGAATAAGCACTGCCAGCAGGAGAAAAGTTATTGATAATTTCCTGTGATACACCATTAAATCCATCAGTAACAAGCACAGCCCCGGCCAGCATCCCAATCGGCGTCATCGTTGATATCATCATGAAGCCTGTAAAGAGAGCAATGCCCGATATGGCAATATGGACAGCAGATAGGGTGTAACCAACAATTTTGTTATTCTGCCTGACAAATTCGACCTTAGCGTACAGTTGCGCAGTCTTCATTCATAATAACCTGTCTTGCTCAACAAGGTTATCTGCTTCTTCGCGAAGATTCTTTATGCAGGCAATGCATTCCTCATCGGTCTTTGCCCGCCTGGCAATCATGAACTGCGCTTCAATAACATCCCTTATTTCCTGCACGAACTGAAGTCGTGTAAGACTATTCCTGATATGGAAGCCGCCTACACGGTTGGCTATTTCAATAAGCTTGCGGGCTTCAAGATTTACCATCGTTTCTGCCCAAGCCTTATTACGCCCATTTGAGCGCATCATAGCGAGTAATACTTCATCCATTTCACAAATCCTTTGTTGGGTAGACGACTTGATAATACTTATTCAGACCCATCAGTAAAATGAGAAATTAACGTGGTGTTGGGTTTACGCACATCCAGAATAACTTAGCGTGATTTTTCTTTTTATTGAGCTTCAGATAACCTAATACCCGTCGCTTAATTTACAGGTATTAGGCTGTTAATGGCGACCACCAATCTCATGCCCGCAGTGCGGCAAAAAAGTGTTCCCTGACCGCTTCGGCATCCACGCCGAGGCACAAACGTTGTGGGCGCAATCCGGCAAACGGGTCTTCACGTGAGGCGAGGGCGTTAAGGCGTCGTACTGTTTGTCCACGGCTGATGCCTTCGGTCACCACGCGCACTGGTGCTTCGGTCACGGTGAATGCTTGCGGTAATGCCAGCCATGACAGCGTCAAGGTGTCATGCAGTGCCATGCCATCAAACCCCTCTTTTTGCAGACTGTACGCCAGATACGGACGGCATATCGCGCTCAATACCGGCTGATTTAACTGCCGCACTTCATCGCCCGTTATCAGCACTTTATGCGTGACATCCAGCGGCAATATGACAACCGGCAGCGCCGAGGCCAGCACCTGATCGGCAGCGTGCGGATCTTTCCAGATATTAAACTCGGCAAACGGCGAGACATTGCCAGAATGGCCGTCGGTGCCAAATGCGCCGCCCATGATCACCAACTCTTTCACCAGCGGGATGATATCCGGAGCCTGATTGATGGCGCTGGCGATATTGGTCAGCGGCCCAATCGCCACGATGGTGATGGCATGTGGCTGTGCACGCACGCTATCAATAATAAACTGCACCGCGCTGGGCGCATCTTCACTGTACGTATTCTCGAAGGCATCACCTAACCCATCCAGGCCGTGCAGCGTGGCGGGCGCAGAAGGCGCCAATGCCAGTGGCCGCGAGCAGCCACGATAGACCGGGGCCTCAATCCCCATCTTCTCGCAGAACAGCCGGGCATTCTTCACCGCCTGCCCGACCGCCACATTGCCAAACACCGTGGTAATGCCCAGCAACCGCTGCGTCCGCGCCGCATACGCCAGCGCAAAGGCATCATCCACGCCGATATCAGTATCAAAAATCAGGGTACGCATCGGGATCTCCTCTCTTATGATGATTCTCACGTTAAAACATAATGGTGTGCAAAGGTAAGCCAATTGTTGCCTGATATTGTCACCCTTGCTGAGCCAGCGTATTATCGTCCCCCTAAGGTGATGGCGTGCCACCTTCCCCAACCGCCGTTCTGGAAACAGACGGCTGATGACGCCTGACAACACTCGTATCCCTGCGCGGGAGACGGCGGTGTGTCAGGCGTTTTTCTGTCCTGCCGCGGCCCTGCGCGTAACTCATTTCAGGAGCTCCAAATTATGGTGAAGTCGTTATTGGCTGTTGTGCTCGGTGGTGCCGTGGGCTGCTCGCTACGCTGGCTCATTTCCCTGCGGTTCAACGCGTTGTTTCCTAATCTGCCGCCGGGCACCTTAATGGTGAATCTGGTTGGCGGTTTTATCATCGGTGCAGCGTTGGCGTTTTTTGTCCGCAATCCTCATATTGACCCTTTCTGGAAGCTGCTGATTGTCACTGGCCTGTGCGGCGGTTTGACCACCTTCTCTACCTTCTCAGCGGAAATTGTCGGCTTGCTGCAAACCGGTAAATATCTCTGGGCGATGTCGAGCGTGATGGTGCATGTGATTGGTTCACTGCTGATGACCTTCGCCGGCTTTGCGGTAGTGAATCTGCTGGGATAAAAGCCCTGCGCATCACGGGCTTGAAATAACTCCTAAGAGGTAGATACTGGTCGGTGTTCTGTGTGCGTGACACGCAGAACCTGTCACCGATTTATCCGGACGATTAAGGAGCCCGTTGATGCGAAGTAACCCCAAATTCCTTAACCTGGTGTTGTTAAACGGTGAACCTGAGCAGAAGCTGCGCGCGGCCCGTGCCGCGGGTTTCGATCAGGTCGAAATCTGGCGGGAAGATGTCGAGGCCAGCACACCACAGCTGGCCAAACAGTTAAATCTTGGCTTTACCAATTTGCAGGTGCTGCGCGACTTTACCGGTACGCCGGATCGCGAACGTCTGCAGAAGCGCGAAGAACTGCGACAGTTTATTCAGATAGCACAATCCCTTGGCTGCAACACCATTCAGGCACCCGCTACCACACGTGAAGATTGTGTGCCTGAGCGTATCGATGAAGACCTGCGCTGGATGGCTTCGGAAGCCGCGCGCTACAACATGCGTATCATGTACGAACCGATGGCGTGGTGCAGCGTCGATAACACCTTGCCGCTGGCGTGGGAACGCTTGCAGCGTCTGGACCAACCGAATATTGGGCTGGTGGTCGATCTGTTCCATATCTGTGCTTTGGGCGGTGATGCGTCGCAGCTGGACGGCATTCCTGCCGATCGTATTTACGAAGTGCAGCTGTGCGATATGGCGGAGATGCCGCCGCAAGAGAAGGGCGCGCTAAGCGATTATGCACGCCATCAGCGGTTGTTACCCGGCGACGGCATTATCGAAGTGGAACGCTTTGTCGATAAGCTGAAAAGCGCGAGCTATCGTGGCCCGGTCGGCATTGAAGTGTTTAACGATGGATTAAAAGCGCAACCACCGGAAGTGGCCGCGCAAAAAGCCTGGAACGCGCTAAATCGCTACTGGCCTTAATCCTGTAAGCACTGGGCGATAAAGGCGGCCGCTTGCATCGCACCTTGTGAAGATATGGTATGACCGGTGGCGGCTTCATAGCGTGCTTCCACCGTGACCCCTGCCTCCTGCAAACGTTGTGCCGCTGATTCCGTTTCGCTATAGGGGATAACCCCATCTACTTTGCCGTGAATCAGCAGTGCTGGCGTGTGCTGCTGCGGCGTTAACGCGCCGTCGAAAGATAAGCGTCCTGAAAACGCCACCACGCCCGCCAGCGGATAGCGACCCGATGCCAGTGCGTCCAGCGCCATGATCGAACCCTGAGAAAAGCCGACCAAAATCAGCTTATCCCACGCGTCAGCCATACCCTGCTGCGCCATCAGTTGCTGCAGCGTCTCATCGAAGGCTGCTCGCGCTTCACGCACGCGCGACGGGCGGTTTTCTGTGGTGATGCCCGTCAGGCTAAACCACTGATAGCCCATCGCATGTTCAAACGGATAGGGCGCATTCGGTGAGGCAAAAGCCACATCCGGCAGCAGGCTGGCCCAGTGCTGACCGAGCACGGCCAGGTCATCGCCATTACTGCCGACACCGTGTAAGAAAACCACTAACGCTTTTGCCATCATCCTGCTCCTTAAAGTCCGTAATCCGCCATATCTGGGCCAACCGGGACAATGCCGTTGGGATTCAGCGCCTTGATTGAATAATAACCCTGTTTGATATGGTCGATGTTCACTGTCTGACGCACACCCGAAACCGCCAGCATACTCTTTAGATAGCGATCGAGCAGCGGATAGTCGCGTAAGCGGCGCAGGTTACATTTGAACAGGCCATGATAGGCGGCGTCAAAGCGGATCAGCGTCACGAACAAACGGATATCGGCTTCAGTCAGGCGCTCGCCCAGCAGGAAGGTACGGCCATCTTTCAGACGCTGTTCCAGTTCGTCTAACTGGCTGAACACATCATTAAACGCCTGCTGATAGCTCACCTGCGTGGTGGCAAAGCCGGTGCGGTAGACGCCGTTGTTGAGACGTGGATAGATCGATTCGTTGATCGCGTCGATCTCAGCACGCAGATCCTCCGGATAAAGATCGAGGCTGTTGTCCGCCAGATCGCCAAAACCGCTGTTGAGCATACGCAGGATGTCAGCTGACTCATTGTTCACAATGGTCTGCGTTTTCTTATCCCACAGCACCGGCACGGTCGCGCGACCGGTGAAGTCGGCATCGGCACGGGTATAGATTTCGTGGATGTACTCGGCTTTGTTGAGCCAGTCGCGGTCAGAGCCGGGATAATCACCGAAGTGCCAGCCTTGTGCGCCTAACTGCGGCTCCACCACGGACACGCTTATCACTCTTTCCAACCCTTTCAGGCTACGTGCAACCAACGTACGCGAGGCCCATGGGCAAATCAGTGCCACATACAGATGATAGCGATCCGGCTCGGCGGCAAATTCGCTGGAGCCGTCTGCGGTGATCCAGTGGCGAAAACTGGACGTCTGACGGACAAATCCGCCCTGCTTATCGGTGGCTTGAACCGGATGCCACTCTGCGCTCCACTTACCGTTGACCAACATATGCTCGACTCCTCTCTGGTGATGGAGTGAGCATACCGCGCTGCTGCTTAGGTGATAATCCGGGCAAAATGGCTTTCATTGCTTCCAGATCGGAAGGAATCAGCCGGGAGGATGCTGCTGGAAATGATCGGCGAGGAAATCAATCAGCAAGCGGGTCTTCTGCGCCAGATGGCGGGCGGGGGGATAGAGGGCAAACAGTCCCATCGGCGGCGTGGCGAAGTTATCCAGCAGCGAGACGATTTCGCCGCGTTGTAGCGCAGGTGCGGCAATAAAACCCGGTAAACGTGCGATACCCAATCCGGCGATGGCTGCCTGTAAACAGGCTTCGGTATTGGAGAAACACAGGCGGCCGCGAATCGGCATGGAAACGCTATCGCCGCACGGCGTGACAAACGGCCAGTGCCAGGGATCGCGGAAATTGGTGTCGCTGATACACTGATGTGCAGCCAGATCGCGCCAGTGCTGCGGTGTGCCTTGTTGCAGCAGATAGCCCGGCGAAGCTGCTACGCGAATCGGCACATCGCCCAGACGACGTGCAATCAGGCTACTGTCATCCAATTTTCCAATACGAATCGCCATATCGAAGCCTTCATCGACGATGTTGACTGCACGATCGGAGAAATTCACATCGAGTTCGATAAGGGGATAGTGACGGGCGAAGGCCACCAACACGCTGGCGAGCACCGCCGTGCCGAAGGTGCCAGGCGCACTGATTTTTAGCCGGCCGGTGGGGGTAGTGGCGTTCTCGCGCACCGTAGCGTCCAATGTGTCAAAGGCATCCAGCAGCGTTTTTACCCGCTCGTAATACGCTCGGCCAACTTCCGTGGGCGACAAGGCACGCGTGCTGCGTTTGAAAAGCTGCACCCCCAGTTCCTGCTCCAACCGTGACACCAGCTTGGATGCCTGCCCGCTGCTGGTGCCAAGGCGCTCTGCGGCACCAGCAAAACTGCCGACTTCCAGCACGGCAACAAACATGCGGTCACAATCGAGACGATCCATGGCGGTTCCTGAGGGGAAAAGGGTGAGTATACGTGATTGGGCGGGATTTCTGTTTATCGCGTGCGCTCAATGTCACTGTCGCCATAAATTGCGACCTTACAGGATCGTAGGATGCGTACTTATACGCACTTGACCAAACAATACCGATGCACATTCAGTGCGCCGCATCTTTTCCCGCGCAGCAAAACCTGTTGAACTAGCACCTTGCCTTTAGCTGGCCGGGAGCCATGCATGTCTTTGCTTCATCTGTCATCGCTGGCGGAGATTTCCGCCCTCGAATGGGATGCGCTGTTACCTGACGATCAACCTTTTTTACGCCATGCCTTTCTGCTCACCCTGGAAGAGAGCGGCAGCGTGCGGCCGGAAAACGGCTGGCAGCCGGATCACTTGCTGTGGCGTGAAAATGGCGTGCTGAGCGCCGCGCTGCCGGGCTATCGCAAGCGCCATTCGCAAGGTGAATACGTATTCGATCACGCATGGGCCGATGCCTGTCACCGTGCCGGCATTCAATACTATCCAAAATGGCTGGGGGCGATCCCGTTCAGCCCCGTCACCGGAGCCCGTTTGCTGGGTGAGGAAGCGGCCATCAGCCAACTGCTCGCCGCGCTGCCTGACGAACTGATGCAGCATGGCCTGAGCGGCGCGCATATCAATTTCACCACGCCGTTTGCCAATGATGTGATGGAGCAACAGCCCGACTGGCTGGCGCGTCTCGGCATTCAGTATCACTGGCACAACAAAGGCTACCGCGATTTTCAGGATTTCCTCGACACGCTGATGTCACGCAAGCGTAAACAGCTGCGCAAAGAGCGTGAGCAAGTGCAGAGCAGCGGCTTTGAATTTCATTGGTATCGCGGTGACGAGCTGAGTGAGGATCAGTGGGATTTCGTCTACACCTGTTATGCCAACACCTATGCGGTGCGCGGGCAGCGTCCTTATCTCACGCGGCAGTTTTTCAGCCTGCTGGCCGAACGCATGCCACGCTCGATTCGCGTGGTGATTGCCACGCTGCAGGGTCAACCCGCCGCCATGGCGTTCTATTTGGTGGATGGTAATTCGCTGTACGGGCGCTATTGGGGCTGTCTGGCAGAGTTTGATCGTCTGCACTTTGAAACCTGCTTCTATCAGGGCATGGATTTCGCGATTGCCGAGGGATTAAAGCGTTTTGATGCGGGAGCGCAAGGCGAGCACAAACTGGTGCGTGGCTTCGAACCGCAGATCACCCACTCCTGGCACTACCTGTGCCATCCGGGATTACGTGAAGCCGTAGAAGAATATTTGGTGCAGGAGCGGGCAGGGATCCGCGTCTATGCCATTGAAGCGCGCGAGGCCCTGCCGTACCGACGCGGCGATTAATCCGCGCCGACAAAACCACCGGTCTGATGTTGCCACAAACGCGCATAAAGCCCATTGTGCGCCAGCAGTTCACGATGGTTACCCATCTCGACGATTTCACCTTTCTCTAGCACCACCAGTCGATCCATCTTGGCGATGGTCGAGAGGCGGTGCGCAATGGCGATCACCGTTTTGCCCTGCATCAGCGTTTCCAGGCTCTCCTGAATCGCGGCTTCCACTTCGGAATCCAGCGCTGAGGTGGCCTCATCCATGATCAGAATCGGCGCATCTTTTAGCAGTACACGAGCGATGGCAATACGCTGACGCTGACCACCCGACAATTTCACACCACGCTCACCGACATGTGCATCCAACCCGGTGCGACCCTGGGGATCGGACAGCAGCGGAATAAACTCGTCGGCGCGGGCGCGAATAATCGCCGCCTGTAGTTCGTCTTCGGTGGCATCCGGACGCCCATACAGCAGGTTTTCTCGAATTGAACGATGCAGCAGTGAGGTGTCCTGGGTGATCATCCCAATCTGCCCACGCAGGCTCTCTTGCGTCACCTCGGCAATATTTTGGTCGTCAATCACGATCCGCCCGCCGTTGATGTCATAAAGGCGCAGCAGCAAATTCACCATGGTGGACTTACCGGCACCTGACGGGCCAATTAAACCGATTTTCTCACCGGGTTTGATATTGAGATTGAGGCGATTGATCACCTGGCGGCTACCGCCGTAATCAAAGCGCACATCTTCGAAGCGAATCTGGCCGCGCGTCACCTGCATGTTTTTCGCCCTTGGCTCATCCTGCACGCTCAGCGGCTGGGCAATGGTGTTCAAACCGTCCTGTACCATGCCGATGTTTTCGAAAATGCCGTTCACCACCCACATGATCCAGCCGGACATGTTGACCAGGCGAATCACTAATCCAGTTGCCAGCGCAATCGCGCCGACGCTGATCAGCGACTGGCTCCACAGCCACAATGCCAGTGCCGAGGTGCTGACAATCAGCAGGCCATTCAGCGTCGACAGCGTGATATCCATGGTGGTCACCATGCGGCTGGCGTGCTGAGTTTTGTCGGTCTGCTCCTGAATGGCTTCGCGTGCGTAGCGTTTCTCCAGATCGTTGTGGGCGAAGAGCTTGATGGTGGCGATATTGGTGTAGCCATCGACAATGGTACCCATCAATTTGGAACGCGCTTCTGAAGAAACCACCGAACGCTGCTTCACGCGCGGCACAAAGAAACTCAACGAGACGCTATAGGCAACGATCCAGATGATTAGCGGAATCATCAAACGCCAGTCGGCTTCGGCGAACAGCACCAGTGAAGTCACGGCGTAAATCACCACGTGCCAGATGGCATCCACCAGCTGCACGGCGGAATCTCGCAGGGAGTTACCGGTCTGCATGATGCGCTGGGCAATGCGCCCGGCGAAATCGTTCTGGAAGAAGTTTAGGCTCTGGCGCAGCACGTAGTTGTGATGCTGCCAGCGGATCATGCTGGTCATACTGGGGTTAATACTTTGATGCACCAGCATATCGTGCAGCGCGATAATCACCGGCCGCAGAATCAGCGCGACAAAAGCCATCCACAGCAGCACCTGCCAGTTGTCGGTAAACAGCGTGGCGGGCGTTGAGTGATTCACTAAATCGATGATGCGGCTGAGATAGCTGAACAGCGCGACTTCAATCAGCGCCTGCGCTAAGCCGACAATCAACAGGGCAACAAAGCTTGGCCACACCTGGCGCAGATAGTAGAGATAAAACGGCCAGACGCTGGTGGGTGGAGAATCGGTTGGTGCATCCTGGAAAATATTGATAAAACGTTCAAAACGACGATACAACATAAAGTCACTCTTTCCGTTTGGTGAGAGTTAACAGCTTAGTGCAAGTGAAAGGGATTACCGACATGGATCTGATCATTCGCGGTCGCGAACCAACCGATGCTGCCGCTTATCAACGCCTCTACAGCCACCCTGAGGTCTATCGCTGGACCACGCAGCTGCCGTTTCCCAGCGTACAAACCTGGCAGAAAAAATTTGAGAACATGGACGCGGCAGGCTATATCGGCTTTGTCGCGGAGATTGATGGGCAAATGGTGGGCGAGTTGACGTTGTTCGTTGAACAGCGCCCACGCACACGTCATAGCATCAGTTTCGGTATCAGCGTCGATCCGGCGTTTGGCGGGCGGGGTATTGGCGAGAAACTGATTCGTAACGCGATCGATTATGCCTTTAACTGGCTGGGCGTGGTGCGTATTGAGCTGGAAGCCTTTCATGATAACGCACGAGCGCTGCGCCTCTATCAGCGTTTGGGTTTTGAACAGGAAGGGGTGAAGCGCAAAGCCTGCCTGCGTGAGGGTGAATATCACGACATTGTGGTGATGGCGAAACTGCGCGATTAATGCTGAATTGCGCAATATATCGCGCCGCTACAAGACGGTGCGTGAGCCGTAGCTCACGTCTTGCTTGTAGGGCGCGACCTTTTGGATTGCGGGCGCGGGGGCACTCCATACTTGTGGAAATCAGGTCTAACTTTCGGGGTTCACTCCACAAGGTACGCCCTAATACCGTCTCTGTAGCTGCGCGATTTCTCGCGCGATGTTGACCTGATTACTGACTCTTCTCGACGTACTTCTGCATATTCTCTTTGGTCACCAGCTCGAACGGGATCCACACGTGGGAATCCACTTTCTCGCCTTTAATCAGCTTCTGCGCCACATCCACCGAGGCTTTGCCTTGGCCTACCGCATCCTGGAACACCGTGACCTGCATTTTGTCCTGCGCCAGTGCTTTCAGACCATCTGGCGTGGCATCAATGCCGCCGACCAAAATCTTCTTGTTGCTTTTCGCCAGTGCCATCGCGGCACCGATTGCCATCTCATCGTTATTGGCTGCGACAATATCAATCGCCTCACCGTTGCCGATCCAGTTCAGCATCAGATCCATGCCTTCGTTACGCGCATAGTTGGCAGGTTGCTTCTGCACCACTTTCATGCCCGGATATTTTGCCACCACCTGCTCCACATCTTTAGTGCGTTGCAGTGCGCCTGCATCGGTGAGGTTACCGATCATAATGGCCACATTGCCTTTGTAATTGGCCATTTTTGCCAATGCTTCCATCTGCAACGTGCCGGATTCGCGCTCGTCAGAACCGACAAATACGACGCCTGCGGGCAACGTTTTATCGCCTGGCGTGCGGTTCACATACACCAGCGGAATTTTCGCCTGCTGCGCCAGCTTGGTCAGCTGTGGCGTGCTGGCAGAATCCACTGGATCGACGATGATGGCATCCACGCCTGCGCCAATAAAGCTCTGCACCTGATCGGTCTGACGGCCAACATCGCCTCGGGCATCCTCAAACTGCACATCAAGTCCGCGCGCTTTGGCTTCTTTATCAATCGACTGGCGAATAATGGTTAAAAAGTTTTGATCGAAATAAGCCATCGATACGCCGATTTTTGCTGCCAAGGCTGTGGCAGAACTGGACAGCAGACCAAGCAACAGTATCGCTTTCAGGATTTTCATCGCGGACTCCAGGGTAATCTTGTTATTAGAATGAATGTTTCAATGAAAATTAAAATGGATCATTGAAATCATTTTCAGCCTACGAGGCGACAATGAACCTGACAATCAACATGTATGGATTTTGCAGCTAAGCGCACACTTTGCTCACGGGTGCATCACGCTTTGCAGGCTCATAGTAATGTTGCGAAGGTTTTTCTCAGAGCTGGCGCACATTCCGAAGCAAAAGCAGCCAGTTATTTGAGGTTCTGTGCAGCGCCGCACCTCGCTTTGTGGCAGATGCCAAAACTAGCGTGAAATTGCTGCGTGGATTCCTTCATTCGCACAATGACCCACTTGCGTCTTGCTCTCTATAGTTGCTGAACAGTGAAATTTAAGCGGTATTCCTGAACATCATTGCTTCGGAGCAGGAGGCTCCCCCATCGAGGAATTCAGCCATGTTGCAAAGTCAAAACCGCCGAGAGAACAGCCATGTGCGCATCTGGATCCTCTGTCTGATCCTGTTTCTGTCCGTGGTGGCGTATGCCGACCGCTCGATCCTGTCGATCTCCGGATCGGCTATTAAAGAAGAGTTCGGTTTATCAGCGATCCAGCTTGGACTGATCCTGTCGGCTTTCAGTTGGGCCTATGTGATCGGCCAGATCCCCGGCGGTCTGTTTTTGGACCGTTTCGGCACTAAAAAAGTCTATGGCGTGACGTTAGCGCTCTGGTCGGTTTCGACCATTCTGATGGGATTTATCGGCGAGTTTTCCAATGGCATGACCATGGCGCTGGTTCTGATGTTTGGCCTGCGCTTCGCGCTTGGCCTGATAGAAGCGCCGAGTTTTCCGGCTAATGCGCGGGCCGTTATTATGTGGTTCCCAGGGCCTGAGCGTGGTAGGGCGTCTTCGCTGTTTGCTTCCGCACAGTATTTTGCCGTCGCTATCTTCTCACCACTCTCAGGCTGGCTGGTATCCCGCTTCGGCTGGGAGTGGCCGTTCTTTGTGTTGGGCGGCATTGGCGTGCTGGCGGTGTTTATTTGGGGCTGGTATATGCGCAGCCCAAAACAGCATCCGCACGTCTCAGCCAAAGAGCTGCAATACATTGAGGAAGGCGGTGCGCTGGTGGATATTGATTCCGCACAAACGCTGAAGGCGCGCCCACCCCTGAGCAAAGCGATGTTTAAAACCCTGCTCAGCAATCGCATGCTGTGGTGTGCTTACATCGGTCAATATTGCATCATTGCGCTCAGCTACTTCTTTATCACCTGGTTCCCGATTTACCTGGTGCAGGCACGCGGCATGAACATCATGGAAGCGGGCTTTGCCACCATCGCCCCGGCGCTGTTTGGCTTCCTGGGCGGCATCAGCGGCGGTTACATCTCTGACAAATTGCTGGCTAATGGCTGGAGCCTGTCGTGGGCGCGTAAAACGCCTTATATCGTCGGTATGTTAATGGCCGCCTCGCTGATTTTGGCAGCGGTGATCCCGACCAATGCCGGCATTATCGCCATTATGTCGTTTGCCTTCTTCGGTAAAGGCGTGGCGGCGGGCGCGGGTACCTGGACGATTGTCAGCGATACTGCACCGAAAGAAGCAGTAGGTCTGGCGGGCGCGATCTTCAATGGCATTGGCAATATGGCCGGCTTCATCACGCCACTGCTGTTCGGCATCATCGTCGGTTTGACCGGCAGCTACAGTATTGGTCTGGTATTCGTTGGTGCGCACTGTATCGTCGCAGCACTGCTGTTCTTGCTGGTGATGGGCCCGATTGAACGTGTCGGTGACGAGCAAGATTCGTCTGCAACATCCTATAACACTCAGGGGAAACATGATGGTATCAAAGCCGTTTAACGTATTGCTGAAAGGCCCGATGTTGCCGCAGCGGCTGCAGGATAATCTCGACGCGCATTTCACCACCTCGCGTCTGTGGCAGCAGGAGGATCAGGCCGGGTGGTTGGCCGAGCACGGTGCCAGCATCGATGCGCTAGTGACCAGCGGCAATGCCCTAATGGGGGCGAATGCGGAGCTACTGGCGCAGTTGCCCAACCTGAAAGTGATTTGCAGTAATGGCGTAGGTTACGACGCGATTGATATCGCCGCTGCCGAAGCGCGTGGCATTGTGGTGACCAACACGCCGGGCGTGCTTAACAGCTGTGTGGCCGATACTGGCATGGCACTCCTGCTGGATGTGGCCCGTCGCATCAGTGCTTCCGACCGTTATGTTCGTGCAGGGCACTGGCAAACTCAGGGACGCTATCCACTGACAACGAAAGTCGGCGGCAAAGTGTGCGGGATTGTCGGGCTAGGCGGTATTGGTAAAGAACTGGCAAAACGTGCGCAGGCGTTTGATATGGATGTGCATTTTTACAATCCACGTTCTCGCCCGGATGTGCCCTACACGCGTCATGATTCGCTGTTGTCACTGGCAAAGCAGGCGGATTTTTTGGTGCTGACCATACCCGGCGGAGCCGCCACGCATCATCTGGTGAATGCCGAGGTGCTGCGTGCGCTGGGGCCGAAGGGCTTTTTAATCAACATTGCGCGCGGCAGTGTGGTGGATGAGCAGGCATTGATTGCGGCGCTCGAAGCAGGTGAGATTGCGGGTGCCGGTTTGGATGTGTTCGAGCACGAACCGGCAGTTCCCGCAGCGTTGCTTAATCGTGATGATGTGGTGATCACTCCACACCTTGCCAGCAGCACCCATGAAACCATGGCGGCAATGGCGGATCTGGTGTTTGAAAACCTGCTGGCGTTCTCGCAGGGTGAAGCGGTGTTGACGCGGGTGGTATAGCTTCTATACGGGCAAACGTAGCGGCTGAGTAATGCTAAGCCGCTCACAGTTCTCATGACGTTTTCTTTAATCTCAAAATAATTTTGTAATCCCGCTAGAACATTCTTTATAATGTTAACGATTGCACTTTGTTGCTGTGCATTTTGGCAGTAACTTGCCTGCCTGATTTTATTTTCAGGCAGGGAAGCAGATGAAGGGTTCAATTAGACATTTTCGGGATGATTGGCTTGAGCAGTTTTTTATTTATGCCTTACCGCACAGGTGTCTCCCCAAAACCATTGAATCCGCGCTCGCGCGTAAGCTCGATATCATCAATGCCGCTAAAACGCATCGTGACCTGCGCTCTCCGCCCGGAAATCGTTTTGAAGCCCTAAAGCCTCCTTTGCTGGGGTATTACTCCATTCGCGTTAATGAGCAATATCGACTCATATTTCGCTGGATGAATGGCGAAGCCAGCGATCTTTATCTCGATCCGCATTCTTATAAAAACCACCGATAACCACTGCTTGTGGTCGAAAATTACCAGCAAAGAGACACAAAAATGAATCAGGCAAAACGTAAGCCCACCAGTGTTGGTGATGTGCTGCAGTATGAGTTCCTCGAACCCCTGCATCTCAAAGTGAATGATTTAGCTGAGATGCTGAATGTACACAGAAATACCGCCAGTGCGATGGTCAATAACAATCGCAAACTGTCCACGGAAATGGCGTACCGTTTAGCGGTTGTTTTTGATACTTCCGTGGATTTCTGGCTAAACCTGCAGCGTTATCTAGACCAATGGGAAGTGGAAAATGATGCCCGCACGCAAGAAGAGTTAAGCCGTGTCATCCCGCTAAGCACTTTTATGGCACGGCGCGGTATTCAGGTTGCCTGAAGAGTCTTGGCAATAATTGCGATGCACCGTTCCGCGATAAAGCTGCACAGTTAGGCGTAGCGGTGCGAATTTATTACGCTAATCCAAATCTCTCCTCCCTCACAGATCGCACAAATCACTCCTGAAGAATATTTGCTCAGCTGCCGATACCTCTCCTTACCATCCACTGATATTAAGGAGAGATATCGTGATAAAGCTGATTACCGTTGACGAACTGCGGCAAGGAATGTTCATCCACAAACTGGAGGTATGGTGGATCAAGGACAAGCGCATTCGCAACCAGATGCTGATCACCGATAAGCGTCAGATCGCGATGATCCGCAATGAGGGGATCCAGCAGCTGTGGATCGATGTCGATAAGTCGGTACAGGCGCCCATCGCGCCAGCACCGAAAAAAGCGATCCCTCAAACCGCGTTTTTCAAAGAGTTGGATCAGGCGCAAGCCATCTTTCATCAGGGTAAACCGCAAGTTCTGGCGATGTTCAACGAAGCGCGTATGGGGCAAGGGCTGGACCTCGACTATACGCTGGACCTGGTGGATGAGATAGCCGGGTCAATTACCCGTGAACCCACTGCGCTGCTCAGCGTCGCGCGACTAAAAAATCATGATGACTACACCTATCTGCACTCCATGGCGGTATGTGGATTGATGATTTCCCTCGGCAAGAAACTGGGTCTCGACGAGCACCAGCAACGACGCTTAGGGATGGGGGGATTACTGCATGATGTCGGTAAATCCGCCGTGCCGCTGGAGATCCTCAACAAGCCCGGCAAGCTCACTGACGAAGAATTTACCATCATGCGTGAGCACCCCATCGTGGGGGCGCAGATGCTGATGGAAGCGGATGCGGGCGAGGATTTACTGGATATCGCTTTGCATCATCATGAGAAAGTCGACGGCAGTGGATATCCACACAAATTGAAAGGCGAGGAGATTTCACTCTTTTCGCGCATCGCAGCGGTGTGTGATGTCTACGATGCAGTAACCTCCGACCGTCCTTATCGTAAAGGCTGGACGCCCGCCGAGGCGATGCACAAAATGTTGAGTTGGCGCGGACACTTCGATACTGCGCTGCTCCATGCCTTTGTGCGTACTATCGGTATCTATCCGGTGGGATCGCTGGTGCGACTCGCGTCTGGTCGCGTGGCGCTGGTGGTGCAGGCTGGAGAAAAATCGCTGCTTAAACCCAAAGTGCATGTTTTCTGGTCGCTGCACGCCCAACGTGAAGTGAAGCCAGAAGAGCTGGATCTGGGGGACTCATTCTGCACCGACAGCATCACCGGCTCGGAAGAGAGTGGCTTATGGCATAACGTCGACCTCAATCGTATCTGGGCACTGGAAACCGCCTAATTCGACTGCATTTTTATACTTTCTTTACGCCGAATTCCTGCCTTTTTACCCCTTCTTTATGCCGCGCCGCGCATGCTTGCAGCACTACCAAATCCTCTGGAGGTTGCTGTGAGCGTGGGCGTGATTGCTGGCATCGTGCTGGTGTTTATCTTGTTGGGCTACCTGATTTATGCCCTGCTTAATGCGGAGGCATTCTAATGGCTGCGAATGCGTTTTTACTGATTGCGGTCTATCTGCTGGTGCTGATGGTACTGGCACAACCGCTGGGGCGTTTTCTTGCGGTGTTAGTGGCCGACAAGCCGCTGTTGCCGCGTACCGAGCGAGCGCTGTGGCGGCTGGCCGGTGTGGAGAGTGGCGCGATGCGCTGGCCGCACTATCTGCTGGCGATCCTGCTGTTCAACGCCCTCGGCTTCGTGGTGCTGCTGGCGATACTGATGCTGCAGGGCTCGCTTCCTCTTAACCCGCAACAGTTGCCGAGCCTTAGCTGGGATCTGGCGCTCAACACCGCCGTCAGCTTTGTCACCAACACCAACTGGCAGGCTTATGCGGGCGAAAGCACGGTGAGCTATTTCAGTCAGATGGCCGGACTCACGGTGCAAAACTTCCTGTCGGCGGCGACCGGTATTGCGGTGGCCTTTGCGCTGATTCGCGGTTTTGCCAATCGCTCGCTGGCGACACTGGGCAACGCCTGGCGCGATCTGACGCGTATCACGGTATATGTGCTTTTGCCGATTAGCCTGCTGATGGCGCTGTTCTTTGTTTATCAGGGCAGCATCCAGACGTTTGAGCCTTATCACGCACTCACCACGCTGGAAGGGGCCAAGCAAACGCTGCCACTCGGTCCGGTGGCTTCGCAGGAAGCGATCAAAATGCTCGGCACTAACGGCGGCGGCTTCTTTAACGTTAATTCATCGCATCCGTTTGAGAACCCAACCGCGCTGACCAACTTTGTGCAGATGCTGAGTATCTTCCTGATCCCGGCGGCACTGTGCTTCACCTTCGGTCAGCATCTTGGCGACCGCCGTCAGGGTCACATGCTGCTGTGGGCGATGACCATCATGTTCGTGCTGGCGGTGATTACCGTGATGTGGGCAGAACTGCGCGGTAATCCGCACTTCCTGACGCTCGGTGCAGACAGCGCCATCAATATGGAAGGCAAAGAGGCGCGCTTTGGCATCCTTAACTCCAGTCTGTTTGCGGTGATCACCACGTCGGCCTCCTGCGGTGCGGTGAATGCCATGCATGACTCCTTTACTGCACTGGGCGGCATGGTGCCGATGTGGTTAATGCAGCTGGGTGAAGTGGTGTTCGGCGGCGTCGGTGCTGGGTTGTACGGCATGCTGCTGTTCGTGCTGCTCGGGGTGTTTATCGCCGGTCTGATGATTGGTCGTACGCCAGAGTTCATGGGCAAAAAGATCGACGTGTGGGAGATGAAAATGACCGCACTAGCGATTCTGGTGACACCAACCCTGGTATTGCTTGGCAGCGCGCTGGCGATGATGACCGATGCAGGGCGCGCCGGTATGGCGAATCCTGGCATCCACGGCTTCAGCGAAGTGCTGTATGCCGTTTCGTCGGCATCCAATAACAACGGCAGTGCCTTTGCCGGATTGAGCGCCAACACCCCGTTCTGGAACCTGTTGCTGGCCTTCTGCATGTTGGTGGGACGCTTCGGCATCATCATTCCGGTGGTGGCGATTGCTGGCTCGCTGGCGGCGAAGAAAATCCAGCCGGTGGGCAACGGTACGTTACCGACCCACGGTCCACTGTTTATCGCGCTGCTGATTGGCACCGTACTGCTGGTGGGGGCACTGACCTTTATCCCCGCGCTGGCACTCGGCCCGGTGGCGGAACATCTGCAATTAATTCAGGGATAACGGAATCATGAGTCGTCAACAACTGGCGCTGTTTGATGCAGCGCTGACGAAAACCGCCGTGCTGGATGCGGTGAAGAAACTCGATCCGCGCGTGCAGTTTCGCAACCCGGTGATGTTCCTGGTGTGGCTGGGTAGCGTGCTGACCTCGCTGCTGGCCATCGGTATGCTTACCGGTCATCTGAGCGGCAACGCCGGATTTACGGCGGGTGTCGCCATCTGGCTGTGGTTCACGGTGCTGTTTGCCAACTTCGCTGAAGCGCTGGCGGAAGGACGTAGCAAGGCGCAGGCCAACAGCCTGAAAGGCATCAGCAAAACCAGCGATGCGAAAAAGCTGGCTGAACCGCGCTACGGCGCGCAGTGGCAGCCGGTAGCGGCGGACACCTTGCGTAAAGGCGACGTGGTGCTGGTGGAAGCGGGCGACATCATCCCCTGTGACGGCGAAGTGCTGGAAGGCGGCGCTTCAGTGGATGAGAGTGCGATCACTGGCGAATCGGCACCAGTGATCCGCGAGTCCGGCGGCGATTTTTCATCGGTGACGGGCGGGACACGCATTCTTTCCGACTGGCTGGTGATCCAGTGCAGCGTCAATCCGGGCGAAACCTTCCTCGATCGCATGATCGCCATGGTCGAGGGCGCTAAACGTCGCAAAACGCCGAACGAAATCGCGCTGACCATTCTGCTGGTGTCGCTGACTATCGTGTTCCTGCTGGCGACGGCAACCCTGTGGCCGTTCTCTGCTTACGGCGGAACGCCAGTGAGCGTGACGGTGCTGGTGGCACTGCTGGTATGTCTGATTCCGACCACTATCGGCGGCCTGTTGTCGGCGATTGGCGTGGCGGGGATGAGCCGCATGCTCGGGGCTAACGTCATCGCCACCAGCGGTCGTGCGGTGGAAGCAGCAGGTGATGTTGATGTGCTGATGCTGGATAAGACCGGCACCATCACGCTAGGTAACCGTCAGGCGACGCAGTTTATGCCTGCGCCCGGCGTCACCGAGCAGCAGTTGGCGGATGCGGCACAGCTGGCCTCGCTGGCGGATGAAACCCCTGAAGGGCGCAGCATCGTGGTGCTGGCGAAGCAGAAATTTAACCTGCGCGAACGCGATCTCAGCAGCATGGGCGCGAGTTTTATTCCGTTCTCGGCGCAAACGCGTATGAGCGGCGTCAACGTGCAGGATCGTCTGATTCGTAAAGGGGCCGTTGACGCAGTTCGCCGCCATATCGAAGCCAATAACGGTCGTTTCCCGGCGGAAGTCAACGCCAGCGTCGAAGAAGTGGCGCGTGCCGGGGGTACGCCGTTGGTGGTGGCTGAAGGCGCACAGGTACTCGGTGTGGTGGCGCTAAAAGATATCGTCAAAGGCGGCATCAAAGAACGTTTTGCCGAGCTACGCAAAATGGGCATCAAGACGGTGATGATCACCGGGGATAACCCACTGACGGCGGCGGCCATCGCGGCAGAAGCGGGCGTGGATGATTTCCTCTCGGAAGCCACTCCGGAAGCCAAGCTGGCGTTGATTCGCCAGTATCAGGCGGAAGGGCGCTTGGTGGCGATGACCGGCGACGGCACCAACGATGCCCCCGCACTGGCGCAAGCGGATGTGGCAGTGGCGATGAACTCGGGCACACAGGCGGCGAAAGAGGCTGGCAACATGGTCGATCTCGACTCCAACCCGACCAAACTGCTGGAAGTGGTGCACATTGGTAAACAGATGCTGATGACGCGCGGTTCGCTGACCACTTTCAGTATCGCCAACGACGTGGCGAAGTACTTTGCCATTATCCCGGCGGCGTTTGCGGCCACCTATCCGCAACTCAATATGCTGAACGTGATGCATCTGCATTCGCCGAACTCAGCGATTTTGTCGGCGGTGATATTCAACGCGCTGGTGATTGTGTTTCTGATCCCGCTGGCGCTAAAAGGCGTGAGCTACCGCCCGATGAGTGCTGCCGCGCTGCTGCGCCGCAACCTGTGGATTTACGGAGTGGGCGGATTAGTGGTGCCGTTTATTGGTATTAAAGCCATCGACCTGCTGCTGACGCTGTTTGGCCTGGTTTAAGGAGAAGAGAAATGAGTCAGTTACGTCCGGCTATTGTATTGTTAATACTGCTGACGCTGTTAACCGGCGCGGTCTATCCGCTGCTGACCACGGGTTTGGCGCAGTGGTGGTTCCCGTCTCAGGCCAACGGCTCGTTGATTGAGCAAGATGGCGCAGTGCGCGGCTCCGATCAAATCGGGCAAGCCTTCAGCCAGCCGGGACACTTTTGGGGCCGCCCATCGGCTACCGGTGATACGCCTTACAACGCGTTGGCTTCCAGCGGTAGTAATCTGGCGGCAAGCAATCCGGCACTGGATAAAGCGGTGGCCGAGCGCGTGGCTGCGCTGCGCGCCGCCAATCCGCAGGCACCTGCTGCGGTGCCGGTTGAACTGGTGACCGCATCGGCCAGCGGATTAGACCCAGACATTTCACCCGAAGCGGCGCTGTGGCAGGCACCGCGCGTGGCGGCGGCGCGCAATATGGCGCTGAAGGATGTGGAAGCGCTTATTACCCGTAATACTGAGCGTCCGCTGCTGCCGTTTATCGGTGAAGAGACGGTAAACGTGCTGCGACTGAATATGGCGCTGGATGCGTTGCAGGGATAATTGATTGATAGCGCGATTTATCGCGCTTTTCACGACGGATAACCGATGAACGACGAAATCACCCGCCCCGATCCGGATGCGCTGTTGCTCAATCACAGTGACAGCCATCGCGGTAAGTTGAAAATCTACTTCGGTGCCTGTGCGGGCGTGGGGAAAACCTTCGCCATGTTGCAGGAGGCACAGCGTTTACGTGCGCAAGGCCTCGATGTGCTGGCGGGGGTGGTGGAAACCCATGGACGTGAAGAAACCGCTGCGCTACTCAACGGCCTGGCGGTTTTGCCACGTCGCGCCACGGGGCGTTCACGACACGCGGAATTCGACCTCGATGCGGCACTGGCACGCCATCCGGCAGTGATTCTGATGGACGAGTTGGCACACACCAACGTACAGGGTTCGCGTCATCCCAAACGTTGGCAGGACATCGAAGAGTTGCTGGAAGCGGGCATCGACGTGATCACCACCGTCAACGTGCAACATCTGGAAAGCCTCAACGATGTGGTTGGTGGCGTGACCGGCATTCAGGTGCGCGAAACCGTACCCGATCCGTTTTTCGATAGCGCCGATGAGGTAGTGCTGGTGGATCTGCCGCCGGACGATCTGCGCCAGCGGCTGAAAGAGGGCAAAGTCTACGTCGGCGATCGCGCCGAGCGCGCAATTGAAAACTTCTTCCGTAAAGGCAACCTGTTTGCCCTGCGCGAACTGGCGCTGCGCCGCACCGCGGATCGTGTTGACGATCAGATGCGTGCCTGGCGCGACCAGCAGGGCCGCGACAAAGTCTGGCACACACGTGACGCCATTTTATTGTGCATCGGCGACGACACCGGCAGTGAAAAACTGGTGCGCACCGCCGCGCGTTTAGCCGCGCGTCTCGGCAGCGAGTGGCACGCAGTGTACGTGGAAACGCCGCGTCTGAATCGCCTGCCGGAAGCGCGTCGTCGTGCCATCCTGCGCACGCTGCAGCTTGCGCAGGAACTCGGTGCCGAAACTGCCACCCTGTCCGATCCCGATGAAGCCCGCGCCGTGCTGCGGTACGCGCGCGAGCACAACCTTGGCAAAATTGTCACCGGTCGTCAGCCGCAGCGGCGCTGGCGGCGCGACAGCTTTGCCCAGCGTTTGGGCCAGCTTGGCCCGGATCTCGATCTGCTGGTGGTGGCATTGGATGAACCGGTGCGCGACGCGCCGCATCCGATGGGCGGTAAACAGGCCAACAGTGATAAGTGGCGGCTGCATCTGCGCGGCTGCCTGATGGCGATTGCGCTGTGCATGCTGGTCACCATTGTCGGCCGCTGGCTGCTGGTGGAGTTTGACCCGGCCAACGGTGTGATGATCTATTTGCTAGCGGTAGTGCTGGTGGCGCTACGCTACGGGCGCTGGCCGTCGGTGTTTGCCACGGTGATCAACATCCTTGCCTTTGACCTGTTCTTCGTTGCCCCGACCGGCACGGTGGCGGTATCGGATTTGCAGTATCTGGTGACCTTCGCGGTGATGCTGGCGGTGGGGGTGATCGTCGGTAACCTGACGGCGGGCGTGCGTTACCAGGCCAAAGTAGCGCGCTATCGCGAACAGCGTGCCCGGCATCTGTATGAGATGGCGAAATCGCTCGGCAGCGCGCTCACGCCACAGGACATCGCCGCCACCAGCCAGCGCGTGATTGATGTCACCTTGCAGGCGCGCAGCCAGCTGTTGCTGCCGGATGAGCAGGGCGAGTTACAGGCGGTCGGGGACAGCACGGTCGGCACGCCACCGGATCTCGGCATCGCCAAATGGAGCTTCAGCAAAGCACAACCCGCCGGTGCAGGCACGGATACGCTGCCTGCGGTGCCGTACCAGATTTTGCCCTTAAAGAGCGGCAATCACTGCCGTGGACTGTTGGTGGTAGAGCCGGAAAACCTGCGCCAGCTGATGATCCCTGAACAGCAGCGTCTGGTCGAAACCTTCACGGTGCTGATCGCCAACGCGCTGGAACGCATGGCGTTGTCGCAAAGTGAAGCCGCTTCAAGATTAGCGGCGGAACGGGAACAGCTGCGTAATGCGCTGCTGTCCGCACTCTCGCATGACCTGCGCACGCCGCTGACGGTGCTGTTTGGTCAGGCGGAAATGCTGATGCTGGATTTGGCCGGTGAGGACTCAAAATATGTCGGCCAGGCGAACCAGATTCGGGAACAGACCTTAAGCACTATTCGGCTGGTGAGCAATATGCTGGATATGGCGCGTATTCAGTCCGGCGGTCTTAACCTGCGCGAAGAGTGGGTAGCGCTGGATGAAGTGATTGGCGGGGCGCTGAGCAGTATGGGGCCGTCGCTAAAAGGGCATGATTTTGCGCTGGATCTGCCGTTGGAGCTGGTGCTGATCAAAGGCGATAGCGCGATGCTGGAGCGCGTGTTTACCAACCTGATTGAAAACAGCCTGAAGTACGCCGGTAACGCCGCGCAGCACGGCATTCGCGCCTGGCGAGATAAAGAGCGGCTGGAAATTGCCGTCTGGGACAACGGTCCAGGCATCGCCGAAGAGAATATGACGCGCATTTTCGACAAGTTTGCGCGCGGGGATAAGGAGTCGGCAGTGCCGGGCGTTGGCCTCGGTCTGGCGATCAGTAAAACCATTATTGAATCCCATCGCGGACGCATCTGGGCGGAAAACCGAGCGGAAGGCGGCGCGGAGTTTCGCTTGTCGCTGCCGCTGCCAGCGGCGCCTGAAATTTCT
>OBJT01000042.1_pt1 | contig 27242 bp, 47 predicted proteins | sample 1519861 | NCBI WGS metagenome assembly OBJT01 (sample SAMN02401118, study PRJEB22541) | soil metagenome, isolate JX
GTATGGGCGAATTTAATATTCAAGCGTTTGGTGTTAATGCTAATATAGTTTGGGTTTTCAGAATTTACCAATCCAAGTTTTATTTTTACAGAACTTGTATTTGTTGTTATCTTTAATTCGGAACCATCCCAAATGTACTGGTGGTTCATTGCTACAAATTCAATGCGACGATGAACTGTTTTGATGTGAACGTTAGAACGTTGTAAGTGCAAGATAAATTCAATCATCTGCCTAATAGCCGTACTATACATCTAAAAGCTCCCAATATCCTGATACGTAATTTGTTTGATCCCGCATCCATCTCAAGAATCCATCATAATCTATTTCCGGTAGTTCCATTGGTCCAATATAACCAATGTCTTCATTCAATAACATTTCAAAGATTTCGTGTGCTTCCTTCAGTACTTCAACACAAGGAATATCATCAAGCATAGAGTACTGGAAATGTACTTCTTCTTCAAACAATTCTTGTAATTCTATGTCATACCTAGACAAAGCTGGGGAAGTTACTTGGATAAAATCATCATTGTACTGAATATTGAAGTACGGCCCAACAGCGTGACCACCAGAGCCAACCTTTAACTTATTACTAGCAATTGAAGTACGTTTACGGTCTCGGTGCATGAATGAATTGATACTATAGGCAACACCTTTATCAGAGTTGATAGTTAATTTTCCAGCAGTGTAAGTAAAGCTACCAGACAACTTCATATAAGAGAATGGCTTTAAACGTGCACCATATCCATTACACATACGATATTCCTCAAAACCCCGAAGGATTTCCATACATTCAATTAACTTCTTGTAGTTCTGTAACATTTATATTCCCCAGAAAGAAGTACACGCCGAAGCGTGTACATAATAAAACTACATCAATGAAACCATACCCATTAGAGTACTTTCATCTGGTCTTTGGTATTTTTGTTTTTCTATTTTGAAGTAGAATGAATCAGCATCCTGTAAGTCATAACGCTTTTTCAAACAACGAGTATAAGTTGAGTTGTTTGGGTGTACCCATTCGTACACTTGAACTCCATCTTCATTATAACCGTCAATACTTCTCCTATTCCCTTCGTGCTTATGGAAGTTCTTACTACGTTCAGTAAATGTCTTCTCACTAACACTCGTCGGGAAGTCGTATACGTAAGGTACTTCCGTTAGACGGAAATAATAATACTGTTCATCTTCTGAATATCCAAGTAAGACCGTCTCTGTAGTATGTACATTGTACTTGTCCTTACTCTTCTGTTCATTCTCAATGATATCCTGTAGTACTTCCTTTAGTACTAAATCAGGTTCAGCATTAGGGTTCGAGACTCCAGACACACGTCTTTCAATAATGAAGTCAGTGAAGCGTCTTTCCTCTTCTACTTCCCCTTTCATATACATACCCACAAACTTATCTTTATAGGACTTTACCGAGTACTGTATACCCTGTACTTCACTATAAACATCAGCCAATAAGTTAGCTTGACCACACTGTACCCCTGACGAAGCCGCCGCAGTTGCGTATTCTGCCATGATTGGGTTTAGTGCTTGAAAACTAGCCATGTTTAGCTCGTTTGCGAGTTCTTGTGCAAATTTAATTCTATCTAACATAGTTCACGTTCCTTGTGAATAAATCTGCCTTACTACTCCTTAAAAGTTACAGAAGCCTTGTTGCTTCCTGTTAAATTCTGCTTCTAAATCTTTGTACTCCATATCAATAATAACTGGAGTCATGCGGAAATCCATCGCATCTATTTGTGGGCTAATTTGAATTAACTTCTGCATCCTACGACACGCATCAAATACTATATCAGGAACCTCCGGGCGAGTCAATGAGTACTGAAACATTTCTGCTTCATCATTGATATCCTGAATGTGATCTGTTGGTACATCACCGGGTTTAATTTTGTGTGTGATAGAAAAGATTGGGTTGTTGTGATCTTCAACCTTAATAGCAAACTCTTTAGTCTTATAATCATATGATATTAAGTTGGCTTTAATCCCACGAATATTACCCATGTAACGAGTACGGCAGAATGCCATATTATCCATATGACCACTAAATTTGGTTTTGATAGATGGTGAAGCACTGTAATGATACTCATGAGTAACACCAGTATTACCAACATCTTGTTGTAATAATTGAGTTGACATGCCTTGATAGCGGTTATACATAAACCCTATAGTGTCCAAGAAGATGCCTTTAGTACTCATTTCGATCATAAACTTCATCGCATTCAACATACGAGGGACGTTGAATTCTGCTGCTTCAGTACTGTTCATATAGCCTCATTTTTAGTTAAAAGAAAACCCACAATATAGTGGGTTTGTATCATCTTGTCAACTACCGTTTTCGTAGTCGTTTGTTTGCTTCATCCAGTAGATGCCAGAACCAACATCCACTGTACACTACTATTACACACGAAATTGAATATAAGATATACATAGCATTTACTGGAAATACTGACAGCCCACAAAGATATGTGAACATAATCATCCAAATAATCACAATGAGAATCTTATTAACGCCAATCCTAATGTTCTTTTTTAAAGTACTCATAGGCTATCGTAGTTACATTCAACCCTACCCTTTTCAGGTGGTTTAGCTGCTGGTAGTGGTTGTAGTAGAGCTTGGATAGTATTAACTTGAGTAGTCAATACAAACTTCAAATTCTCATACACACTGCGATTCTCGTAACGCAATTTGCATTCACGAATTAACCCGAAGTAATATTTCTCTGTTTCGAGAAGGTACTCGTGAAGTTTAGCTTCAGTGAATACACCCGGAGCAGTACTGAGATTGTGAATACGGTCAATTAGTTTCACAATACTACACACTGGACACCCAGCTAGACTTGCAAAATATCCGTAGTACTTATCTTCATCATGGGATGAATCTTTAAATTTAGATAGGCGAGTACTCAAGTCTACCACACTTGGGAACTCAGAAAGCATAGCACCACGTTCTTCTGGATAGTCCTCAAGAACATCGTGTACCAGAATAGCACAGTACACAGAGAGTGGGTCTGTTAGTTGAGCGTGGAAGGTGATAGCATACGCAATCATCTCAAGTTGGTGGCTGAACTCTTTAGAACCATCTTTGCGGGTATTCGTGTGAATACCTTCACAGAAAGTTAGTAGGCGACGTAGCTCATTGTAGTCCGGGTCGGCGAGTGCCAACCCTTCAATGATGCCTAGTACTTTAGTGCGTAGTTTAGAATAGTCAGTTTTTTGCATTAGTCATCCTCATCGTCGTCATCGTCATCGCCATTCAAATCGATTTCGATATAATAATCATCGTCGTCGTCCATAATTTCAACGATTACACCGTCTACTTTCATGTCTTTGAAAATAACATCATACTCTGAATTAGTTGGGATGACGATGAATTCTTTAACATCTTCAATTGGTGGCATCTTATCGATATCAGCACCCAGAGATTTTAGTTGCTCTAGAATACGTTCTTTGTACTCTTCGAATTTCTCAACACTTGGAAAGTCTAGAATCATTTCAGCGAGACTACCATCGGCACAACCAAAGGTTACGCCTAGTTGTGGGTCAAGTGCAATTTCAACCCATAGTGGTACTTTCATTTGTGATTGAATATGTTCAAGTACTGATTTAATTTTAAAATGACGATCAGAATTAACGATGTGAGTAAGGTTCTGTACAGCTAAGTCCATATCACTGATTACACCTTCGTCTTCGAATGCAGCATAATCATTTAACACATACTGCACATCATCAAAATAATAAGCAACTGCTAAGTCTTGGTCTTTAATTTTACCACGAATTGGTCGTGGCGAAAACCCCATACGGTGATACCGTGCAAAAGTTTCAGAAGATAATAACATTGGTTCTCCTTAGTCATTTAGGCTAGATACGTAAAGTGTATTGTTACCTAAATATATAATTGTTGAATTCGGGTACTCATAAAATTCATCACCTTCCGTATAGCAAACGTAAACTGATTCATCGCGAATACTTTCAAAAAAGTTTTTAGTACTGCTACGTAGCCCCTTAAAGTACACATGCATAAAGGACAATCCCTCAAGTACAGTACAGTCATCTTGGATTTCAATTCCGTCAATTATAAGACTCATATATGCCCCAAGAATGCAAGGATATCGTCGTGGGTGACTTCTTCATCACGCTCTAGGAAATCCATTAGCTCACGCATAAAACCATTGAAAAGATATGCCAAATCTGACATTTCATCTTTCGTGTACGAATAGCCCATAGGGATTACTTTACACGTCCAGTAACCATCTGTCAAGTGCGAAGCAACAACAAAGATCTTTCGACCTTCACTCATTACTGCAACGTGACGGTATCCTGTACTCTCATTTTCAGCCCATAGTACAGCAGGTGCTGGTGCTAAATCTAGATCCATATCATTTCCTCATAAAAGATTGGACACCACAGAACATCTCATACTTTAAGTACTCATCATCTCCCGGTAAACAAATCTTGAATGTTTGAAAATCATCATTCTGTACTGATTGACGCATTAATGTACTGCTGTACATGCATCCAGTTCTGTCTTCACCAGCAATAATGGTTTGTATTGATTTGAAATTATACAACGTTCCGTTATATCGGTCAAGTGTTTTTTGAAAATCTTCGGCTCTATCTGAACCACCCACGAATACAATTTCATCATATTCGCCATTAAGGGAAGTCATGATTTCAAATAGATTTTTAACATCTACATCTTGTATAGTACTTTCCATATTAGGAAAGAACTTACTAATAAAGTACTGTCTCATATCCCTAGGGAGTGGGTTTTTAGTACTATCATGTGACGAACTCAAGAATAGTTTAACGTCTGTAGTACTGTCTTTCATATTCAACGCTTGTTCAAATACTTTACCATGTCCGAGATGCACTGGGTTCATGCGACCGTACATAAAAACACATTTAGACATTCTTCATTACTCTTCCTAAAGATTTTAGGTAATCAAGTTTCTCTTCGGTTAAGTCATTATCAAATACTATGATAACCGATGGAAATGGTGCTGAGTTTTGTTTCTTATTAGGATCTGTATTTTTTGGGTCACCAAACTTAATACGTCCCTTAACAAAACATATGCAAGTGCAGTTTGGAACTGCAAAGTCTTGGAATGCGATAGTATCAGTGCGAGAAGGAACTAGGACTAACCCGGTTGCTCCCTGCTTATGTGAAACCGACGATTTAGTTAACCACGGCTTTAGATTTGAGTAAGGCGGGTTACACCAAAATGTGTCAGTACTCCAATCTTGCATCAAACCATCTTCTTTTGGAGTATAGTATTTTGGTAGTAGTGCTGTTTCTATTTCACATGCCACATCTACAGTGAATCCCCATAACGCATTCAAATCATCAAATAGTTTCTTTGGGGTGGTCCAGTAATCATTCCCTGAACTGTAATGTATTGACAGTTTATCCGTGTCTGCCATATAGTTTCCTTAGTTCAAACAGAAGTTCGCTACCTCATCGAAGTACTTACTATCCTGTTTGTATTCATTATAAAATTTAAATTTACTCCCATACAACATGCATAGGTTAAAGATATCATCTTCCCCAAATCGATAATCCTTGAGTGGTTTATCAGTACCTAAGAATGATTGAATATCTTGTGTTACTTTATTGCCCTTATGGTAGTACTCAATTCCAGTGAGTTCACCGCACGCCGAAAATTGACGACACTCACCTTCCATTATTAAACCATTCTGATTCCAAATGGTTAGTATTTTTCCATTAGTATAACGCATTTCATTATAACCATTATACTCTACAGTAAAGATAACAGGTGTTTTTGTGGGACGGAACTTTATATTTCCTATGATTTCACCTTTACGGTACTCAATTATAGAATGCGTTGAGATCTCGTATTTGGAAATCATATATCCAGTAAAGGAATGCGGTAGTGAATTGAATTCAGTACCATCTTTCTGTTTATATACCACTTTTAACATTGTTATTTCTCTTTGTTTATATACAAAGCAATGAATCATTACTTGCGTAATGATTTAGAACGAGTTGAAATTCACTTCGTTCATTCCATCTCGTTCTTTTTTAATTGTTTGTACTTTAGTTATTGACGAGGTTTGTTGATTCAATTTCATCCCCCCACAGGGGGGATGAAAAATGAGTTTGACGCTGGTGGTGTCATCATTTCATGTCACGAATTTCATACAGAACGGAAGCGGGTTGCCCGGTTTCTTCCTATCGCGGTTCTATGCAACGGTCGTAGTCTTAGTACGCTTAATACAATAACAACATGAACTGTTATTGTACTTATCACTCAAATTCTGGACGCAACTAGGGCTAGCCCTTAATTAACGTCGCACAAAATAAGGTGATTCCCTTATACATTTGGTAGGTGCGAGTCCTATATGTCTATCGTGCCGTGTACACGCTGGGAGTATTAGTATTACGCATCCCAGTTTTATTTGCCGCATTGCCGTGGGTGGTATTAACTATGCCATCTCCTAACGGGTATCTTCTGCAAATCGTACTGAATGAACTACTCAACTGTCCTCTACATTTTCGAGTGAATCAGGTGTCTTAAATCTCCAGAACTGGAGCCATTCAGAATTGAAAAGGGTAGAGACTACACGACTCTACCCCTATATTATATCACATTTGTATCAATCTGTCCCGGAAATCTTCCTCTTGATTCTCTCGTCCATAAGACGAAACGACTCAACTGCATAATCAGACAAGTACTGTCTAGATGACAGGAATGTAGGGTGATCTTCTTTCCAGAATTTTAAACACGTGAGAAATGCATCATAACTCATATCCCACGTCTGACGACACTTAGTTTCATCATCCCCAAATACACGTCTCATTGATAACATATTATCAATGGTTTGATCTTCATACCAGTACTCATCTGATGCGATTAAGTCACTGGGAGTAGTAGGGATTTCAAAGTCTTGTGTACTGCGAATCACATCACTACACATATTGAAGTTGCGAGAGAACTGAAAATCTACATACGGCTTGAGTACTTCAATAATATTGTTGTAATGCTCGCCGTCAGGAACTAGATTGTAATCTTCTCTTACATTGTTTTTAGCGTCAAACTCACTTTCAGATGATATTTCAAACTCAAAGAAATGGTTGGTAGTACTAGAATTTACACCCCCATTACGTCCATATCTACGGGGTTCCCCATATCGTAACGCACCAAAGGCAGTGTTGCTAATACCAACTCTAAAACCATAAAAATCGTACGCAATCCAATCAAAGTCATAAACTCCTTCAAGCATGTATTGTAGCATAATCTCGTCCGGAATATCAACCAAATGCATATTCTCTGCTCTTGATTTACTCTTGAAGTACTTCCCAAGTTGTCTACGCATTGTTTCGTTGTAATTCATATTTTCATGAAGATTCCGACTATTGATATATGTGTCGGAGCAATATCCATGGTTTTCATCAGCTTCGTCAGTGCAATCATCAATTTCCATGCCGTCATTGGTATTGTAATCATAAATCAATTTTAATTTCATAAATCTTCCTTCCTAAATGTAATTTTCCCATGCGAGTTTTCATTGGACGTATAAATCGCTGCCTCAGCATCCTCGCCCCGCTGCTCCAAAAACGCATGAAGTACTCGATGGTGTTTGACGATATTCAGCACTGAACTGTCTCTCAACACCATAGTTTCAGTGTTTGTCATAGGTGGTAACAACATTTTGAACGGAAGACTTTGGCTATCAATAGCAAGTTTCTCAAGTTCGTCATATGATGTTTTATATCCCTTGAATTGTTGGCGACCGTTGGTTATATAAGAAACTGCTGAGTTTGTACTACTAATAGTTTTTCGGTAGCCATCACCAAACATTGTATAGGTATGAGTCCAAAAAGGTTTGATTTGGTAATCATCTAGCATTTCATAAACAATATGGCAATAATCATCAATCTCTACATCGAAAATATAATCTTCAAAGTTTTGAATGATCATGTAGTCAGGAGCACTACATATTGTTCCAGTATCTTCTTTAATAGCCCAACGACCTTCTGGGTGAACATAAGACCAACCTTCAATAAACTTCACTAAATGTTCGTTAATCATTTCACGTAATTTCTTTTTGTACTCTTCTACTAATGGACGAATAACTTTATTGTACTGTTCTTCTAATTCGGCAGCTTTGAATTCATCAGACATTAGAATATCATAACTGATTCTGTTTAGTAATTTTGGATGAATATTAGCACCCAACTTTTTAATTCTATTGTACTCAGATTCTTGATAGTCTCGGATTTCTTTAAGGCTATACATACGACCCTCCGTTTTTTTAATTAAAAAAATAGCAGGGATTACCCTGCTATTTTGGATTAGTGGTTGGTTGAATACGCGAAACACGGCTTCATTGCTTCCAATGGATTGATTTCAGGTTTAAGTACTGTAACTTTAACTTGATATTCTTCTCCAGTAGTTGGATGAGTTAGAGTTTCGAAATGAACACTTTCGATAAAAGTCTCATACTCTTCTTGAGATCTAGCGGTAACTGTACTGAATTTTTTACGTCCTTCAGTTTTAGCAGTTACACTTACAATTTCAACTTCTTCGTTTTCGATTTCGTTGAAGTCACGTTCGGTAAGACTTGCGAACATATCAAATTTGTTGTTTTCCATTTTTAAATTCCCTTTTAATAAATGTTAATTAGATTTATAGTGTGCCGTGGCGAAGTTTTTCTAGATTTTCTAGAACGGTCTTACGTTCAACAATCGCAGGTACCTCTTCGTTTAATTGAGCACAAACTTCTACCATGAAGTCGTAATCTGATTCGCAGTTGTCAAGAACCGCTTTAAGTGTTTCCCAATCAGCAGAAACTTCACCCGTTTTTCGGTTGCGATAGGAGGGCCATAGGTCACCGTACTCATGCACTTCCTTATCGTTAAGAACACGGATTGCGTTGAATAGCTGACCGATAGTAAAATATTTGGTGTGCTGCATATCTTCAAGACAACATAGTTTTTCACTACCTTCATGGTTAATTAGAACTACACCACCAACTGCCTTTAGATTTTGAGAATGAGTTGCGTTCATAATTTCGTCTCCTTTCGATTTTTTATGATGCGTTATTATATCACATTATTGTTCATCTGTCCCAAGATTTCCTTCGATGTGTTTCCACCATTCATTGAAGTCATCTAATAGCATCGTGAACATTTTTTCATCAGCTTCATCGAAGTCAATGATATGCTCACAGTACAGATATGTCAGGTAAGGAACATCTACCTTATTTTTGTTAAAGCGAGAAGTAATTACCAATGTATCCAATGCAGCCTTTTCACTAGGAGCATCTAATAGATACAGTACTTTACCATCCGGGTGCACTACTTCTTCTGCATTCTTTGGTTTAATCCTATGTCCTAAATTCGGAAACTTAGGGCCGTTTTTGAACTTGATATTCATCACTTTCAAGCACCTCTATCCTTTTCAATAACTGTCCAATAAAATCAGCATTGAGTCCGTCTTTCTTTATATTATTGTACGTATTTTGTAAATGTACTGCCAGTAGAGTACGTACCTTCTCTACTACAGTGAAGTCTTTTGGTTCTGCGGTTAAGTCGAATTCAAACATCAGATACTTGTTGAACACGTTGTCAATATCACAATCTTTAAAAGACATATTGAACCTAGTTTCGCGACCATAATTCTTATACAAATCCATATTAACGTACTTGCGATTCTTATTCCACATAAGTGATATACTATAACTGTCTTTATTCTCAATATCATTAACACGGATAACAGTCTTCAGTACTTCATTTTTTCTATTCACTTTTTCATAGTAAGATAAACCACAACCAGTCTGTAGTTGATATTCTTTATACTTCTTGTAGTACTGAACATTGAAATAGTACTTTTGTGAAATATTCAAGTTCACACGATTATGATCATTACGCTCAATAGATAGACCATTTATCATAATATGTTTGTATGTAATACCCTTAGCTGGTCGATGACAATAAGCAACGTGTCCTAAACCCAATGTTTCGGAGGTACGTCTCTTTGAATAGAAATGACGATTACTAATTACATCCATAGTATCATCGCTATACGCTTCACACCACCAGCCATCACGATCGATCTTCAACCAGTGATTGTTGTGGAATTTAATGAGAAGTGTATCTACACTACGAACACAGTGATGAATCTCATACTTAAAGATATTAGTATCTTTTGGTGGTTTTCCATAAAACCAATCCCGAAGAATTGTATTGTACTCATTTAACGAATATTTCTTGTAGTCAAACAGTTCCATCATATGCACCCCACAAATGTTAAAAGGACGTGTCCCAGCCACGTCCTTTATGTTTAATCTTGCCATTCTTGGCAGCATGTTTTTGGTCTTCAAAAGTTTTAGGTTTATTGAAGGTTTCCATGTGTTTTTGTACTAAGTTCTGTACTTTAGGTTTCTTTTTTTTGTTTGCCATTTATTACTCCAATGTAGGGTTTTTAACGGTTAGACTTTCAATGTCAGCAGCATGTATGATCACATGAGGTTTGTCTTCTGCGATTTTGAAATCATGATAACTCTCTTTAACTGTAAAATTATCTAAGATGTATCCTTTAGTGAGGAATAGCATATACTTATTTTCGTCCTTTATCAAGTACGTATTGCGACGATTTTGAACATTACTTTGTGCGGTTTCACCATCAGTATTGCGACACACCCGTTCGTTATAATCCTGATTGGTATACATAGGCATACCCATAACCCACGCTTTTTCAGTACTGATAGTGACAATAAAAATATTACACCTATCAGAATGAAATAAATCATACATAGACTTGCTACATAAAAATAAACATTGTACAACATCTTTAACACTAAACATAGTGTCATGAATCTCAAAGGCATCTTGAGTGATGATATCTTGTACTGGACCACTCTCATTTAATCCGATCATAGTTCACTCCTTGAACCTAACTAGCACACTCCATGTGCTCAATTACCATTATGCTTCGTTCTTATAAAGCTCCACGGTATCGGATAAACTAGAAATAGCATTGTCAATCTGTAGCTTTTCACCTTTTACTGTAGGAGATTCTTTCATTAATTTTAGAAGCTCTAGGTATTTAGTGTAAAGCTCAGGAAGGATAGAAAAGTCAAAATCATGTACAGTACTGAACTGAAATAGTTCACCACCATCAATATATAAACGGCTGTATGTCTCGCTTAGCCCACTTTCAAAACAAGATAGTGTAAGCTGGATCGGCTGGGTAAACGAACCAACTGAAAGCTCAGTTGGATTGAATGTGATAGTCGCATTCTTTTTATTATTACTGTATGTAAAGCGATGGGTGTCGCGACCGATAATTAGTGATTCATCACCAATTGTGATTTGGTAAATGCTGCCAGTTAGGTTCACACCTGTCGAACGACCTGCCCCACCTAGATATTTTTTGAAAGCATTGAATAGATTATTTAGATTGTTCATCAAGGAACTCCGTAAAAAATTTAATTAGTTTGATAAGAGAAGCATCACTGCATTCAAAATCTAAGTTCAGTAGTGTGTACTGAAAGAAATCAACCTCACTATCAAAAGCACTGAGAGGCACTTCTTCATACCGGTTTTGCTTAGTTTTGAAGAGAACGTGTTCTTTATTGACTCGACAATCGAGGAAGTCGCAATCATTGACGCAACCCATGCCAATATGATAGGCACCATCATGGCGAGTGATTGGAGAGAATCTTAAGAACGTAGTGCCATAAGATAGCTCAACCGATGAGCTTGAAGTTTTATGACGATAGAACATAATACCGTCAATATTTGAAACACCTTCAGTGTACATCAAATCTTTGTTTGTTACAACGATATCAATCAATTCATCACATGTCGTTGTTCGGATCTTATTTTTGGATAGAAACCAAGAAATCATTGTATAGTCTCCAGCATTGCGTTAATGTTTCAGACATTATAGCAAAGTCAAATTTAACGTGCAACCCCCAATCAACATCTAAATTTTGTGTAAGGAATGCCCCCTCGATTTCATTCAATTCGAAAGCATCCTCAAATAAATTTGTAGTGAAGAGATTCGTCTTCTTGTTGTATAAAAACATGAACTTAGGCCCATAACGAACCAGCATCTGCGTTGGTGTAAACGAAATCTTACACAAATTCTGTAAAGTACTGGTACGAATAAGAAGGTTCATTGTCTTACCTTTTGCTTCTTGTACGTCCATCGCATACCCATCGCCCACAACAAAGGCGTTCATCTCGCGGAGAGTCTTAGAACGACCCTCAGATACACAGTTCTGAATAATATAATTCACGGTGTCGATATTGTCAAGTACTGAAATCATTTATTTTCTCCGTAGTAATTCTGTTTCCAAATCCAACATATCGTTGAGGCTAGTGTGCATCATGCGTACATTGAGATGCCACCCTTTAGTCACTGTGCTTTTCCCCATTAGTACTTTATAAATTTTGCACATGTCATCGTACTCAGGTAAGTCTGGGTGTAAAAGAGAGAACTGGAAATGTTGTTCTTGTGTGCATAACTCACCATTCTCGAAGAATCCATCAATGTACGTTTCATGTTCCCAAAGAGATTCATCATCTGAATTTAAGAATGATAGTACTTTATTCTTAGTGGTTGAATTGTTTTTACACCAATCATACTTTGTGTACAAATTAATATACGTTCCAGTTAAAGATGCCACTAAAACACGTCCCTCACCATTTACCGATAGAACGACATTACCATCATATTGTTCTATGTTAAAATGGGTATCATTTATTTGAATATCATAATCACTTCGGAAGAACATCTTATTCTTCTGTAGATATAAGAACTTCTTAACTAAAATTGTTGCAATACGTTCCGATACTTCGAAGTACAAAATCTCTTCATCAACTGTCATATAAATTTAATCCCGAATTTAAACATTAGCTGGCGACGAATCTTACGCATCAACTTCATGGTAGTGTACTCACTAATATAGATAGCGACTGAACACTTATCTAGTTTATACTTCTCACGGCCTTCACGAAGGGTTTCTAAAATCAGTACTGCATCTTCGTAAGTCTCTGGCATGTCAGGATGCACAAGAGAAGCCTGAAAGTACTCATCCTCAGTAATGATACGACCATTTTGGCACAAAGAATCAATGTACTCTTCTTCAAGTTTAATAATATCATCAAGTGAATTGACAATACTATAGTTCTCGGAAAAGTCTCCATTTTTGTGGAAGTTAAATGTCCAGCAATTATTAGCCATTACGTTAGTATAATCACTAGCATCAAAGGAGAATACGGTATGTTTCTCCCCACCGTATGTTGGTTTAAACTTCACATATACATTACCATCATTAATGGTTACTGTAAGACTAGCACCTTCTGGTAAATCAATGTATTCATCGTGAATTTTGTTTTGGTTATTGAATAACCCTTCAGCCATTCCAAGAACAAAATGTACTAATTCAATTTCTTCATTTAGTTTCATGTTTCATTCCCAATACAACCTGACACAGTTTTTCATAGTCATCTACTGTGAACTCTGGAACCTTAGCATGGAAGAAAGAACCCTGAATAGTACTAGGAGTTTTCAACGCATCAAGTAGTCGGTCAATATCCTCATAAGGATACATATGATGTGGACGCACTAACATTTCCTGAAAGTAAACATCTTCCGGCATATTATTGATACCCTCCGTTAAGTACGAATCAAGTAGTTCATCACTTGGCATGTACTCTTCGTCACCTTGTGCATCAGTTACACTGAACTTACCGAAGTATCTAGATTTGGGATCACGAACAATCATTGCACGTGCCGGGAGCCAGCAGTTCATGATATCTAAGAAACCTTCCCCAGCCATTTCACAAACATCATAGCGTTCTTCTGGCGTTCTGACACGTACTAAAAAATATTCATCACGACACCCACTACCACAGTTGGTTTGAATTTCCACATCCAAGCCATTGAACTTGAATTCAATATCATCGCACTTCCCGCACATCTGTTCTGCTAGACTAAGCATTAGACGAAAGACGTAAATCTCTTCATCTAACTTATCAGTAAATGTTGTTTGCTTCGTAAAACTCATTAAGTTTATCCTCTGCTTCATCGTGGCTCATAACGTCCACATCCAAAATTTTAACACGCTTTGCATCCCATAGTACAAAAGAATTCACCACATCCGGTTCAAACTTATTATTGTACTCAATGCTATCACACTCTTCTCCATAGCAAACAATAGCACAACGCCAGCCGTGGTCGTCACCCATGTCATCATATACCATCACCCGGCCTACATCGACTTCTAAGCGGTGTATATAGACATGCTGTTCAAACGGTCCATCATAGCTACGAACCTTGCGTAAGGCCGCCTCAAGAGCACTATGAATTCCTCCCACATGCAAGCCGCCATATGGGATATAGAATTCCTCAATTTTTACAGTACTGGCATGATAGAGAATCATTATTAATAGCCTTTTAGTAGTTCATCAAGAAGGTTGTTGTATGTAGGATACCGGAGATGTTCATGGATTGTCAATGTTTGATTTTCCATAATAGGTAAGTTCAGTACGCGGTTGATAATTTCTTGCATCTCACACATGGAATAAACATCAGATACAGTACCCTCTTGGAATAGCTCACCTTCTATTTCATCAGTAATGATATTGTTAGTTAAGAACCAACCAGTATTATCATACATCTTATCATGAACTATCTTCTTGAAAGGAGAAATGTCGGTATGCTTAGTGTCTTTCCTCGCAATAATATGCTTAGAGGTAATTGAGTTTTGGTGAGAATAATGGTCATCATATAAGTACGACAACGCTATATTAGACTCATTCCTGTACTGACCGAAACACATATCCTCGCGGGTAATATCAAACGTACAGCCAGTTAGTTTCATATCGGACTGACCAAAATAATGTTGCTGTAATGTCTGATTCTTACTAAAGAAATTATTACAACGCTCAATAAGATGATGTAGTTTTAAGTACATCTCATCATCCAATAGAATGTCCATAACGCTGGAGTATAGCTTGCCGCCAATCATTTTTTACCTTCTTATCCAATATATCAATGAATGCTTTCCGTGCTGGCACGAATGTCCGAATGTCTGTATCACCTAAACATAATATGATGTTTTTTGACGAGTACTGAATAGTATTCAAATCCTCATTTAACAATAAGAACAAATAGAATCCAGTAATTATATGATCGTCGTGTAACATTGTTTGCTGAAATTCAGTTTCCCGAACCGCATCAGTACTGATACCATTTTGTAATGCTTGAAATAAATCTCGCATTTCCCCTGATAGGGAATTACCAAAATCATTTGGGTGGTTATGAGGACAGTGAACATAATGATACTTAACATTCTTGCCCTGAGTATTATTCCTCATGTGAGTATAAGAACTTGTAAGAGTCATAACATAATCAACACTGTAATCACATTTACGTTGAAGACTCTGAAAGATTTTACCATCTTCTAAATTAGGATTAGTAGTCTCTAACGCATAACCACGAATTGTATTATAGCTAGACATTGGAATAATATGCATGCGTCCGCTATAAATCTTTGACACTTCTTGGTAACTATCCATCCAGATCTTCTGCATGTACATAATGTCCCGTACATAATTAGCAAGATTACTAGCCTTTTCATATAATGTTTTCATGCCAACGAAATTATCCCCCATACTTTCTTAGCCACAAAGTCTCTGAAGTCGTCAGTACAGAATGATTCATTCTTATTGTAACGAACCATTATTTCCTTTCCTTGTGGCACAAATTCATGATAGTAATCATACATATTAGCCATGTAATAATAGTCTTCAATCGGCCCTATGTCATCTACTGTACTGTACTGAAAGTACTGTTCATCTATGCAGTCTTTATTGATTTCTACCGTTTTCGGGCTACGCCGTTGAACCACTACAACATCAGGTTTGAGTTCAATGTAGTTGATAACGCCAAACTCATTATTCATCAGCATATTCACGTAACTATAACGGGTAGTAGCTTCTTCCCATGATATCATATTCAGTGTTTCAAAATTTACTACACGCATTTTGAGAAGGTTTAATTTGTGAGCACCCTCTCCACTGAATACATTTAAATGTGTTTCATATGAATCCACAAATAGCTGTATTTGAATTAAATCTTCAAAATCCTCATATACCACAGATACATCAGAATAAAAAGAATGCACTGTCGAATGACAGTGCAAGAGAGCTTTTAGGATGTTACTGTACTTGGCGTGATCCATGTTTTAACCTTCTGTAGTAAATCAGAAATTTCATCAACATCTTTCTCTGTGATACGATAAGTGTACTGTGTTGATAGCCGGGTGTCAAGAGTTAATAGTATCGATGCCATTACAATCGGGATGGCACCAGACGTTACGGTTGATAGTGTAAAAAGTAACTCATCCTCATTATCATTATAACGCGGAATTACCAAGACCGAGGAATTTGAGTGCACATCTTTTACTGTAGTTTCAGTACCAGATGAGGCCCGAAAAAAAGAACTAGTACCGGTTGTAAATTCCAAAACATTGTTCTTATGTGTAATTGATTCATTCCGATCACTAATAGTAAAAACACTATAGGCTGCACTACGAGAACCATCTTCAAGTGGAACAGATTTACGAATGATATCAATACCACCAGCGTCAATCATCATGCAATAAACATCATTTTGATATGTCTTCGTGTCTTCAAATGACTTATAGCACTTCTTGTGAATATTAACAATATCTTGCATAAAGTTTAGTAGTTTCATTTTATTCCCTTCAAAATATCTTGTAGTTTAAGAATCATCATATCCAGTACTTCCTCCGATAGATAACCACCCCAACCAATATGATACAAATCACTTAGGCCATGCATTTTATAATGAGACAGTACAGCCCAACAATCAGTAATAACTTCAGGGTATAAAGTACTCATCTGGAATATCTCATCACTACCTTCACCTGTTCCGAGATTAATTGTAGTACTCAATTCTAGTGTTTGAATATCGTCAGCGTAACCATATACATCAATAACACAACTGTTCTGTACGTTAGAACTTCCGCCAGTTTTAGTACGAACATTTACTGATGATGCCTTGTAGTCTTTATTACTAAAGACATTCTGGGTTTGCATAGAGAAGACATGCATTGAATGTGAAACACTATAAATCCCAACCAAGTAACCTTCTGGGCGAATTACTCCGATCAGCTTATAGTCTTCGGTCATCGGATAAGAAAACTCCACATCTTTAAATTGACCTATCTTCAAAATATTCTGAATGAGTTCGTAAACATGATAGTACTTATTAAGCATTTTCTAAATCCAAAGAAAGTTTCTCAGATAGTTCTTCCAATGATTTTAACAGTTCAGTACTATATTCATCATCGATGATGTCCAAAAATACTAAACGGTTAACAGTTTTATCTGCAATTGGAATATGAATATCATCTACGTTTTGTAGAAGACTAAAGATACAGTACATCTCAAACGAAGTATCACCGAAGTTATATAGAGTCCTGTACTGGAATTCTAATTCTTCGAGACCATCATCAAGTAAAAGACTGCGAACTGTTTCAATCGGTAGACATTCCAACGAAACGGGTACTTTCTTTCCCGGTTCAATATAATTCACTGAAGTTTTTTCACCTTCAAATACGAATCCGTTACCATCATTATAAATTTTGTTTGTGTCGGCTTGATATGGTTTTTCATCAACACTAAACTTAGCAATCGTATGCCCAGTTCCACGTTGTTTGTTAACACGAACAAGCTGTAACGACGCAGTTTTTTTAACACAGAAAAGAACAAACTCTTCAGTTTCAGTTTCGCATAGAACCCATTTCATACGGAATGGCATAGGATTATTCTCCGCACGATAGATAGTATGACTCATCTCTTTGAGAGTTTTAAGAAGAGAATAATTTTGTATTAAAGATTTCTGGTTCATTTCGATTCTCCAGTTTTAAAGAAAGGCCGGCTGCTAAGTTCATTATACACAAATCCATCACTGAGGACAACAAATAAATCGAAAGAATATGAAATTAAATCGATGTGCTTTAACTCCATGTTCTGGAAGTCAATCATGCGTTTCATTATCTCTCGTTCACCTTCTCGTTCAAACGACACGTCCACCGAGAATTTACGTTCCTCTACTGATGCGGTTCGATCATACGGAATCGTACATGTGTACTCTTCTTCGCTACCAAAGCGGTCTTCCTTACTAAACATAATAGTATCATTATACTTGGATAGAACTAAAGAATCATAAGTACTGATATTGCAAGGAAATTCGTCGATAGAACTACAACCACGTTCATAGAAGCATACAATGTTTGTATACTTGTTAGAGTATATAACTGGCTTGTCTATCGTCACCCTCCAGTACACATGGCTATCATCCCACATAGCTTTCTCTTTACGAATAACATAAGAACCAACCACCATTTCCTCTTCTTTTCGAGAAAGAATATCTTCCCATTTTGCATCAATGAGAACCATCAACTTGAAAATCTCATCATATAACTTAACCATCTTGGACATAATCACCCCCATATATAAAAGGGACAGTATACATCAGTACACCATCCCTGTCAAGTTTAATCTGGAATATATCGAGAACTCATCTCCAGAATATTCTGTGATATTAATTCAAAAGGTAAATCAACCCATGAATCACTTATTGTGTACTGCTTGTACCGGAAATGCGTTGTTGGATACATTATATTCAATTCATGAGTACAGAAAGGCTGGAGCATTAAAGCTGAAGCAGTCTTATTATCGTACATCGTTTCTAACTGAAAAGCAACTGCATCCCACTCTTCTTCGGTAGTCTTCGGTACTAACTGAATCTCATCGGACGTGTCAGTATACAAACTCTGTGCACGTTTCCGTACTTCTCCTACATTGTTCTCCGGGGTTTCAGTATAGAATTTAACATATGATAAATGTTCTGGTACTGACATACGTAAACGCAAATTGATCAACGTTTCTATGTGACCAATCTGTAATCCTTTATGCCAAATGATTATCTGTGAATTAGTGAATTTGATCTCTGTTCCACCCATCTTCGCTTCTTGTGGTCTGTACTGATTACCATGAAGTGTCATAAAGGATAATGCTTCTTTGACCATAATAGAATGGGCAATGCACTGCTTATAACTAATCATACTAATTCCTCATACGCATCTATATAATCTTGCCAGAATTCAGTGACGTTCTCAATGTTATATACTTCCATAGATAGTAATTTATCAATGTTCACTGGCACGTAATAGTTATCTTTAATCTTATGACGTAAGTACGCTTCAAGTACTAAAGCCATTACATCACGATCATCATGTAGTGTTTGTAGTTGGAATAGATCACCATCAGTAACTTCAGTACCGGATAGAGTTTCTAGTACTAAATTCCTATCAGGAATATTAAATGCACTAGGTGCATTCGAACAGTAAGTACAAGTCATCTGCCCCAATGGGGTCGTATTAGCATAAGCATTCCAATTGCGACGATAACCATCTTCAGCTTCAGGATGAATAGCAACAATAAACCAATCATCATCTATTGCACGTAATATACAATACCAAGCATCTGTATACTCATTCTCAATGCAGTAACGACCATGCATAGATTCTAAAGAAGTACAGAATGATGCAATCTTATTAGCACCAACTTCATTCTCGAACATATACATTACAACATCGAGAAGCCTTTGGGCTGCAATAACCCTTTCCATTGTTAACATAGTTTACGTAACTCCTGAATGTGTGGAATAGCCTTAGCAACCAATTCTAACCCATTTAGGAAGCCATGTAAAGTAACACCCGGCTCTGCTTGATGATATGGTAAATCCCTACGGAATAAGTAATTCAACATAACAGTATTCATTGTATTCTTATCTTCAATAAGAGCACGTTGGAATATCTCAGGTTCCATATCACAGTAGTTGATAGTTTCGTTTATAACATCAATGTACTCTTCATTGCCTTGTACTGTATTAAAGAATACACTCCTGTCAGTTACTTTAAGAATACTATTACTCCAAGTGTAACGAATAACATATCGGTCACGGTCAACATTCAACCGAGTACTCCACTGTCGGTCATCATTTATATTATCATAGTTTGCAGCGAATGCAAAACGTGAAAACCACTTATTCTCATTCTCAGCCGCTGGCCGCTTTAATACGACACTATTACTAATTAAGAGTACTTCAAAATCTTCTGTACTATAAATGACTTGATCACTGGCTGACAACCTACGATTAGGAATTCTAGACAATGCAATATCACGAATAACTAAACCTACTTCTTTAAAATCAAATAATTCTTTTTCGGGTAAATCAAATAAATTCATATTAGACTCCAAAATAAAATACAACCTAAAACACAATCTATTCGCAGCGTCGTGGCGTGGGGGCCGATTACATCGTTGTTAAACATTATTTTTCACTTTGTGAAGCGAAATTTTTTTTGATCCCGGCACCCCTGTCCCCCGATAGGATAACATTTATTTATGCTTTGTATTTTTCACGTAATTTATACACAACGCTTTCTACCGCCGAATTGAGGCGTTTGATCTTCAACAAACTATCGCCGTAATAATCAATTTGGCAAATTTTTAATCCAAAATCCCGCAAACCCATCCAAACCGCCGCTCCCTGTACTAACTTCGAATCAATACACATCTCGGTCTGGAACATTGCCTCTTCCGGTAAATTCATAATGTCTAAACCTTCAGGTAACTCTAAACCCACATTTTCGTACTTCACTAATGCAAACACCGGTGTATTACGCTGAACGTACTGAACGTAATTCTTATCACCATGAAACTCTTTCACAATACTATGAACACATAATGGCTTCGTCGGGATAATTGCCATTCCACGATTCAATGTAATGTACATACTATTACCTTTACCCAACGAAATGTTCTCACACACTGGAAGCTCATCACGGAATGAAATGAAATAATTCAATTCATCAAACATGTGGAATATTTCACTCGCTTCAATACTATCATTCCCACAACGCATATCACGAATCATATACAAACCATTCACGATCCTCGGCAACCATACATTACCAATCTCATACGCTTCACGAAACTTTTTAGCTTCTTTACTAATCTTCACTTTGGACATAACGCTCTATCACTCCAGCAATCTGGTCATATGGAAGGTAAAATTTACCAGCAGCACTATTAATGTAACTAGGTACCATGTCAATACAGGTAATCGTAGACTCTCCTTTGTACATTAACTCAAACTCACTTAGCACAAAATCAAAACACTCTATATTGTACTGCTCATCTAATACCATTCCATCATCACATACTAAATTGTATTGAAACTGCTGACCCTCAAAATCATTAGCAATGTCTTCTAACGCTTCACCAAAAACATCAAATGTATGACGACGTGCCACACCCTTCATCGGTGCAACCGAAATTTCACAATTGAACATATTTTGTTCCGGGGCTGCTTTGTACGTGATCCAATTCTTATCAATACGAATCTTGGGGGTGTAACCCATAAATGATAAAGGATGTAATGTACTGAACTCACCAATTGTAATCCATACCAAACCACTACTACTTGGGTACTGAATCATTAATTCAATCGTCGAAAGCTCATTACCATACTCAGGATTATAATAACATTTCTTGGCCCGAATACCATACTTTGCACCTTGTACTTCAAAATAACCCATTTCAACCCGTGCTGCATTTGGCTTATTGAATTGTTCCAAAGCTCGTAGCATTCTCTGGATTGCTACTGTATTCAATGAACTTGTCATATGCTCCCTTAACTGTTTGTAATATCAATGAACATGTCTGTACTGGGTCTCTCCCAATCCGCAATATTATATTACGCCCATAACGGCGTCGCCATTCGTACTGAAACATTAAAGCATTCATGGTGAAATCATCATACACTAATGAATTCAAAAACAAATACTCATCGCACTCTGGTGTACCTAACTTATGCATGTCGAATTCGTTATTAAATGACGTTCTCACGATTTTACTACTCTTCTCACTTCCCGAATTAGTACTCAAAATTATACTATTCTGGTTTGATGATGTCTGTAACATCGTATTAGTTGTGTGTCTTTCATTTCCATTTTGCTTATATGACAACCATGTGTACATACCTAAATTCACACTGCTCTCTAAATTATCTAATATCGCATGCTGGTTATGACTGTAATTGATTAACACATGTGAAAGAGAAATCTTTTCGTCATCATGTACTACTAATCCGGGTGCTGGGACATATATCTTCATCTTCGGTCCCATCATGGATTCCATATCTACCAAAATGTCAATAGCAGACTCTATGTGATCAGCAGCTTGAATTACTTCATGGTCGGTCATCATCGAACACCACCTTATGTATACGGTTCATTTCATCTACATCGAACTCGCAAATGATATATGTAAACTGCATCTTCATATGATATAACCATGAGGAACAACATACACCAAACAAGGCTTCTTCTTCCATAATCAATGATTGCTGGAATAAAAAACATTCATCTTCTAACTGTTCGATTGAATAATACTTGTGGTAATCTAATCCCCAATGGTCTTCTGCTTTACCTTTAATGGTTGATACTTCTAAACACATGTCTGTACCATTCTCGAAATACTCAAACTTATAAGGGAATGGCTTGTGGGCTACCTTACTATGCCTACCACTCCATACACCCTTTGACACTCGCTGTACTGTAAAGATTTGATTCTCTCGTTCTGGATCGTTGTTCTTGTACTGTACTGCACCCATCTTTTTATTAAAATGGAATGAACCAAAATTCCTACACGAATAGATGTTGGCAAACATATAATCTACCAACTCCTTCATCTTTACTGTATATGCATGTACTTCAGCGATGTTAAAATTCTTTGTTGCTTGTTTTGTATCTGTGATTTTCAAGGTATTTCTCCATGTCATCTATAATCTGATCTAAGATATTCAATGAATGCATGTGTATATACGCGGGCTTATCGTAACCAAGCATATGCAATGCGTGTAATATACTATACAACTCGAAGCGTTCATTCAACAACAACTCCATCTGGAATAGATGCTCGTCAACTTCAAGGTACTTCATTATGTACGGTTCTGATTCATCCGACTGTATATCATCCCTATTAGCATAAAATATATTTGTGCTCGTGTCAACAATTATTACATCTTTGTAATCCATCCTCATGTTCATTATGTTCATTCTGGATTCAATCGGGCGGCACGTCACGTAATTATATCCAACTACTTCTTTGCCCCATGCTATCTTATGATCTAACACAGGATAATCATTATAATACAACACGTCCATCTGGTTGTTGAACTCGTGCATTGTAATATAAGGAAGAATACTCATACTACGTTGTGTCGTTCTCATCGTGTGTATACAGTCATCCATCAATTTACTAATCTTAATGTACTTCCTTGCGTACTCATATGCGTCAAACATTTCTGTACCTCCCAAACCTTTCATATGAATCTTTCATCATATTATTATAATCCCAATTGAACTGTTTCAGTACTTCATAATTCATCGGTGTCTGTAATAAGAAGGAACCCTCTAAACCATCTTGGTGCATATACATTAACATATCAAAAGCATCTATAACACATTGATGGTGCAAGGTACTGCGTTGGAAACGAATCTCTTCATAATTACTAAAGGCTTCTTCTAACGTATAAAAGGTACCACATATATTAATACCATCTGATGTGTCCCTGTACTTAACTAATGAACACTCATGTTGGTTCCTATAATCACTGATACTACTGGATGTATTATAATTGCTTACAAATAATTTGATTTTCGTTTCCCAATCATTAACACAGAATACTTCATACTTGTCAATGCTAATCTCTACATTCTCTGCACCCCACAAACCACACTCGTGAATTAAATGGGCGATTGCATTAGTCTCTTTAATATACTGCATCGTCTTTTTAATCTCTTTGCAGTACTGAACTATTTCTGCTCTGATAGGTAACATAATGCTTTCTCCACCGTCTCTTTAATCATTAGTAGACCTTCTATGCTATATGCATTACGCTTGAGTACTAATGTTTCACTGAACTTCTTATTACGTAAGAAACATATGAACTCCAAGTCGGCCACCACCTCTTTTGGAAGTACTAAAGACTGTTGGAATATATTCTCTTCACTGTAATCAAAGTTGTTAATTACATCTCGTCCTAAGCGTAAGTTATCACACGGCACGTACAGTAAGTGTATGTTTATTTTAGTTTCACGATGCAAAGTATCCCTAATGAAAGAGTAATCATTTATACTGTGATTCCTCAAGTTACTCTGTACTAAATCTGAAGAACCACTTCCAGTACTAATGGCCTGTATTCTGTCATCATAGAACGTAATACCACGTGCCTTATCTTGTAGTAGTCCATCTCTGTAACCCTGCTCCAGTACTGCTATCTTGGAAGTAATGTATACTAACAAGTCGTATGCATCTTCCCAATCTTTACGTTCTATCATTCGAAACCACCTTGTATCATAGTCTTAGTGTAAACGAAGTCTTTCAACTCCTGTAGAATACAACGGTAATCAGTATCTTTATTCTCATAAATCACAAACTGCCTAAATTGTCTTTCTTTATCACTGCTCATCAATTTAGCTATACACATTGCTACATTAACTTGCTCTTGTTGATAGACAAACTCTAGTTGATGATACATAGTTTCATTGTAGTCTTCTACATTGAATGGTATAGTAGTGTAAGTAAAATCATCACATTGAAAGTCAAATGTACCTTTCCCATCCTCACTCCTAAAAGCATAGATGTGAGTATGTCCTGTACTGTAGCACTTAACCCATGTAGTATCAGATTCATCTAAGTTGTAATAACCAACACAGGCAATCGGTTGACCTAATTTCAATAACTTTAAATCATATCCATCAACTCCATGTGTGTTCTTAGTAATCCTGAATGTACTATTTGGACTGTAGTCTACAAAGAATGGATGACCTTCGTAATTATCAACATAATCCAGAACACTCTGAAGTACTGAAATGTAATCATCTAGTTCCTTAAAAGTTGTGATACTCCTAAGAAGATTTTTGTTAGGGTCAGAATTTGTTGTTTTCACGTTTATACACCTCTACTGCTAAGTCTAAATTCACTTGAGCTAAGTTAATCTTGAATGGAACAGTACAGTTATCCCTGAGATACACAAATATTTCTAGTGTTTCCAACGCACCGTTGGATAGGGTAGTTGAGTACTGAAACATTTCTTCCTCTGTGTATTCATGAGTAAGGAAGTTGTCAAATTGTATCTTGTCTCCCCCAAATGGTACTTGATAGTAAAGATGAGGGTTGTAAGTACTTTGAGGTGAAAACTTGAGTAAATCGTCTTGTACACTTTCCCAATGCCACCGTTCATTTTGTAGCGTGTTGTTAAACTTTCCAGTACAGATCAGTACCTGTGCACCTTGGCTAGCTTCAATAAACTCATCGTTGTTTTCATCGTATAACACAGAATCACGGAATTGATGTGTGAAAGTACAGTTTGCTTTGAACGCTGCAACAAACGGTTGTGGATTCTTATGAAATTCCGTCGCCAAGTAAGTAATCTTCTCGCCCAATGTTGTAGTGTTCATTAAGTTCCTCGTAGATTTTGTCAAATTCAGGGTGCATCCAATCACCAAAAGAGTGGTGACCCTTGCGTTTAAAATATTGAACAATTTGCATTATACCAAGTTTCTCATCGTCGTGCAATAGGATGTATTGAAATTCTCCATCCTCAGAGTTTACATCGTATTGTGGTATGTCAAGTACAGCTTCATTTTGTGTTTCAGGTCGGTATTCAATAGTATCACAATCTTTGTTAAAGAATAAGAATTGATGATAGTAACTAGTATCGTAGAAAGTATTTGCTAGTTTGTCTTTGGGATCATTTGTTACCGGGCTACCGTGAGGGTAAGTTTTTACAACATGGTCAATGCTAATGCCCTCATTACCTTTGTCATGAGCGAACAGCAGAACAGTAACTTCACCGTATTCATAGTATGGCTGTTCAATCTTTAAGTGCTTGCAGATGTAAAATTCTTTAGTCCCATGCCAATTCTTCTTCAACGCTACTTCACGCTTGTGAAACGTAGAAACAAAGTACAGCACACGTTCTAGTTTATTGATGTATTCAGTTTGCATTTATGTTTCCTATCTCGGATGGTGTTGAGAATACCTTGCATTTCAAAAAAGTATTTCATGTTCATACGCATGTATTCATATTTTTCTGGCATTGGATTTTCAATTAAGTGTGCCATTGTAAGAAGTTCCTTTACCGTTTGTTCAGAGTACAGTAAAGATTGTTGGAAATGGAATTCCTCAGTGCATTCTAAATCTTTGGCTGAAATCCAATCTTCTATTTCAGGAATCCAGATTTTATATGGTTGGTTATGATGCAACAAAGTATAATCTTCATTGCAGAATTGAAAGCTGTTTACATAATCGAAACCATATTCGTTCATACGAAAGACGGTCGGCCTATTGGATGTAAGAGTGTATTTGAATACGGAAGAGTCACCATACTCGATACGCATGATATAACCGTATTCATCCATCTCACCCGTTAGAAATGCGTCCCTTAGTACAACAACTTGTTTAGCATAATCTAAGTCATCTTGGAATGTCATGGTAATTCATACCTCCGAATAATATCGTCTAAGTGCCGAACCTTGAGTTGAAAGTATTCAAATTTTGTTGGAACCGTGCGTAACATTGTCACTGTCATTAGTCCCGTTAGTGCGTCAGGTTCCATAAGTAAGCTATTTTGAAAATGCCATTCTTCGGTTAGTTCATCATCATGAACCAAGTATGCTTTTGTGAGTCCACCAATTTGAAGAAAGTTGTTTAACGGGTTAACAACCAGTGTGTCCCAAGAGTACCAATTAGGGCAGCCAGCCCCGTACCGCTTTTCGTGGTAACCAATAACAATCTCATCGCCATGTCCACGCTTCATATGATATTCGAAAATATCAGGCCGCAGAGAGAAGTGCCTGAAGCGTGGGTTAGAAAGATAAGACTGCGTTTCCAAAATAGTGCGAACCCGCAAAACCTTGTGGGCGTAAGCTAAGTCTTCTTCAAATGTCATATTCCCTCCTGATCCATTCGGGTTAAGATTTTATCCAATAGCATTGGCATAACGATGAATTGCTTGAAACCCGGCATAGGTGTTGCGGCTAGTGTTTTCATTATGATGGCCCCGCGAAGTATCTCATCGTTGTAAATCAAACTT